>ENA-OQCP01000081-OQCP01000081.1-human-gut-metagenome-genome-assembly--contig:-NODE-81-length-34617-cov-2.537634_pt1 | contig 34617 bp, 36 predicted proteins | sample MGYA00242760_ERZ504583 | MGnify/ENA primary metagenome ERZ504583 (study PRJEB26092, sample SAMD00036308) | human gut metagenome | host: Homo sapiens | study: EMG produced TPA metagenomics assembly of...
CCTTGAACAACTGTTCCCGTCAGGCACCGTCCGTGGCGAAAAATCTGAAGGACAAAATGCATACCGTAAAGGCGATGAACCGCAGATTTGAAAAAGAAGATGCCAGTATGACAGAAATGCCGGAGCAGGAGGAAGCGATTTACTTCCAGCTTGGAGGAGCAGAGGCAGCCATGCCCGCCGGGAAAACGGTCATCGAATATCAGCTTCCGAAACTGGAAACGCCGGATGGGGAGCGGGTTCTGGCGGAAAATATCACCTTAAAGATAAGAGGACCGGAAAAAATATGCATTGTCGGCCCGAACGGGGCAGGTAAAACGACACTGCTGAAAAAGATTGCGGCAGAGCTGAAAGAACGGGAGGATCTCCGCGTAGATTATATGCCGCAGAATTATGAGGATCAGCTGGATCTTTCCATGACGCCGGTCGATTTTCTGGATTCCACCGGGGAGAAGAGTGAGAGGACGAAGATTCGGACGTATCTCGGATCGCTGAAGTACACGGCAGACGAGATGGATCACCCCATCCGCGAACTGTCCGGCGGCCAGAAGGCAAAAGTATTGCTTCTGAAAATGAGCCTTGGCAATGCCAATGTGCTGATTCTGGATGAACCAACCCGAAACTTTTCACCCTTATCGGGACCGGTCATAAGAAAAATGCTCCGCGAATTTCCAGGCGCCATCATCAGCATTTCGCATGACAGAAAGTATATCGGAGAGGTGTGCGGGAAGGAGTATCTGCTGGAAAAAGACGGACTCAGACTGATCAGAGAAGAAAAATAAAAATATTTGATAACGAAAATACGACGGTGGCTGGCCGTCGTATTTTTCCGTGGAGAGATTATGTTTGTCTTAAGAGAAGGTTTCACAGCAGATTCTGTTCCGGTGAAGTCGGGAAAAATGTTAATTTTATATTGAATTAGGTCGGGAAAAATGTTAAATTAGAGTAAGAATAACCAGGGAAAAATGTGAAATAATAAAAAGAGAAATGGAGGAAGGTCAACATGCGTCGATTTGCAATGGATAAACTATTAGACTGGAAGAAAAAAAGTAACAGAAAACCACTGATTTTAATGGGAGCCCGGCAGGTTGGTAAAACGTGGTTAATGAAAGAATTTGGTAAGACATATTATGAAAAAACCGCCTACATTTCTTTTTACAATAATCAGAGAATGCAGGCGGTTTTCGATACGGATTTCGATATAAAACGTATTATTATGAACCTCAATATTGAATCAGGCGTAACGATCACCCCAGAGAATACATTGATTGTTCTGGATGAAATTCAAAATGCACCGAAAGCGTTGGAATCTTTGAAATATTTTTGCGAAGAAGCACCGGAATATCATGTAATAGCAGCAGGTTCACTTCTTGGCGTGGCGCTTCATGAGGGAATATCCTATCCGGTGGGAAAAGTAGATTTACTGGATTTATATCCCTTCAATTTTAGAGAATTCCTGTGCGCTATGGACGAAGAAGGGCTGGAAAGTGCATTGGAAACAAAGGATTACAATTTAATTGACAATTTTGCGGATAAATATTTGTTCTGGCTGAAAAATTATTATTATACAGGCGGCATGCCAGCAGTTGTAGATGCATTTCGCTTGAATAAAGATTATGCAGAAGTACGACAGATACAGAGTGATATTGTACGGCAGTATGAGGGTGATTTTGGAAAGCATATTGAAGCAAAAGTTCTCCCAAGAATACGAATGGTATGGGATTCTATTCCGATGCAGCTGGCGAAGGAGAATAAAAAATTTTTCTTTGGACAGATAAAGAAAGGAGCCAGAAGCAGCGAATTTGAAATAGCAATTCAGTGGCTTCTGGATTGTGGATTAGTATATAAAGTCAACCGGGTAAATGAGCCTCATATGCCGCTGAAGGCGTATAAAAATATGAATGCATATAAATTATTCGTACTGGATGTAGGACTGCTCGGAGCAATGAGTGAACTGCCAGCAGAATCCATATTGGAGGGTAACGATATTTTTGTTGAATTTAAAGGCGCGCTTACAGAACAGTACGTTCTGCAGCAGTTGATTTCAGATACCCCTTATACGCCATATTATTATGGAAATGAAAAAGCAACTTTCGAGCAGGATTTTCTGATTCAGAAGGCAAAGAGTATTGTGCCGATTGAAGTAAAGGCGGAACAGAACATTCGATCCCATAGTCTTAAAACATATTGCGAAAAATTCCAGCCGGAAGAAGCAGTTCGATTTTCAACATTGAAGTATAAAGAGCAGGAGCGGATGGTAAATATACCATTATACGCTGTTTGCAACTTATAAATTAAAACAGCTATAAATCTCACGAAAGAAGGTGATCCCCATGCCATTTAAAATCATCCGAAACGACATCACAAAAGTTCATGCCGATGCGATCGTCAACACAGCCAACCCTTAGCCAATTTACGTGAAAACGTATCAGAGGGGCGGTTACTTTAATCAAAGCCAGACGTTCCACCCGTTTTACCAGCCGGAGAAGATCAAAAAGGAAGAACTGGACAAAATTCTCGAAGCCGACAGCATCGCTGATGACAGCACAATCCAGAATGCTTTTTACGATGCCCCGACAGTTGTCTATCTGTTTGCACCGTATACCTACCCAAACGACGCACAGGACTGCTGCGTTGCAAAATCATTTACGATCAGGCAGAATAAACCGAAAAATCCCGGGGAAATATGTGAATTTCCGGGGTTCATTTTGGATGGAAATATTCTTGCAATTTTACAGCGCAGTTATTATAATAAAGACAAGTTCTGCGGTAAACTCATTTTTCGCAGAAAACGCCAGAAGCGGAGGCTGACGTTCAAAAAACAAAAAAGGAGCGTAAGAGAAATGGCAAAAATTTTAATTAGCCTTCTAAATATTTACAGGGCGCAGGGGAAATGAAAAACATCGGAACATATGCGGCAAAATGCGGAAAGAAAGCACTGGTTCTGATCAGCCAGGGAGGCTACAGACGGATCGGAGCAATGATCGAAGAAAGCTTTGCGGGAAGCGACTGCGACGTTGTTTTGATTATTTCAACGGCGAGTGCTGTGAGAGTGAGATCAACCGTCTGGTTGCTATCGTGAAAGAAAAAGGCTGTGATCTGGTTATCGGTGTCGGCGGAGGCAAAATTTTTGATACCGCAAAAGCAGTTGCCTACTACGCAGAAACACCAGTATTCATCTGCCCGACCATTGCATCGACCGATGCACCGTGCAGCGCACTGTCTGTTGTATACACAGAAGAGGGTGTATTCGAGAGATACCTCTTCCTTCCGGCAAACCCGAACCTGGTTCTGATGGACACTGACATCATCGTAAAATCTCCAGTCCGCCTGACCGTAGCCGGAATGGGTGATGCACTTGCCACCTATTTTGAAGCAAGAGCCTGCCAGAGAAGCGGAGCTACTTCCTGCGCCGGTGGAAAAACAACCGAGGCAGCGATGGCACTCGCGAAACTCTGCTTTGACACTCTGATGGAAGAAGGTGTAAAAGCCAAAATCGCTCTTGAAGCCGGCGTATGCACCCCGGCAGTCGAGAAAGTCATCGAGGCCAACACCCTCCTTTCCGGAATCGGTTTTGAAAGCGCAGGCCTCGCAGGAGCCCACGCCATCCACAACGGCTTCACCGTACTCGAAGAGTGCCATCATATGTACCACGGTGAAAAAGTAGCCTTCGGAACCCTGACTCAGCTCGTCCTGGAAAACGTACCGCTCGATGAACTCGAAGACATCATCTTATGGTGCATCGAAGTCGGTCTCCCAGTCACCTTGGCTGAACTCGGTGCCGGAAACGTAACCGACGACCAGCTCATGGAAGTAGCCAAAACCGCATGCGCAGAGACCGACACCCTCCACAATATGCCATTCGAAGTAACCCCGGAGACCGTCTTCGCCGCCATTAAAGCAGCCGACGCCTACGGTAGATACTATCTCGACGAAGAAGAATAACCCATATGAAAAAAGATCTCCTGCCAACCCAAGGAGATCTTTTCATACCCAAATTTAATCAATACAAAAAATAGAAGTTTCCAACTCCCTTCCTATATGTTAAAATAAACTCACCCCATTTCACAGAAAAAACATAAACCCATGTTAAAGTAAAATGGTAAAAATATCAAACATAAAAACACAACGAGATCAGGAAAAAGCACGAGCGGGCGGCAGCCGGGCGTCCGTCCGTCATATAAAGGAGACAAAACTCATGGAAAAATTAAAAATCCTAGTAGTAGACGACGAAAGCCGCATGCGCAAACTCGTCAAAGATTTCTTAGTAAAAGCCGGATACGACGTCATCGAAGCCGGTGACGGCGAACAGGCTGTAGACACCTTCTACGCCCAGAAAGACATCGCCCTCATCATCCTCGACGTCATGATGCCCAAAATGGACGGCTGGCAGGTCTGCCGCGAAATCCGCCAGAACTCCAAAGTCCCGATCATCATGCTCACCGCCAAAAGCGAAGAACGCGATGAACTCCTCGGCTTTGAGCTCGGCGTAGACGAATACATCTCAAAACCATTCTCCCCGAAAATCCTCGTCGCCCGCGTCGAAGCCATCCTGCGCCGCAGCGGCAAAACCGGAGAAGACGACGTATTAGAAGCCGGCGGCATCCGCATCGACAAAGCCGCCCACATGGCATCCATTGACGGAAAACCAATGGAGTTAAGCTATAAAGAATTCGAACTCCTCACCTACTTCCTCGAAAACCAGGGAATCGCCCTCTCCAGAGAAAAAATCCTGAACAACGTCTGGAACTACGACTACTACGGCGACGCACGCACCATCGACACCCACGTCAAAAAACTCCGCAGCAAAATGGGCGACAAAGGCGATTTAATCAAGACCATCTGGGGCATGGGCTATAAATTCGAGGCGGACGAATCATGAACGGAACAGAAAAACAAAATGAGACTTCCATGGAGATGCCTGCAGAAGATTCCCGTGTGACAATGGGAAACCAGACGGAGAAAAAGCACCGGTTTCACTTGAAAATGCCACAAAAGGGAAGAAAACACTCCGTCAAAAAACGAATTGCCTACACTTTTATTGCGACCATGGCAGCTACCCTGCTTATCATCGGCTGATCAATTACTTCTTTCTCGGGTCCTTTTATATCCGGGATAAAGAACACATTCTGGCAGAGAGCTTTCAGAAACTGAATGCGACAGGCGGAGACAGCGACAATATCCCTGATACCTTCGAGCAGTTCTGTGCTACCAACAACCTGAAAGTCATTATTACCGGACCGGAGCTCAGCAGCTTCGTCTATTCCAACGCAACCGACCGCCAGAGCCTCCAGACCTGATCTTCGGCTGATCAGCGGAAACGAGCAGGCAAATACCAAAGTCGTTGACAGCAAAGACAACTATCAGATCCAGAAATTCTACGACAGCCACGCCGATGCCGAGTATCTGCAGATCATCGGCTGGTTTGACAATGGAAACTGCTACTTTGCAAGATGCCCGCTGGAGAGCATCACGGATGCGGTCAGCCTTTCCAACCAGTTTTACCTCTTTATCGGCATTCCGATCATCATCATCGGTGCATTGTGATCTGGATCATCACCCGCCAGATCGTCCGTCCGGTGCAGGAGCTGACCGAAATTTCGAAAAAAATGGCAGCCCTTGACTTCGATGCCCGTTACGTGAGCGGCGGAAAAGACGAGATCGGCGAGCTTGGAAACAACTTCAATGTCATGTCCGAACAGCTTGAGCAGGCGATTTCCGAGCTGAAAAGTGCGAACGTTGAGCTGCAGAAAGATATTGACAAAAAAACGCAGATTGATGAAATGCGCCGCGAGTTCCTCTCAAATGTTACACATGAGCTGAAAACCCCGATCGCTCTGATTCAGGGTTATGCGGAAGGCTGAAAGACAACATTAACGACGATGAGGAAAGCCGCGAGTTCTACTGCGATGTCATCATCGACGAGGCGGCAAAGATGAACGAGATGGTCAAAAAACTCCTGAACCTGAACCAACTCGAGTTCGGTGAGGATCAGGTCAATATGGAACGGTTCGATCTGAACGCCGTGATCAGAGGCGTGCTGCAGTCCTCCGACATCCTGATCCGCCAGAAAGAGGCAAAAGTGCTCTTTACCGGCGGCGACCCGCTCTATGTCTGGGGCGATGAATTCAAGGTCGAGGAGGTTATCACCAACTATCTGACGAATGCCCTCAACCATCTGGACTACGACCACACGATTGAGATCAGCTGCAAAAAAGAAGGGAATGTCGTAAAAACAACCGTTTTCAATACCGGGGACCCGATCCCGGAGGAGGATCTCGACAAGGTATGGGTGAAATTCTTCAAGGTGGACAAAGCGAGAACAAGGGAATACGCGGAAGCGGCATCGGCCTTTCCATCGTAAAAGCCATTATGGATTCCTTCCAGCAGCAGTGCGGCTGCCAGAATTACGACAACGGTGTGGCATTCTGGTTCACACTGGAGGCAGATGGAAAAACGGAAGAAGCATGATTGCAAAAAGCGTGCCAGAAAAAGGAAATACAGCCTTTTCCTGGTGCGCTTTTCTTGCATAAAGGAAAAAGATGGTGTAGAATAATAGCACAAACGGTCAAAAAGAGAGGGAGAGAAGAGATGGCGGATTCCAACAGTACAAAGAGTGCGCTTGCAGATGCAATGAAAAAATTGATGGTACGCAAGTCTTTTGCAAAAATCAGTATTTCAGATCTCTGCGAGGAATGCGGTCTGAACCGGAAAAGCTTTTATTATCATTTTAAAGATAAATACGATCTGGTAAACTGGATCTTTTATGTGGACTTTCTGACAAACATGGGCGGAAAGAACTTTGAGAATGAATGGGATGTGCTGGTGGCGGTCTGCAATATTTTCTATCAGAATAAAGCATTTTACCAGAGTGCCCTGAGGATCGAAGGCAGAACAGTTTTAAGGATTACTTTTACGAGATGCTCGAGCCGGTCATGGCGTTTTTTGTACAGGATCTCTTTCAGGTACAGAATCAGAAACTGTTTGTAACGTTCTTCTGTGATGCCTTCCTGACCGCGGTTCTGCGCTGGTTTCCATGGAAAGCGAGCTGGAACCGGAAACGTTTGTCGAAGAACTGAAAGAAGTGATATATAGATCATCAGAAAAAATAGCAGCCAAAGCGGAACCAAAGAAATAAAATTCCGCTTTGGCTGTACTTTTATGCATCTGCGAGCAGTTCACGGTAAAATATATTCCGAAGAGACAACTCTTCAAAGGAAACGGTGGGCGTATCGAGTGTGCGGGCCATGTGATCCGGCAGAAGCAGCAGATACGCCGGATTGGCGGTGATAATCTGCTCAATTTTGCGGGAGTCTTCCTGCACTTCGATCGGGAAGAATGGCTGTATGGGGGTGAAGCGGTACTGTTGAACAACATCGGAAACAGCCCGGATACTTTCTTTTGAGCACGAATCATCTGCTACCAGAAAGAAAAAGACACTCTGTTCCATTTGGGAATACAGGTGGTCAAAAGAGAGCAGATAAGCGGCAGCATCTGCATCCTGATAGACTTTGTGCATACCGAACAGCGTTTTCTGACGGCGCAGGGCTTTTGCCATGGAAACCGTTGAGGGGGCATCAATTGGAAGAGAAACCATCAGGTTCGGGCAGGATAAAAGCAGTTTCTGCTGTTTTTCGGTAAGCGGCGTATCGGAAAGAAACCAGAGAAACGCGCATTCCGGATGCGACTGGATGACGGCAAGGTAGGATTCCATATCCTCATGATGATCCATGGAGCGGAGCTGATAAGAGTAGATGCCGTATGTCAGACCAGTTCTGACCACGGATGCAAAAAACGAGGAATCGTAAGTGTCCGGGATGCGGCTGTCGAGACGGAGCTTGACAACCCAGGGAACAGCAAAGGAAAGTTCTTTCTGCTTCTGGCGCAGAATCTGCGCACCGTAGGTAAAACTGTTGTAGCCGATGTTGATGCCGAACTGACGAAGCGCTTCCGGATCGTTGCTGCGCAGCAGAAAGTCGATCGCCTGATAATACGGGCTTTCATCGTTGCGCAGAAGATCCTGAAAAATGGCAAAAATCTGATTCTGAAAGCGGCCGCGGGAAACTGGCGGCCAAGATCGCAGAGCTTGCGGACGCTGCGTTTCGGATCTGCGTCCATCTCCACCATCGCGCGTGCAACTGTTGTGTCGATCAGTGCGCGGGTGATGTCCTGTGAATTCATAATGTGTTCCTCCGATCAAGTAAAATAAGCTGTTTTTATCATAGCAAAAAGAACACGGTAAAAACAGGGACAAAGAACAGGAATTGTCTAAAAACTCCATTCCTTAAGGAAAATTTACCAGATCTTCAGAAGAAATTTCTTTTTCTTTTGTGGAAAAAGTGGTAAAATAAGTTAAATGGTACAAACTATCGATTCTGCCGCGCCAAAAACGCGGCGGAACCATCCGAAACGATTCCAGAAAAATAGGAAAAACGAAATGGTTTTCGAACATGGAAGATAAAAGGAGGCGTTTTGCATGAAATTTGATATGCACTGCCACACAAAAGAGGTTCGATGGATGGAAAAGTCATGATTGAGGAGTACATCCGAACACTGAAACGAAAAGGATTTGGAGGAATGTTGGTATCCGACCACGATTCCTATGACGGATACCGCGAGTGGAAGAATGCCATCAAGGGAAGAGCACACCAGGATTTTGTGGTATTAAAAGGTGTTGAGTACGATACGTGCGACTGCGGCCACATTCTTGTGATTATGCCGTTCGGCGTAAAATTAAAAATTCTGGAGCTGCGCGGCCTGCCGGGATCGATCCTTGTCAAGATCGTCCATGCGTACGGCGGAATTTTAGGACCGGCGCATCCGTACGGCGAAAAATTTATGAGCATGATCAGCACGAATGAACGGAAGAAAAAGTATCAGCAGCGGATTGCCCAGCTTCTCCCGCAGTTCGATTTTGTTGAAATTTTCAATGCGTGTGAGAGCGCGGAGACGAACGCAAAAGCGAAACGGCTGGCGGAGAAATTCAATAAGCCCGGCTTTGGCGGAAGCGATGCGCACCGGCTGAACTGCATCGGAAAAGCGTACACCGAGCTGCCGGATACCATCAGAAGTGAGGATGATCTGATCGCTACGTAAAACGTGCCCGCAGATCGAATGCGGCGGAGAACATTATAACGGAACGACGAAAGACCGGATCGGCCGCCTGAACATGGTGCTTGTGGATTCGTTCTATTTCTACAACAAACTTGCAAATGGCTGGCGCTGGCGGAAGCGGAGACGTGAGCTGTTTGATATCATAGAGAAAAAACTCTGATGAATGCCTGGCAAAAAGCGTGCCGGAAACGTTTCGTTCGGCACGCTTTTTCCTGCCCTGTATTTGAATCGAAAAAGAGAGGAAACATACGTATGCTTGCAATATTTCTTGCGCCGGTCTACATACTGGCAAATGTATTTACCGCCTACTGGCTGCTGCGGTGGATGAAGGAGGTGCATCCTTTGTTCCGCCATCCGGCCGTGCTGGGTGTCATTTTGGTGCTGTATGCATTTTTTGCACTTTCCCTGCTGACGAGCTTTCTGATCAAAAGAGATCCCGTTCACCGGATTTTAAAGGTCATCAGCAACTGCTGGCTTGGCATGTATCTGTATTTTCTTGGCTTCACCGCGATTCTGGTGCTGTTGCGCTTCATTTTTGCGCATACGGCACTGACGAAAACTTGGCTGTATTCTCCGATGGGATTGAAAGCAGTCGGCCTTGGCGCGATCCTTTTTGTGACGGGAATGTGCATCTACGGAATGGTGCATGCAGTCCATATTTACACGACACGATATGAGGTTCCATCGAAAAAGGATGCACATCTGAAAATTGCGCTCGTCGCAGATCTTCATCTGGGGTACAGCATCGGCAGTCATCAGATGGAAGAGATGGTGGAAAAAATTAATGCTGAGGAGCCGGATGTCGTTGTGATTGCCGGGGATATTTTTGATAATGAGTACGATGCCATCTATGAGCCGGACCGCGTGGCGGATCTTCTGGCGGGCTTAGAGAGCCGGTACGGCACGTACGCCTGCTACGGCAACCACGATCTCGATGAGAAGATTCTCGCGGGCTTTACGTTTGAGACGAAGGAGGAGCGCATCGCCGACCGCCGGTTCGGTGAGTTTCTGGACCGCGCGAAGATTCATCTGCTGGAGGATGATGTGTCTGTATCGATGATGCCTTTTATCTGGCGGGCCGAAAAGATCCCGACCGGATCCGCAAAACGCAGGAGACACGCGACACGCCGTCCGAACTGCTTACCGGACTGGACCAGTCGCTTCCAGTTTTTGTGATTGACCACCAGCCGTCGGAGCTGACCGAGCTGGCAGAGGCAGGCGCAGACCTTGATCTTGGCGGCCATACGCACGACGGACAGCTCTTCCCAGGCAATATCCTTACCGGCCTGATGTGGGAGAATGCCTGCGGGATGAAGAAAGTCGGAGACATGTACAGCATCGTCACATCCGGCGTGGGTCTCTGGGGACCGCCGATGCGGATCGGGACGAAAGCGGAAGTGGTGATCATCGATTACGGAAAATAAGGGTTGACAAAACCGGAACGCAGAATTATAATACAACAAAACTACGAAACAGAGGTTATCAACGATGAACGAGATGCACAGCGTACAAATGCACAGGGACGACGATTGATAGCGCTTGTATCAAAGTGAAGACTACTATACTTCACAGGTACAGGCGCTGATTGTGTTGTACCTGTGTGGAAGATAAGGCAAAGGGAAACCACACTGGGAGAAAAAGAAATACCCCGTGTGGTTTTTCTTTGCCATTTTTTATCCATGCGGGAATGACTTGAAATTTACATCAGAGAAGGGTTGTGATCGTATGGGACATACAGATTATGTCCATATGGATTTTCTGCTGATTTTGCGGCGATAAAGAAAAATCAGAACAGAAAGGCAGAAAAGACTATGAAGACAGAAATGAATACCGTAAAAGTAAGAAAAACAGAGGAACTCGAAGCAGAGCAGTTAGGAGCACACATCGGCGAAATCGTGCGGCTGCATGGAAGCATTTACAAAATCCGAAAATGAGCTCATTTGCATTTGTGCTGCTTCGGACGAAACGGCAGATGGTACAGTGCGTGTACGAGCCGGCGTATGCCCGGTTTGCATTGGAGGAATTAAAAGAAGAGGCGTGTGTCCGGTTTACCGCGGAGGTAATCCGTGAAGAGCGTTCCAGAAGCGGGTATGACCTGCATCTGTTAGAAGTGGAAATCCTCTCCGAGCCGGAAGAAGTACCGCCGGTTGTCATCAACCAGAAGCGGGTCAACACTTCGATTGAGAACCTGCTGGACTATCGCCCAATTACGCTGCGCAACGAAAAAGAGCGCGCGATTTTCCAGATCCAGGCAAAGATCTGCCAGGCGTTCCGCGAATTTCTGGACAGCCATCATTTCACCGAAATCCATACGCCAAAAATCGCAGCGGCAGGAGCCGAGGGCGGAGCTAATATCTTCTCCCTGTCGTATTTCGGCGAACAGGCATATCTGGCGCAGAGCCGCAGTTTTACAAGCAGATGATGGTCGGCGTCTTCGAGCGTGTCTATGAGATCGCACCGGTCTTCCGGGCGGAGAAGCACGACACGGCGCGTCATCTGAACGAATATACAAGCGTGGACTTTGAGATGGGCTATATCGAGAATTTTGAGGACATCATGGCGATGGAGCAGGAAATGCTGCGGTACACATTTGGACGGCTGCAGGAGACATGCGGAGCGGAGCTTTCGCTTTTAAAAGCAGAGGTGCCGGTGATCACGGAGATTCCGAGAATCCGTTTTTCCGAGGCGAAAGAGCTGGTGAGCCGCGTATACAAAAGAGCCTTTTCGGAGAAACTGGACTTTGCACCGGAGGAGGAAAAACTGCTGTGCGAATATGTGAAGAAAACGACAGGCAGTGACTTCGTATTTGTGACACATTATCCAAGCGCCAAGCGCCCGTTCTACGCGATGGACAGCAGAGAAAACCCGGCAGTGACGGAAAGCTTTGACCTTCTCTTCCGCGGCCTTGAAGTGACGACCGGCGGCCAGCGCATCCACAATTACCGGGAGCAGGTGGAAAAGATCGAAAGCCGCGGCATGCATGTTGAAGCGTTTGAGAGCTATCTAATGATGCACCGCTGCGGCATGCCCCGCACGGCGGCCTCGGTCTTGGGCTGGAGCGGTTTACGGCACGGCTTCTCGGACTTGAAAATGTGCGGAACGCATCCCTGTTTCCAAGAGACATTCACCGTCTGATTCCGTAAACCAGAAGAGTGTAAAAACTCCGGCGAAGCCGTGGCGCAGATCCACGGGCTTAGCCGGAGTTTCATAAGATTTCCCTCCCTTTTGAAAGATAGCGTAACCGCTTGGATCTTTCTGTTATACATCAGGGGAGTGAAAATGACAAATTGTTTATTGCAGACAGGATTGCTGTATAAAAGTCAGAATTTTTGCAGAAATGAGCCTTGTAAAGCGTCCGAAAATAGGCTATACTAAACAAGGTTTGGCTGCCGGCAGAATCTGGCAGTATCGGCAAATATTGGAAAAAAGAAAGACGGGAGTTTCCCGGTTTGAGGATAGGAAAATATGAAATTATATGACATTTCCGGAGAGCAGTTTTCCGCAATGGACGCGCCGCGTCATCTGATGACGGAGGAAGGAACGGCGCAGACGACGCTCGACCGGTCACTTGGCATCTGTCAGGTGGCGGAGCTTGAGGGAAAAGTGACAAGAGAAGTGCTCGAGGAGGTCATGGAAGAAGACTGTGAACGTCTCCTGATCCGCGGCGATGCGCAGATTACACGCGATGGGGCAGATTACCTGGCAGAGAAAAAACTGGTGCTGCTCGGTGTGGAGCAGGAAACCGTCGGAAATGAGAAATCAGGGAATGATGTTCATCAGCAGTTACTGAAAAAAGGCACGGTGATTGTTGAAAATCTGAATCTGGAGAAAGTGACCTCTGGTCATTATTTTCTCGTGGCTGCGCCGATCCAAAAGAAACACCAATACGGCGGCCCGATCCGTGCGGTTCTGATCGAAAATTAGGAAATGCCCTGTGTGAATCCGAAAATGCAATGTGAAACATAACAGAAAGAGAAAAACAGGAAAAAGTGTTCCCGCGTGGGACACTTTTTGATATGTCCAAAACGAGGGAATTTTGGGTTGTATTTTCCAAATATGGAGAATATAATGAGAAAAAGCCAGGATGTGGTATTCAAAACCAGATCAATTCCGGGCGAAAATATTAAACTATTACAAAGGAGATCGTGAACAATGGATGCAAAAATGAAAGTAGAAAGAGCCGCTGCAGGCGCTGCGATCGATGGTGTTTTAAAATATGTGAACCACGGAGACGACAGAACAAAAGCACTGCTGAATCTGACGGATTTCGTACAGAAATTTACCGGAAATATGTTTGCGGAGAAAACGTTCGACAACATCCGCACCATGCTGCAGAATCCGGACAACAAATGGGTACAGTATGTCAACCGCGGACTGGACGAGCTGGATCCGCAGGTGATCAAAATGACCGCTTTGAACCTGGGATTCCAGGCAGCTTTCGTCGGAACGAAACAGATCCGTATGAACCGTGAAAAATACAACTGCAACATCCCATGGACGATGCTGATGGACCGACAAGTGCCTGTAACCTGCACTGCACCGGATGCTGGGCAGCAGAATACGGCCACAAGCTGAATCTTTCCTATGAGAAACTTCTGATATCATAAGCCAGGGAAAAGAGCTGGGAACCTACTTCTACATGTTCACCGGCGGTGAACCGCTTGTGCGCAAAAAGACATCCTGCGTCTGGCAGAAGAGCATCATGACTGTGAATTCCACTGCTTCACCAATGGAACCCTGATCGACGAGGAGTTCTGTGAGGCGGTTCAGAAGCTCGGCAATATCTCCTTCTCCCTGTCTCTGGAAGGCTTCGAGGAGGTCAACGACGGACGCCGCGGCGAGGGTATTTTCGATAAGTTCTGGCAGCATGGATCTGATGAAAAAACACGGTCTGCTTTTTGGTACTTCCATCTGCTACACAAGAGCAAACCTCGAGACCGTTACAAGTGACGAGTTCCTGGATCTTTTGATCGAGCACGGATGCCGTTACAGCTGGTATTTCCACTTCATGCCGGTCGGCATGGACGCTGCACCGGAGCTGATGCCGACGGTTGAGCAGAGAAAATATATCTATCACAGACTGCGTGAGATCCGTTCCGATAAGAGTGACAAACAGATCTTTGTTATGGACTTCCAGAACGACGGTGAGTTTGTCGGAGGCTGTATCGCAGGAGGAAGAAACTACTGCCATATCAATGCAAACGGCGATGTGGAGCCGTGTGTTTTCATCCATTACTCCGGCGCCAACATCAACGAAGTTTCCCTGATCGAAGCACTGCAGCAGCCGCTGTTCCAGGCATACCGCGATGGACAGCCGTTCAACCGCAACCACCTGCGTCCATGTCCGATGCTCGAAAATCCGGAACTGCTGCGTGAGATGGTAGAGAAGACCGGCGCGAAGTCAACCGACCTGCAGTCTCCGGAGAGCGCAGAGCATCTGTGCGGAAAATGTGATCTGTATGCTGCTGAGTGGAAAAAAGCCGCAGACGAGCTGTGGGCAGAGAATCCGCATCACAAACAGAGATATGAGAACTATAAGAAAGAGAACCTGGACGAGGAGGCAAAAGCTTCCACAGAGGAGATTCTTTCGGAATCCGCGGATAATGCGATCGATGAATCGAAGATAAAATAGAAGCAAGACACCGGAAAATGGGACGAAAACCTGTTTTCCGGTGTCTTTTTGTGCGGGCAGTGAGCCAAAGTCCGACCTTGCAGAAAGCGGCCGGATCCCGTATACTATAGAGAAGCAAAGCGATATTTTAACGACAGAGAGGATTAAAAAATAGAAGATGAACGATTCATTTTTACAGGAACAGGGCGTAAGCGGGGCGTTAATTGAGAGTGTGCGGAAATTCCGCGAGAGCTATCCGGTGGCGGAGGGCTTAGAGAACCGCATGAGCACGCCGGAAATCCCGTTTTTCGGAAAAGAGATTCTGGAGATGGCAATTGCCGCGCTGCTGCAGGGCGAAAATCTGCTGCTGACCGGCGAGAAGGCAACGGGAAAAAACGTGCTGGCAGAGACACTGGCGTATGTTTTCGGAAGACCGACGTACAACGTTTCCTTCCATGTAAACACAGGAAGCGCCGAGCTGATCGGAACCGATACGTTCCAGAACCAGGAGGTCACACTCCGGAAAGGCAGCATTTACCGCTGTGCAGAGGAAGGCGGTTTTGGTATTCTCGATGAGATCAACATGGCGAAAAACGATGCGGTCAGTGTTCTTCACGCCGCGCTCGACTACCGCCGCATCATCGATGTGCCGGGCTACGATAAAATTCCGCTTCACCCGGCGGCGCGGATGATCGGAACGATGAATTACGGCTATGCGGGAACGAGGGAGCTGAACGAGGCGCTGGTGTCCCGCTTTCTGGTGATTGACATGCCGCCGCTTACAGAAGAGACACTGTTTTATTTGATGCAGTCAAAATTCCCGGATCTGAAACCGGCGGCACGCGAAGCGCTGGCCGGCCTTTACCTCGATCTGCAGAAAAAGGCAAAACAGGCGGAAATCACCACGCGCGCGCTCGACCTCCGCGGTCTGTTCGGAGCGATCGGCACGATGCGCCAGGGGCTGTCCCCGTATCTTGCGGTGCAGATCGGCATTGTCAATAAATGCTTTGACCTGTTTGAAAAAGAGATCGTGCGGGATGTCGTGCGCACGCGGATTCCGGAAGAGTGGACGCCGCAGGATATTTTTTAGAGGAAATACGTATGGTGACAGAGGAAACATTAAAAACGCATGAGATGGAGCTGGAAAGCCGGATCCGCAATCTCGTCTGGACTGTCAGCGGCGACTACACGCTGAAGCTGAACCCGGATGTGGAGCGGTATGCGAAGGAGCCGGATACGGTACTGTACGACACAATCCGCCAGGGCGCCTTTTCGTGTTACTTTGATCGGGAAGCCTACAGCCTGTATCTGGTGAAGAAGGTTTACAGCGGCGCAGCGGAGGGAGAACTGATGATGCTCGCCCAGCTGGTGACGGAGGAGGCCGTATCGAAGCGGCTCGAAAGCGAGCGCCCCGGTGTCAAGGGCTTTCGAAGGAGAGCAGCGGAGGAAATACTGGACCACTCGTTTGAATCTTTATCCAAAAATGAGACAGGCCGCCTGAAACTGGAGTATCTGCGCGGAAGAAGAGAGGAGGACGAGGGGAAAAGCCCTTCATACTCGGGAAAAACGCGGGAGTGGATGAAACTGCTGAAGCACGCATCCGAAACAGCGGATACAATGGAACTGATCCGGGTGACGGACGAGCTGTACAATAAGGTCGTCGATCCCGCATTTGTGAAAAAGCACGGTGATCTTGCCTCGGTTCTTGCGGTAACGATCGAGGAGCTCACCGAGTATTCCTGGAAGGATTTCCTTTCGGAAGAGCTGTATGAAGACGGGCTCGAGACATATCTGGAGCGAGTTTCGCTTGATATGACAAATTTCACATCAAAAGAGGCGGAAGAGAAGAAAGAAAAAACAGCGGGAAGCGATACCAAAAAGGTCGTTGTCGTCGATGAGAAAGCGCTGGCACGGATGTATCAGTACATTCAGCGCAATTACGGAAAAACGTGGCTCTCGGAGAGTGAGGAGAAAAGCCGGAATTACCAGCTCTGCCGCGGCATCCACAGCGACTGCAGCCTCTATTACACGGAGGGTGTGCTGAAAAATCCGGTCAGAAGTATTATCAGCTCTCCTACGCGCAGAAGCAGAAGGATAAAAACCTTCATGCCTATTACGACCAGCACCGCGCGGTGCGGCAGAACATTTCGCTGCTGTATCAGGAACTGAAAAAGCGATGCTGCTGCAGGAGGATCAGTCGTTTGCGGATGCAGACCACGGAATTTTACAGCCCGCGCGGATGTGGAAGGTGGGACGGAGCCAGAATGCGGATCTGTTCCGGCTGGAGCAGCGGCGGAATTCGCTGGATTTTGTCGTGGATATTCTCGTAGATGCGAGCGGTTCCCAGCGGCCGCGCCAGGAGAATGTGACACTGCAGACGTACATTCTGGCGGAGACCTTAAGCCGCCTGCACATCCCGTTCCGCGTGATGAGCTTCTGTACGTTCTGGGATTACACGATCCTGCACCGGATGCGCGATTACGACGATCCGCGGGAGAAGAACAGCAATATTTTTGAGTATATCACATCATCAAACAACCGCGACGGGCTTGCTGTCAAGGCGGCGGGGATGGATCTTTTAAAACGCCAGGAGGACCGGAAGCTGCTGATCCTCTTAAGCGACGGAAAGCCGTACGATGTGCTGGTGAACCGGCCGAATGCGAGAAATCCAAAGCCGTACCGGGATGACTATGCACTGCATGACACGGCAACTGAGGTGCGGCGCCTCAGGCAGCAGGGTGTCTCGGTGCTTGGGGTCTTTGTAGGCGAGGAGACGGAGCTTATGGCGGAGCAGAAGATTTTCGGCAAGGATTTCGCGTATGCGCGCGATATCCGCAACTTTTCCCATATGGTGGGAAGCTATTTAAGAAGAAAAATCGAAGAATAAACGAGCGGAATGCTCCGGGCGGAAAGTGAAAAACTTTTATCCGGAGCATTTTTTTCGATTTTTTTACGCAAACAGGTTGACATTTCCCACAAAATCTCCTAGAATGTTCTATAGCGAACTGTTTAATATGAAACAGTCATCTATAAACAGTTTCTTATGGAACAGTCCTTATTCAAACAGTTTTATAACGAACAGATGGGGACGGCAGCAAAGGGGAAAGGAGGAAAAAAGCAGCGTGTGTTGTAAAAAAAGAAAAATCGGCCACGAACTGCGGACGCTGGACAATATGATGTCACGGAACCTGATGGCAGCCGCCAGAGAGCGGGGCGTCGATGAACTGACGGCCATGCACGGGTGGATTTTGGGCTATCTGTGCAGGAACGAGCACAAAGATATTTTCCAGAAAGATATTGAAGCGGAATTTAAGATCTGCCGCTCTACCGTGACCAACATTTTAAAGCTCATGGAGAAAAAGGGCTACATCAAACGGGAGTCCGTTCCCTATGACGCGCGGCTGAAAAAACTGGTGCTGACCGATACCGGAAGAGAGCTTCACGAGAAGACGAAAGATATGATCGATATGCTGGAAGAACAGACGGTTGCGGGAATTTCAAAAGAAGATCTTGACACTTTCTACCGTGTCATCGATCAGGTCAAAAACAACGTAAAAAATATGTTAGGAGAGACATCATGTTAAAAACACTTGGAGCACAGGTAAAAGAGTTTAAAAAAGCCTCCATTGCCACTCCGATTTTCATGATTCTGGAGGTTATCATGGAGATGATCATTCCTCTTATGATGGCATCCATTATCGATAACGGTGTAGAAAAAGGCGATCTCCATCACATTTACGTGGTGGGAGCATTCATGGTAGTGGCAGCAGCCATCGGTCTGTTTGCAGGTATCATGGGCGGAAAATATGGAGCAAAGGCATCTGCCGGATTTGCAAAAAATCTGCGTCAGGCCATGTTTGAAAATATCCAGGAATATTCTTTTTCCAATATTGACAAATTCAGTACAGCAGGTCTTGTCACCCGTCTGACCACAGATGTGACGAATCTGCAGAATGCATATCAGATGATCCTTCGTATGTGCATGCGTGCACCGGCGAGTATGATCATTGCAATGATTATGTCGTTTTACATCAATGCACGCCTTGCGAGCATTTATCTGGTGGCCGTTATTCTTCTTGGAACGTGTCTGTTTCTGATCATGCGGTCTGCAACCAAATATTTCGAGCAGGCATTTCCAAAATATGATGAATTAAATGCGAGTGTGCAGGAAAACGTATCCGCAATCCGTGTGGTAAAAGCGTATGTGCGCGAAGATTATGAGACAGGAAAATTTCACAAAGCGTCCGAAAATATTTATAAAATTTTCTGTAAAGCAGAAGAAAATCTTTCCTTTAATGCACCGCTGATGCAGCTGACCGTGTACAGCTGTATTCTTCTGATCAGCTGGCTCGGCGCCAAAATGATTGTCGGAAGCAGTCTTTCGACCGGAGAACTGATGAGCCTTCTGACCTATTGCATGAACATTCTGATGAGCCTTATGATGCTTTCCATGGTATTCGTTATGATCACAATGAGCCTTGCAAGTGCGCGCCGTATTTCAGAAGTCCTGAATGAGAAGAGTGATCTCGATAATCCGGAGAATCCGGACTTTTCGATTCCGGATGGAAGCATTACCTTCGATCATGTCTATTTCAACTACAAAAAAGGAGCCGGCGAGCCGGTTCTTTCGGATATCAATCTTTCCATCCAATCGGGTGAGACAATCGGTATTATTGGCGGAACCGGAAGTGCGAAGACAAGTCTTGTCAACCTGATCAGCCGTCTGTATGATGTAACAGATGGATCCGTTAAGGTCGGCGGAAAGGATGTCCGCTCCTACGATATGGAAACGCTGCGAAATGAAGTAGCCGTTGTTTTACAGAAAAATGTGCTGTTTTCCGGTACTATTCTCGACAACCTCCGATGGGGTGATAAAAATGCTTCGGAAGAAGAGTGCAAGCGTGTCTGCCGTCTTGCCTGCGCCGATGAATTTATCGATCGGATGCCGGAGGCTATAACACCTACATCGAGCAGGGCGGATCCAACGTATCCGGCGGTCAGAAACAGCGCCTCTGTATCGCGAGAGCACTGCTGAAGAAACCAAAGGTGCTGATTCTGGATGACAGTACAAGTGCTGTCGATACCGCAACCGACGCGAAAATCCGGAAGGCATTCCTGACCGAGATCCCTGAAACGACAAAGCTGATCATTGCACAGCGTATTTCCAGTGTGCAGGACGCAGACCGCATCATTGTCATGGAGAACGGAAAAGTAAATGGTTTTGGAAGCCATGAGGAATTACTGAAAACCAATGAAATTTACCGCGAAGTATATGAGTCTCAGACCGGTGGCGGCGGAGACTTTGACGAAAAGAGAGGTGAGTAAGGAATGGCAGAGAGAGTACAGCAGGTAAAGGGGCCGGGAGCAAGACCTCCAAGAGGGGTGAAACCGCAGGTCAAGAATCCGATGAAGATCTTTACCAGAATTATGAAATATGTATTAAAGGATTATACGGTACACTGCATCGCTGTTGTCATTGCGATTTTTGTCAATGTCCTGGCAAATGTACAGGGAACGATGTTTATGAAAACGCTGATTGACGGCTATATCACGCCGATGCTGACCCAGCCGGATCCGGATTTTGGCCCGCTGCTCCACGCAATTTTGCGGGTGGCCGGATTTTACGGAATCGGTATTGTGGCTGCGTTCGTTCAGAACCGTACCATGATTTATGTATCCCAGGGAACCCTGCGGAATCTGAGAAATGATCTGTTCGGCAATATGGAAAAGCTGCCGATTAAATATTTTGATACCCATGCGCACGGCGACATCATGTCGATTTATACAAATGATATTGATACCCTGCGTCAGATGATCAGTCAGAGTATCCCGCAGATCATCAACAGTGCAATCACGATTGTCAGTGTCTTTGTCAGTATGCTGATTCTGAACATCCCGCTGACGATTACAACGCTGGTTATGGTATCTATCATGCTGGGAGTGACAAAAAAGGTGGCCGGATTTTCCGGAAATTTCTTTGTAAAACAGCAGAGGATCTTGGTAAAGTCAACGGCTTTATCGAAGAGATGATGGATGGCCAGAAGGTTGTCAAGGTATTCTGTCATGAAGAGGAGAATATCGAAAAATTCAAAGAAATTAATAACAATCTGTATGAGAGTGCTTACAATGCCAATGCGTTTGCAAATGTTATCGGACCGATCAATGCACAGCTTGGAAATATGAGCTATGTTGTCTGTGCAATTGTCGGCGGTGCACTTGCCCTTGGCAGCGTCGGTGGCTTTACGCTCGGTGGTCTAGCAAGCTTTCTGACCTTCAACAAGAGTTTTAACATGCCGATCAACCAGGTCAGCCAGCAGCTGAACGCAATTGTTATGGCACTTGCAGGAGCGGAACGTATTTTCCGACTGATGGATGAAGAGCCGGAGCTGGACGAGGGGTATGTAACGCTTGTCAATGCGAAGGAAGAAAACGGAAAACTCACCGAGACGAAAGAGCGTACCGGAAAATGGGCATGGAAGCATACGCACCAGGCAGATGGATCTGTGGATTACCGCGAGCTGCAGGGCCGTGTGGTATTCGAACATGTTGATTTCGGCTACAACCCGGATAAAATTGTTTTGCACGATGTATCGCTGTTTGCAGAGCCGGGTCAGAAGATCGCGTTTGTCGGTTCTACCGGAGCCGGAAAGACAACCATTACCAATCTGATCAACCGCTTCTATGATATTCAGAAAGGTAAGATCCGTTACGATGAGATCAACATTGGAAAGATCAAAAAAGATGACCTGAGAAGATCGCTTGGCATTGTTTTGCAGGATACACATCTGTTTACGGGAACGGTAAGAGAAAATATTGCCTTCGGAAAGCTCGATGCGACGGAGGATGAGGTTGTAGCAGCAGCAAAACTGGCGAATGCGCACGGATTCATTATGCGTCTGCCGCAGGGCTATGACACAATGCTGACCGGAGACGGTGCGAATCTGTCCCAGGGTCAGCGGCAGCTTCTTGCGATCGCGCGTGCAGCCATTGCAGATCCGCCGGTACTGATTCTCGATGAGGCGACAAGCTCCATCGATACCCGTACCGAGCGCATTGTTCAGGATGGTATGGATAAGCTGATGAGTGGAAGAACAACCTTTGTTATCGCACATCGTCTGTCCACCGTACGAAACGCCGATTGTATCATGGTTCTTGAGCAGGGACAAATTATTGAGCGCGGTACCCATGATCAGCTGATGGAACAGAAAGGAAAATATTACCAGCTGTATACCGGAAATCAGGTTTCCGCATAGCAGAAAAAACGGAAAAAGTAAGTCCCGCACGACAGAAAATAAAAATCTGTCTGTGCGGGATTTTTTTGCGAAGCAGCGGCTGGTTTTATGTGCGAGTAGCGAAGCGGATTGCGAATATCCGCTTCGAAATGATGATTGCGAGTGATACAGTAAGTTCCCACAGGTTTTTGGGTCTTGAAAAAGACAGCGGGATTTTATAAAATAGAAGAAGCGTTTGAATATATGCAAAGGAGAAAAACTATGGAATACCTGAATACAGCGCAGGAGCTGCTCGATTTTATCATGCGGTGCAAAAGCCCGTTTCATGTGGTAAAAGAAGCCGGCGATCTGCTGAACGAAAATGGATATACAAAACTGGAGGAGACAAAAGAATGGAGTCTCGTTCCGGGCGGAAAATATTATGTGACGAGAAATGAATCCTCGGTGATTGCGTTCCAGATCCCTGAGAGCGCATTTTCCAGCTACCAGATCATCGCAAGCCACAGCGACTGTCCGACGTTTAAAGTAAAGGGAGAGGACCCATTCGTGACGGATGGTCATTACACCCGCCTGAACGTGGAGGCTACGGCGGAATGATCCGTTCCCCATGGTTTGACCGTCCGCTTTCCCTGGCGGGCCGCATGGTGGTACGTGACGGAAACAGCGTGAAATCCGTGCTGGTTGATGCCGGACGAGATCTGGTGACGATCCCGAATCTGCCGATTCATCTGAATCGTGACATCAACAACGGAATCAAATACAGTGTGCAGACCGACATGCTCCCGATTCTCGGTGATGAGACAGCGAAAGATCATTTTTATGAGCTGTTTCTGCCGGATACCGCAAAAGAGGATATTCTCTCCATGGAGCTTTATCTGTATAACCGAGTGGAAGGATCCATCTGGGGTGCCGGCAGGGAGTTTTTATCCAGTGGGCGTCTGGATGACCTGCAGAGCGCGTTTGGCTCCTTAAAGGGCTTTCTTGTTGCAAAGGCAACAGGCCAGGTCAATGTCTGCGCAATCTTTGACAATGAGGAGGTAGGAAGCCTCACAAAGCAGGGTGCGGATTCTTCGTTCCTGACAGAGACACTGCAGCATATCAATGCAGCCTGTGGAAAAGACACGATTGCATATCACAGAGATCTTGCGGGAAGCTTCCTTGTTTCTGCTGACAATGCACATGCCTTCCACCCGGCGCATGCGGAGAAATACGATCCGAAGAGCCGCGTCTACATGAACGGCGGCGTTGTCATCAAACAGAGTGCAAACCAGAAATACACGACCGATGCTGTTTCGGAAGCCGTAACAAAGATGATTTGCGAGAAGGCCGGCGTACCGTGCCAGGTATTCGCAAACCACGCTGACATTCCGGGCGGAAGCACGCTCGGCGCAATTCTGAACTCTCTTGTCTCGGTGACAAGTGTGGATATCGGAATGGCTCAGCTTGCGATGCATTCCCCGTATGAGACGGCAGGTGCCAAAGATACTGCTTATCTGGTGCAGTTCGCAAAGACCTTTTATGAGACGACACTGGTGCGGACAGAGCATGGATTTTCTCTGGAAGAAAAATAAAAGTTTAAGATAGAAAAAAGCGGCCGGCGGGACTTTTGAAAAGCCTCTGCCGGCCGCTTTTTGCGTACTTGCAAAGTGTGTTTTAAGGATCAGATTATTCTGTCCGGAGTGCCGTAACCGGATCGCTTTTTGCCGCTTTCTTCGACGGAATCAGACCGCCGATCAGGGTCAGAACGACGCTGAGTGCAATCAGAACAAGCGCCGGGACGAGTGGAAGAGAAGCACTGACCTTCGTCGTATCCGCCAGATGGTGGATCAGAAGGTTGCCCGGAATCATCAGAAGCAGCGAGAGCCCGATGCCGATCAGTCCTGCACAGAGTCCGATGATGAAGGTTTCGGCATTGAAGACCTGCGAAATATTGCGTTTCGAAGCACCGATCGCGCGCAGGATACCGATCTCTTTCTTACGTTCCAGAACACTGATATAGGTGATGACGCCGATCATAATCGAGGAAACCACAAGGGAAATGCCGACAAAAGCGATCAGCACGTAGCTGATGATGTTGACGATATCCGTGACGGAGGACATCAGAGTGCCGACCACATCGGTGTACGAGATTACCTGCTCGTTTTTGCCTTCTTTTTCCATCGTGTCATTGTAGCCGTCGAGGATGGAGACAACGTGTTCCTTGCTCTCAAAGTTTTTCGGGTAAATGCTGATCGAAGAGGGTTCGTCAAAATCAGCGTAGCCCAGTTTCTGCAGATTGCCCTCATAGGTGGAAGAGCCGGAAGAACTAAGAGAAGCGAAGAGCTCCTTCATATCATCCTCAGTCATATTCATCTGGAAGGCACTTGCAAAGGCATCGGTGTCAATCTTCATGCATCGCCCATCGAATCCTGCAGAGAATTACCGACCTGCGTCATGGCGCGCTCCATCTCGGACTGAATTGCAGAGGCCATCTGCGTCATCATCTGTTCCATCGCGGAAGTGATCTGTGTCTGCAGAACCGAGGCGACAGAAGCGGAGTAGCTTCCCATAACGCCTGCCATGTAGTTTGTGAGCGCAGAAGAAACCTGGGACTGCAGTCCGTCGAGATCGACGATTTTTGTGATACCGCTGTTCAGCCGCTGCTGGCCGTCCGCCGTGTTCAGGTAGGCGATAAAGTGCTGGCCCATCTCCGTCGGATCCGGCAGGCCGTTCTCCTTCACGTAAGCGAGATAACCGTTGGAAAGCTCCGTCGCAAGCGCAGTGAGCTGGTCGGATGTAATTTCGATATTGCCGTTGTTCTGCATCACCTCGGAAATCCAGTCGTTGATGATCTGAACAGCTTCTTCGGTCTGCAGATACTCCGCAAGATAAGCATCAAACTGTTCCGGATCGGTGTAGCCCATCTTGATCAGGTATGCCTGATACCCTTTGAGGATCCGCTGAATGAGTTCCTGGATCTGTTCCTGTGTAATGGAAACACCGCCGCGTCTGCAATGATGGTCTGGATGTGGCGCCGCAGGATTTCCTGTGCTTCCGTGGAATTGATGTAGGAGACGAAATCCTCCTGTAAATGGGAATAATCCGCCTCCGGGTGCTCCGAGGCGTAGCCTGATAGCCTCCATGAGGCTGGAAGCCAGTTCCTGCATGCCGTCTTCACTGACATTGAGAGTAAGCCCGGATAAAATCTGGCCAAGATCAAGCTGCGGCAGTCCGTCGAAATTAAGAGAGATCTGACTGAGGTCAATCGCACCCGCGAGATCCATGCTGCTTCCGGCGTCCGCAAAGGCGCTGGAAAAATCAAGGTTCATGGAATCACCGGAAAAAGCACCGGAGAGTGCGGAATCGTCGAACTGGAAAGCGTTCTGCAGCTTGTCCTCATCGACAGTGATAAAGGAATCCATATCAAGACCGCTGTTCTGATCCACGGTGCCGAATTCCTGATTCGTAAAGACATCGATGGAGGAGTCCGCCATCTGCTGTTTCACAATCTCGGATTTCTTTGCTTCCTCCACAACGTGGCGGGTCAGCGATGCCGGGTAATTGATGCCGGCGGTCAGGCAGAGGCGGCAGAGTCAGGGGACGGCTGGACAATACCGGTGATTGTGAGCTTTTCGCCGTTGGCAACGAGCTTTTTCATATAGTCTTTGTTGTCGCTTTTATCTTTCCAGACCTGATACTGACTGTCGTATTCGTAGCAGTCGGCGCTGTTCACAAGACGGAATGTGGTGCCGAGAATATCATCGTAGGAATACGTGCTGATGGAGGAAGGGGTCTCGATGGTTTCTTCATTTAAAAACTGGCGGACCATCTCATCCAGCTCGAGTGCATCGCGGAGCCCCAGGGTGTAGAGCAGAAAATCACTCATTCCGCCGTCGGAAGTGAGGACAAGCACACATTCGTTATAGTTTTCCGGCCAGTGTCCGCTTTTAAGTCGTACTGGTTCTCGTACAGGGAAGCCGTGTCCGGCATCTCGTAAAAGACGTTGGTGCTCATCATGGATGACATGATGCCGTTGGAGCTTGCGCCAAGGCCGAGCGAGCGGAACGACTGGTCCGGGTGCACCTGGCGGATGGAATCGCCGTCTTCGCGGTAGATCTGCGGCGTGACGGAGTAGGAATATTCGATGGCATTTGTGTAGTCGGAAATGCCGTCCGCACCGCCGTCAAGGTACTTTTTCAGGGAAGCGAGATCGTTGGAGTTCATGGTGGAGAACATGTTGGTCACGACTTCCTGGACTTTGATTTCATTCTTTTTGCCGGAATCTTTTGAGTCTTTGCCGGCATTCTGTGAGCCGACCATCATCGAAGTGAGGTCAAAGCCGGTGCGCTGGATCTGAAGCGGATATTCGGAGAGAGTTTCCTCTTCCATATTCTGAATATACTCGTTGACACCAGAGGAGAGTGCCAGAATCAGTGCAATGCCGATGATGCCGATTGAGCCGGCAAACGAGGTGAGCAAGGTCCGCGCTTTCTTGGTGCGCAGGTTATTAAAACTTAAGGAGAGCGCCGTCAGAAAGGACATCGACGATTTGCCATGTTTTTGTGCTTGGGAGGAAGCAGGGTTTCGGAATCCGGCTCAAACGGGTTCGTGTCGGAGCAGATCACACCGTCGCGCAGGGTGACGATCCGGTTGGCGTAAAGCTCGGCGAGCTCTGGATTGTGTGTGACCATGACGACAAGGCGTTCTTTGGCAACTTCCTGCAGCAGGTCCATGACCTGAATACTGGTGTCGGAATCGAGCGCGCCGGTTGGCTCATCGGCAAGCAGAATTTCCGGGTCATTGACAAGAGCGCGGGCGATGGCGACACGCTGCATCTGACCGCCGGACATCTGGCTCGGCCGCTTGTGGAGCTGTTTTCCAAGACCGACCTTTTCAAGTGCCGCGATTGCTTTTTTGCGCCGCACTTCTTTGGAAACACCGGAAATGGTAAGCGCCAGCTCTACGTTTGCAAGGACGGTCTGGTGCGGGATCAGGTTGTAGCTCTGGAAGACAAAGCCGATCGTGTGGTTCCGGTAGGATCCCAGTCGCGGTCCTTATACTTTTTCGTGGAAATGCCGTTGATGATCAGATCGCCGCTGTCGTAGCGGTCGAGGCCGCCGATGATATTCAGAAGCGTCGTCTTTCCGGAACCGCTCGGCCCTAAAATAGCGACAAACTCGTTGTCGCGCAAATTTAAGGACACATCGTCGAGCGCTTTCTGTACCAGCGTCCCGGTCCGGTATTCTTTTTTGATATGCTGAATCTGTAGCATAAAAGGGTAACTCCTTCTGTGATTAATATGTGAACAGTTGTCCTTTATTCTACAACGAAATACGGGAAAAGTCCCGGGCTTTAGAAAAATTTAAGAAAAGTTTATCGACAGAAAAAAAGTTCCGCCTCTGTTTCAGAAAAACAAAAAACGGAACTTTCTTTATCTGTAATACTTATAATGCCGGAAAAGTCAGACTTCCATCAGAAGACCTTTCATATAAGCCTTTAAGATTTTCTTTTTCTCCAGCGAAAGATTATTGTAAAGCGTAATGATTTCCTGCTGTCCTTCGGTGAGCTGCAGAGCGTCCGGCTCATCGAGAAAGAAATCGGCAAGTGTAATGCCAAAGGCGTCGCAGAGCTTCTGCAGGGTAGGGATGGTTGGGATATTGGTGCGGTTTACCATATTGTTTAAGGTAGAATAGGGAATGTCTGCCTCTTTTGCAAGGCGGTAATAAGTCCAGGAGCGCTCGCGGCATAAATCCTGGATATGCTGTATCACATCTTTATCTCTCATAAAAAGATACCTCGTATTCCTATGTAATGTAGCAGTATGAAAAATACTACTCACATATATTATACTTCTGTAAAAGAATAGAAACAGATCTTAAAGAGAGATGCAGAAAAGCTGTACAAATAAGAAATAACTGGATCGTGAGAGGGAAAAAGAAAAACCCGGCAGGAAAACAAGGTCTCCTGCCGGGTTTTGAAACGGTTTGAGATTCTGTGCGCTTACTCTTCGGTGGAATTTTCTTCCAGCTCGTTGAATTCCTCCGTATCCATCAGTTCGTCGAATGCGTCTGCTGCGATTTCGTACTCTTCATCCGAGTCGATATTGTCGAGGTTTGGCTGGCCGTTCTCTTCATAATAGCGGTACAGATAAACTTCGCCGTCCTCGTTCTCGCCGTTTTCATCGAGCGGCAGAAGAGCGATGTACTCTTTCTGGTTCGGGGCCGGGAAAATGGTCAGTACGGCACATTTTACTTCGGTATCGTCGTCCAGTGTCAGGGTAACGGTCGGCTGATCCAGATCCTGGCAGTCGCTGCCGCAGTCTGCGCAGTCTCCGCTGCAGGATGCGCTGTTGAATAATTCTTCACTCATTTGTATTACCTTCCTTTTTCGTGTTCAAGTCTTATCAGGTTCTTGACTGCCATTCTAACAGATAATAGAAAAAAACACAATGGCTGTGCCGGGAAAGCAGAAAAAATGCGGCTGATACAGGAAAATACGGAAAAGATACAATAAATAAGAACGAAAAAATGAAAAATTAGTCGTATTTTCTATTGACTGTTTTCGGGTACAGTTTTATACTATCACTATTGAATCTAAATATACAGGCAGCTGAACAAACTTATCCTCAACTGCCGGGGAGGCAAAAAATGGATATCAGATTTGAAAAAAGAGAACATTTACAGGAAAAACCGGATCAGAAAAATCTTGGATTCGGAAAACACTTTACAGACTATATGTTTGTCATGGACTGGGACAAAGAGCAGGGATGGCATGATGCAGCAATCGTACCGTACGGCGGAATCCCGATGGATCCTGCAACCATGGTACTTCACTATGCACAGGAAACGTTCGAGGGACTGAAAGCCTACAGAACAGCAGAAGGAAAGATCCAGCTGTTCCGTCCGGAAATGAACGCACGCCGTATGATTAAATCCAACGAGAGACTCTGTATGCCGGGCGTACCGGAGGAGATGTTTGTAGAGGCTGTCAAAGCACTGGTTAAAGCACAGGAAGACTGGGTACCGTCTGAGCCAGGTACATCTCTTTACATCCGTCCGTTCATGTTCGCTACTGAGGCAAGCCTTGGCGTACATATGGCAAAATCCTACAAATTCGTTATCATCACCACTCCGGTTGGAGCATACTATGCAGAGGGCATCAACCCGGTTAAGATCCTGGTTGAGGATGAATATGTTCGTGCAGTCAAAGGTGGCACAGGATTTACAAAATGCGGCGGTAACTATGCAAGTTCCATCGCAGGCCAGGTAAAAGCAGAGAAGATGGGATGCACCCAGGTTCTGTGGCTGGACGGCGTACATCGTAAATATGTAGAGGAAGTTGGAACCATGAACATCATGTTCAAGATTGCCGGCGAAATCTACACCGCACCGCTGGAAGGAACTGTTCTTCCGGGCGTAACCCGTGATTCCCTGATCCATATCTTAAGAGACTGGGGATATAAAGTAAACGAAACACATCTGTCGGTTGACGATCTGATGAAAGCAGGTCATGACGGCACACTGGAAGAAGCATTTGGTACTGGTACAGCAGCAGTTGTATCTCCGGTTGGTGAATTTGTATACAAGGACGATTCTGTTGTTGTAAATGACTTCAAGATCGGTGAGCTGACCCAGAAACTGTACGATACCCTGACCGGTATCCAGTGGGGTAAACTGGAAGATAAATATGGCTGGACTACTCCGGTAGAATAAACCATATAAAACAGAAAAATGCAGATAAGGGGGTCCTTCCCGCACAGCGGTGCGGGGAGGATTCTTTCGCTTCAGAAAAAGATTCAGAAATCGTTTGAAAGGAAACAAAGCAGAATGGATCAGAATCGAATGCCTCTTGTGGAGGCGTTACAACAGTTCCGGGAGGAAGCACCGGCCTATTTCCGTATTCCGGGACACCGGTTTGAGCGCGGGCTGGATGAGACGTTAAACGGAGCGTCGCTTGCGGCGTATGACCTCTCGGAGGCAGAAGGGCTTGACGATCTGCATCACGCGGAGGGCGTGATTGCAGAGGCGCAGAAACTGGCGGCGGAAACGTGGAAGGCAAAAAACTTTTTTTCTTGTCAACGGCACAACATGCGGCAACGAGGCGATGGTGCTTTCGTCTGTGAAAGAGGGCGAAAAAATCATTGTTCCGCGAAACGTGCACAAATCGGTGCTGATGGGCCTGATTTTAAGCGGAGCCACACCGGTTTATGTGATGCCGGAGTACAGCACGAAATGGCAGATGTGGGGCGCGTAACGCCGGAGACGATCGAAAAAGCCTTCGCGGAAACGCCGGATGCGAAAGCCGTACTTCTGGTCAGCCCGACGTACTACGGTCTTTGCAGTGATCTGCAGGCGATCGCAGAAATCTGTCACTGCCACAACGCAGCGCTTCTTGTCGATGAAGCACATGGATCGCACCTCTATTTTTCCGAACAGCTTCCTCTCGGCGCACTGGAAAGTGGTGCGGATGCCTGCGCGCAGAGTATCCACAAAACGGCGGGTTCCTTTACACAGAGCTCCTTCTTATCACTCGGTTCTGGCCGTCTCGATGAGGAAGAGTGGCCGCCAATCTGCAGATGGTACAGAGTACATCGCCGTCCTACCTTCTGATGGCATCCCTCGATGCGGCGCGGCGCGGGATGGCGCTGCACGGAAAAGAGCGAATGGAACGCGCGCTGGAACTCGGCCAGAGGGCGCGGCAGGAGCTTGCAAAGATCAAAGGAATCGAAGCTCTTGGGACTGAGATGGAAGGAACGTGCGGCGTATGGAAGATCGACCCGACGCGTCTTGTATTCTCGGCAAGAGAACTTGGTATTTCCGGCTACGATCTGCAGGTGCGTCTGTACGAGGAATACCGCGTCAGTACAGAGCTTGCCGACGAGGAGAACGTGGTCTGCGTTATTACCTGGGCAAACAGCGAGGAAGATATCACACGGCTGATCGATGCGCTGGCAGGAATTTCGGCAGCAGAGAGCGGGAAAACGACGGGGCGGACGAAGTTTACAGAAAAGCAGTGGCTGTTCCGCAGCCTGCCGGAGATGGTAAAGACACCGCGCGAGGCATATTTTGCGGAGAAGGAAGCCGTTCCGTTTGCAGAAGCGGAAGGACGAATTGCAGCCGAGATGGCAGCCCCATATCCGCCGGGAATCCCGCTCATCTGCCCGGGCGAGCGGTACAGCAGAGAAATGTTGGAACTGATGCGCCAGTATAAAGCAGACGGCTGCGAATTTCACGGACCGTCGGATGCGTCGCTGGAAGTGCTGTATGTTCTGAAAGAGGAATAAAAGAAAACGGAAGTCGGTTCCAAGCGTTTTGCAACAGAAACCGCAGAGAACAGACTGTCAGGAAAAGGAGATGAATTGCGTATGAAAAAAATGATATCCTGGAACGTAAATGGACTGAGAGCCTGCATGAAAAAAGGTTTTCAGGAATACTTTGAGGCGGCAGATGCCGATATTTTCTGCCTGCAGGAGACAAAGCTGCAGGAAGGACAGATCGACCTTGAGCTGCCCGGCTATCATCAGTATTGGAATTATGCGGAAAAGAAAGGATATTCCGGCACGGCCCTGTTTACCAAAGAGGAGCCGATTTCTGTTCGCTATGGTATCGGAATCGAAGAACATGATATGGAAGGCCGTGTGATCACGGCAGAGTTTCCGGAATACTTTGTTGTAACCGTCTACACACCGAATTCGCAGGATGAATTAAAACGCCTTGCCTACCGGATGGAGTGGAGGATGCGTTTCTTTCTTACTTAAAAGGACTGGAGCAGGAAAAACCGGTGATTTTCTGCGGAGATCTGAACGTCGCAGCGACCGAGATGGATATCAAAAATGCAAAGGCAAATGAGAAAAACGCCGGCTTTACGAAAGAGGAGCGCGAAAAATTTGCTGTGATCAAAGAAAAAGGCTTTGTTGATTCCTTCCGTATGCTGTATCCGGACACCGTGACGTATTCCTGGTGGTCATACCGCTTCCAGGCACGCCAGCGGAATGCAGGATGGCGGCTTGATTACTTTATGGTATCAGAGTCCTTAAAAGATGCAGTTGCAGATGCCAAAATCCATACCGAAATTCTCGGTTCCGACCATTGCCCGGTGGAACTGGATTTAGAGGTATAACAATTGGTAACATTGGTCAATTGACAATTTTATTCAAATGATTTACATTAATAGTATGACAATTGCAACAAATTATAAAAAATAAGGGCGGGAATTATGATACAGACAAAAAACAGAGGAAAATATCGAATTTTACCGGGAAATCCGGAGAAAATGGGCGCATCGGCGACGAAAGACGGATACAATTTTGCCGTAGAAGTATCAGATGGAAAAAAGCAGAGCTTCTGCTGTACCGGAAAGGTCACCAGAAACCGTTTCTTACCGTGCCGCTTCCGGAAGAAGAGCGCACTGGCGTGATCAGTTCTGTGGAAATCACAGGCCTGACGGTAGGAAAGTTTTCGTATGCCTACCGGATGGACGAAGTTTTCTGCTTGGATCCATATGCGGGAGCAGTAGAAGGAAGAGAAACCTTCGTGCACCGATGGAAAAAGAAGAGGGCGCCTGCTGCTGCCTTCTCCCGGAGTACCCGGTAATGCGCACCACCTCACTGCACCGGCCGTATGAGGAGACGATTCTGTATAAGCTCCATGTGCGCGGCTTCACCAAAGACGGAAGCTCCCGTGTAAAGAACAAGGGAACGTTCCGCGGCGTGATCGAAAAAATTCCATACTTAAAAGAACTCGGTATCAATGCAGTAGAACTGATGCCGTCCTACGAGTTTTTTGAGTGGACCTCCCTTACGGAGCCGGCCTATGTATATCCGGCGCCGGCGGAAGAGAAGCGCGTGAATTATTGGGGATACGGCACAAAGGCCCTGTATTTTGCTCCGAAAGCTTCGTATGCTGCATCCGCAGATGCCGTCGCAGAGTTCGCAGAGATGGTCGATGCCCTGCATGAGAATGGTATCGAATGCTGATGGAATTCTGTTTTGCCCCGGGAACGCCTTCTGGTTTTGTCCTGCAGGTTCTGCACCACTGGCAGCTCCGCTATCAGATCGACGGTTTCCATCTGGTCGGCGATGCATCGCTGGCAGAAGAAGCGTCCAAAGATGCACTCCTTCGGAAGACGAAACTGATTTTCCTCGGTTTTGACGGCGCACGGATCTATCAGGGAAAACGCCCTTGGTTCCGGAATTTAGGGGAGCACAATCAGGCTACCAGTACCATATCCGCCGCTTCTTAAAAGGCGATGAGGGCAGCCTTTCCGACTTCACCTATTATCTGAGAAGAAGCCCGGAGACACACGGTGTGATCAATTATCTTGCGGATCACGACGGTTTTACCCTGTATGACAGCGTTTCCTACGAACAGAAACACAATCTGGACAACGGCGAAGACAATATGGATGGTTCCAACGAAAACCTGACCTGGAACTGCGGCGCAGAAGGCGTGACCCGGAAACCGGCTGTGCGCGCGCTGCGTCTCCGCCAGCTGAAAAATGCCGTTCTCATGCTGATGACAAGCCAGGGAACACCGCTGATTTACGGCGGCGATGAATTCGGCAACAGCCAGAAGGGCAACAACAACGCCTGGTGCCAGGACAACAAAACCGGCTGGATCGACTGGAAAGCAGCCGCCCGGAATCCGGAGTTTGCCGCCTTTGTAAAAGCAGCAATCGCCTTCCGGAAGGCGCATCCGGCGCTGCACGGCGAACGCGAGCCGCGCCTCATCGACTACAAATCCTACGGCTGCCCGGATATGTCCTTCCACAGCCAGAGAGCCTGGTTCTCCCAGATGGAAAACACATGCCGTTTTATCGGCGTCATGTACTGCGGAAGCTATTTCCAGGATAAAGACGGCAACAAGGACGACGATCTTTATATTGCCTACAACATGCACTGGAATCCGCATGAGCTGGCACTGCCGTCCCTCCCGGAGCAGAAGGTCTGGTATCTGACGGCCGACACCAACACACCGGAAGTCTTCCTGACAGAAGAAAATCAGAAAAAAGTCAGCGCAAAAACGGTCATCGTGCCGCCGCGCAGTATCATAATTTTAACAGGAAAGCAGGAGAAGAGGCAGAATGATGAAAGCATGGCAGCACTTTAAAACCATTACCACACACAAAATGTGGGTCATGCGGTACTGCTTCAAAATAGGACTGTACTGGCAGGGACTGACCCACGACCTCTCGAAATATTCGCCGACGGAATTTCTGGTCGGCATGAAATACTATCAGGGCGACCGGAGTCCCAATAACGCCGAGCGCGAAGACACCGGCATGTCAAAATCCTGGATGCACCATAAAGGGCGCAACAAACATCATTTTGAATACTGGATTGATTACGGTATCAATTGTGACACCATCATCAAAGGCGTCCCAATGCCGCGCCGTTACGTCGCCGAGATGATTATGGACCGCATCAGCGCGTCCCGCGTCTACCTCGGAGACGCTTATACCGATCAGGCGCCGTACCAGTATCTCAAAAAAGGAATCGGCCACCTCTGGTTCGTCCATCCCGAGACACTCTCGCAGCTCGAATTTCTGCTGCGCATGCTCTCGGAACGCGGCGAAGACGATACCCTCTATTACATCCGCTACCATTCCTAAAAGGTGACCCCGTCCCGCGAATGCACTGTCCTCAAGAATGCACCGTCTACGAAGAGGCCATCCGCAAGAAAGTGT
>ENA-OQCP01000082-OQCP01000082.1-human-gut-metagenome-genome-assembly--contig:-NODE-82-length-34539-cov-3.268017_pt1 | contig 34539 bp, 49 predicted proteins | sample MGYA00242760_ERZ504583 | MGnify/ENA primary metagenome ERZ504583 (study PRJEB26092, sample SAMD00036308) | human gut metagenome | host: Homo sapiens | study: EMG produced TPA metagenomics assembly of...
CTTGTTGAAAACTTGTGGCCGCCATAATCTGGAATCAAATTTATACCCTATTCGACACTACTCCCCGGATATAAAGGGCGAACCACCGGCCCGGCTGCTGGAAACAGCTCCCACTTCCTGTACACATTGTTGGCAGTACCGCCGACGCCTTGAGAGCATCGCCACGGTGTGTATCATGATTGCTGACCCTTCGCTTGAGGTATGTGTTCCACGCCACCTCTCCCGGACCGTTAAGCGCTCCGCTGCCTATCAGGCAGCATCATGGCGTCAGAACAGCCGGGGCGCACCTGCCGTCGCTCCTTGGGTTGCGGCAAGGTCAGTTGTATGTAGCCGGTGATTCGGATATTCGGTTATCAAGGTGCAAAAGGGGGAAGAGGGCTTTTTTGTCCCTCTATACTGTATACTCGCAAAAGGGTGCCAAAATTCGAGAAAAAATTTGCATTTTTTCTAAACTTATTTTCGGCGCACAGAATCGAAACAACTTGTTTGAGAGTTGTTGAACAACCTATAGCAAAAAGGACGCGGAACAATGGGGTTCGGCATCCTTTTTGTCAGGAAAAGATTAGACCTTGAATGTCCGAATCATTTCGAGAAATGCAATCACAAGGATATGATGCAAATTCTCATCAAAAACTCCGTTCACGAAGCTGTACTTCCGCAGCAGGGGTTTATACTGCTCATAGAGTTTGTCTACGGCCTCTTTGTCACCATGGTGTGCCCTTACCAGAATATTCTTAAACATTCCCATATTACTTGTCCTCCATCTTTTTGCGAATCCGTGCAGTTGCATTTTTCTTATGCGTGCTGACCGTGTTGGGCTTGATGCCCAACTCCTTGGCAGTCTCCTTTACGCTCATCTCGTTGATGTAGAGGCATGTGATAACCGCATACTCTCTAACAGGAAGATTCTGCAGATGTTTGTCAGTCTCTTCCAACATCAGCTTTTCTTCAACGCACTCTTCAACAGATACCTCAATTCTGCAGGATACACCCTCTAAGTAAGAGGCATTTGCTTCAAAGGAAACTTCCTTCGTCTCCTTCTGATTCTTCTTCCGCAGATATGAAACTCTCTTGTTGTGCAGAACCTTGTCCAGTTTTCCGGTGAATTGTGCTAGCAGTTCGACATCCTCACCAGAAATTGATTGATTGTAGAAATCTTTTTTCTTTGCCATCATAAACCTCCTGAATTTTGAGTTTCATTGAATAGACCTCAACTCGGAGGGGCGCGGGCAGAAAACGGCGGTCCTCTGCCGCCAAAACAATAAAGTAACAAAAAAAGCATGATGTGGTATAAATAAAATTTGACACCCTATTTTCAAGGATTTGAGATATAATCAAGAGAATAAGGAGTGAATAAAACGGCAGAAAACAGACAATATGACCACGAATACAAAGTACAGGCAGTGAAACTTGCCAAAGAAATCGGACAAGCTAAGGCCGCCAAAGAACAGGGGATCCCCAAGAACACCATGTATAGCTGGGTACGGGCTAACCGTCTTGGCACTCTTGACCTTGGAGCTGGCTCACAGACCCCACAAAGCGCTATGACGCTTAACGAGGAACTCCTAAAGCTTCGCCAGCAGGTAAAGGAACTGGAGAAAGAAAACCGACGTTTGAAGAAAGAAAACGACTTTCTGGAGGAAGCCAGCGCTTTTTTCGCCGCGAGCCGTCTGAAGTCAGCAAAAACGAAAGAATGAAGTTATTGCATTAAAAACGAAAGACGGCGAATTAAAAGGGGATATCGCCTTTTTCTGCAGGATCCTTCATGTCAGCAGACAGGGATTTTACCAGTATCTTGCAAACAAAGACCGCCCATGGAAATATCAGCCACTGGCGGATGCCATGAAGGAGATAAGCTACTGGAATAACCGAAGAATCTGCTCGGCCAATGGAGGGCTCCCCCCCTATAGTCAAACGACAGCAATACTATGATTCCCTGAAAGAAGCGGCATAAGGTACAGAATCCTTGAGGAAAATGTGTCAACTAATCTTGACAAAATCATGTGGTTGAACCGCCGTGTACCGGTCGGTACGCACGGTGGTGTGAGAGGTCGGCTCTTTAGAGTTGAGAGAGCCTCCTACTCGATTATATACAATCATCCTTCAACTTTTCCGATAGTCTGTATGTGGGATAAACCTGCTTTTAGCTTTCTGATCAAAACAGTCTTGATTTCATTACAAAGCAATCCAGAAAAAAACAGCCATAGGCTGCTTGTGGCAAACCTATGCTGGTAAAACATCCGTTTTTTGTATCTGCTATTTTGGGTATTTCCTTATACAGCAAGAACCCGTTTATCTATCGGACTTGCTTTGGCCTTCTTTTCTTTTTGCAATCACACCTGTTACGGCCAGTGCTGCAAAGCTCAGCAGCATCACCACACCCCACAGCGCAGGTTCCCCGGCATCACCGGTCTGCGGCGTACTGCTGCCCGCAGAGAGCTGCTGCGAAGATGCACTCTGTCCACGGTCGGGCCGGGGCTTGTCCGAGGCATCCGGATTTTGTCCGCTACCGCTGTCCGAACTACCGGAACTGCTAGAAGTATCCGAACTGGCAGAATTGTCGGAGCTGGAACTTCCAGAACTGTTCGAACTGCTGTCATCCGGGTCTGTGGGTTTTTCTTCCTCCGTGGGAGCATCGTCATAATCCCCTGCCCAGATCACAAGATCGTCGATGGAATATTTTGCGTATTTGGCGGTATCTGCCGCAAAACACATTTTATCGATCACCGAAAAATCCACCTTGTTTTGTGCATTCTGCAACAGCAGCTGACCGTTCACATATACATCCGTGGTATCCGTTCCGTCGGCATTTACATGGGTCACCAGGGTTATGGTGTTCCAATCGGATACATGGTATTCGCCGGTCAAGGGACTGTAACTGCTGCCGCTGACATTGTAGGTGAAATTCGTGCCATTGGAGCGGATGCAGAAGGCTTCGTTGCTGGTGGAAGTAATCGTACCGTTTCCAAAAGCAATGCGGAGATTCTCGTACTTGGTATCGGCAACACCGCCCTGGATTTCCGCCTCATTTTCCACCTTAATGCGGAACTGCATAGAAAATGTACCGGACACGGGATCAAAGGAGAGCACCGCCTTGGCTGCGCCGCACCGTTGCCGTCCTCCACCGTCATTACACCGTCCTTCACATCCACGCGGTATAGGCCTTGGCAAGGGACACCGACCAATGGCTGCTGTCCAGTGTACTTCCATCAAAGGAATCCTGATAAATCACCTGGCCGGGCTCAAAATCAGCGGTGACAGAAACGGTGACATAGCGCACCAGTTCCGGGTTATCCAGGCTGGTGACACTGATCTTGGCGGTGCCACCGCTTTGCCGGTCACGGTGCCATCGTGGTGCAGGGTGACAATTTCAGGGCCGGAAACGATGGCGTACCGCACCCCTTTTTCCGAAGCGGTTTCGGGCAATACCTCAGCTTCGATGGCGGCGGTTTTACCCCGACTGAGGTTCATGGCCGTCTGCTTCAGCTGCATAGACTCAGCCCGGACCATGTCCTGTTCGGCGCGCACCTCGATGGCGGCTTCGTCAAACACTTTCTCGTCCCGCAGGCTGTAAGCCCGAACCACCGCTTTACCTTCCCGGACGGCGGTGATATAGCATCCTGGCTCACGATTACGGCATTGCCGGATACCACTTGGTACCCAACCTGGTCATAGCTGCCTGCCGGCTCTACCTGCACATAGGCTTTCACCGCATCCTGCAGTCCCATGACCGAAGGAACATAGAGCAGCTGCAGGCTCTGGGGGGTAGGTACATTTTCCTCTGCAGGGATCTTGCTGCCCTTGTATACCTTCACATCGTCGATGCTGAACTCCATCTTATCGCCGGTACCGCTGTGGATGTCCAGTCGGTTCACATAATCAATGGCGTTGCGGTTGGCAATGCCGGAGCCTACCAGATAGCCGTTCATGTACACATCGGTGGTATTGGCCTTGGCGGTGCCGTTGTTCGGGGTGATGATGTAGGTCACATCCACCCAATCACCGTAGTTGCCCACCACCTTGTCCGCATTAAGAGAAATAGGGGTATAGGCATTGGTGAGGACATAAGTCAAATCGGAGAAATTGCCTAAGGCGCCCTTGGCGGCGTTGCGGACACGGAACAGCTCGGTGGTATTGGAATACCAGCTGTCCGACCGGCCGCCACGGCATACATACAGCCAAAAGTGAGATCTCCCGCCTTGTGTTCCCCCAAAGCATCGATCCGCACCCGGAAAGATATCGTGGTGGTGTCGGTCTGGGGCTGGAATACAAAGGAAATTTTACTGGTGGCATTGTTGGAATTGTCCCGGAACCGGATTACGTTCCCCTCGGATTCCTGCTCCAAGGTCACCGATGTACCCTCGGCCGATTCCGGAATCACCTGCATAAACTCAGTGTTGAAGGCTGTATGCAAATCCAGCCCGCTTTCGCGGCCGAAATCACAGCTGTACAGTTTTTCCGCCTGTACGGCTTCCCCCTGCTGCACCGTGACATGACAGGTAGAAGTGGCGATGGAATTGTCCACACTGGTTGCCCGCACCACAGCGGTACCTTCCTTCAGGCCGTGACATAACCTTTGGCGTCCACGGCCACAACATCCGCGCCTTCCAGCACATCCCAGGTCACCGCTTTGTTGTAGGCTTTGATGGGCTTCACCGTAACGCTCAGGCTGGTGCGCTCTCCCGGCTGCAGCTGAATTTCACTGCTGTCGATGCGGATGCTTTCCACCGGGGTCTTTTCCACAGTTTCGCTGTGGGAAATACCGGAGCTGTACACCCACACATCGGAATAGCTTCCTCACTGGAATCTACCGAATCCTGGATGTAGTTGCCCAACTTGAAATAGTACCAGGTATCCTTCCAAAGGGGGTCCGCCGCCACAAAATTGTGGGAAACAGTCATAGGTTCGTTGTCATCGGTATCGATGGTAACATAGGCAGTACCATCCACCACTTGGATCTCGGTGCGGTATTTTTCGCCCAGTGCCACCTCGGGATAGGCATAAGCAAAATCGGCGGAGGTTTTTTCGGTGGTGTTTTTCAGATACACAATCACACTGCCGGTTCCTTGGCCTTATCGTAGGCATACAGCACCTTCACCAGAGGATTGGCGTTGTCACCGTTCTGCTCGATGCCGTGGATCTGGGAGGTGATCACCTTGCCGTTGGCCGGTACATGGGTGACCTTCTGCTCGGCCACAAGGTATGGGTGCCCTGCCAGGTCCAGTTCACCGTTTTGTCCTTAGGGTCCAGCATTTCCCGCATCTCGGAACGGGCATAAGTGGTGTTTCCGGTTTTGAATCCCTGTACCGGGCAGTGGAACACCACGGCGTCTTGTCCGTTTTCGTCAGTAGCCGCAAAGAAAAACTCACTGGTGTAGCCGTCCGCCAGTTCCTGTGGCGATTTTTCCAGCACCGAGCCGGGCTTGGTATCGCTTTCTACCGGCAGCTGCAATTTCCAGCCACCGGCCACGAAATCAATGCAGCCCAGCTCGCCCGGCGTTTTTTCGTCTTCACCGTCGCCGTCTCCTTCTCCGCTGTCCGTTGTTTTCAGGCTCACCCGCACATCGTCGATGTATGCGTGGGTCTTATCCATGCTGCCGGTCAAAAAGGAAATGTTGTCCAGACTTTCCATGACGATGTTTTCTGTTTTACAACTCATGGCAATATTCTCTCCCAACAACTCCCCGTCGGCATATACGTCAAAGGTCTTTGTTGCGGTGTCGATCACCGATTTCAGTTCGATCCATTTTCCACACAGATAAGCTCCATTTTTTACAGAGGGAGTTTTTTGGGAATCCCCTCCCCGGAACTCGTAGGTGCGGGAATCGCTGCCGGTGGTTTTAAACCGCAAAAACTCCCCTGCGCTGGAGGTGCTGCTGCTGCCGCTTTCCTCCTTGGAACCCGCCGTCAGGGCAATGGTGGACTTTCCCTCATCGGAAACCACATACAGCTTGTACTCCACCACAATCTCCCCGGCCTGTTTACCGATTTCAATGTTTGCCTTACTGGTTTCGCTGTCGCTGGTATCATTGAATTCCAACACGTGGTTTCCATCCATCTCGACCACGGAAACCCCACCGCTCAGCTTGACCCCGGCGCTCAGTTCGGATTCAAAATTCTCATCCAAAATAACCGTGTACTCCTCCGGCTCCTGGGCATACACCGCCAGGGGCGTGGGAATGCAGGTCATTCCCATGGCCACGGCCAGTACCGCACCCGCGGCCTTTTTCATTTTCGTATACAGGTTCACCAACACTCCTCCTTTGTTATACTTTTCTAGATAAAGGCCTGTCCGCCGTTGATCTGGATCACTTCGCCGGTGAGGAAGGATGCCTTGTCCGAAGCCAGGAACTCGATGACGTCGGCCACCTCCCGGGGCTCGCCCAGGCGCTTCATCAGGATGCTGTCTTTCCAGCTCTCCACCAGCTTGCGGTCGGTGGCAGCGTGGAAGGGAGTATCGATGGTGCCGGGGGAAACCATGTTCACCCGGATGCCGAACTCGGCCAAGTCCTTGGCCAGGGCACGGGAATAGCTCTGCACCGCTCCCTTGGAGGCCGCATAGATGGAAGCTCCGATACCGCCTCCGTTGGTCACTGCAATGGTGCTGAAGTTGATGATGGAGGGTTGGTGCCTTTTTTCAGCAGCGGCAGCGCTGCACGAGTGTTGAAAAACAGGCTGTCGAAATTCAGCGCCATTACTTTGCGCATAAAGCCAGTCTCCATCTCGGAAACCCGCTGCCGGCCGCCCAGGCGCCCACGTTGTTCACTAACAGATCCAGATGATCAAACTTCTCGGCGATCTTGGCAAAGGTCTCGTTCACCTGCTCCTCGCTGGTGGCGTCGCATTTATAAAAATGTGCCTTGATGCCCTTGCTTTCCAGATTGCTCATCACCGTGTCCCGGCCTGCCTCGTCGATGCCGGTGACAATCACCTCATACCCGGCCTGGCCAGTACCTCGGCCGTTTTGCCGCCGATGCCGCCGGTGGCTCCGGTAATCAATGCTGTTTTCATACTTAATTGCCTCCCATATGGTTTGATTTCAAACAGTAAGCTGCATGCTGTAACGTACCTTTTCTCCCCTCGCCCGCACAAGAATGCTACGGCGAGTCTGGTTGACAGGATTATCCTTGGTTTTAAGGAGGAACAGCTCCTGTCCATTTTCCAGCTGCAGTTCTATCTTCATCCGCAGTTCGCCAAAGACAGCCAGAGAACTGCTTTATCCCCCAAAACCAGCACCTTTTTGGTTTCCTCCACATGCTGGTAGCCATTTTCCGAAAAGCCCAGACTGGCATCCTCCAACGGCATCTCACATTCCAGCTGAAGCTGGGGTTCCAGATGGAATACATAATCGTATACCCCTGGCTTACCCTGGACCAGGAATTCATCCACCAGGGAATCCTCGGTAATGTGCAGGTTGCGCTGGTAATCAATACCCTCGTAGACATCCAATGCCAAACCCGAAAAGCTGTCTGCATCAAAGTGCAGGCACTTGCCCGGATGCACCGAAGTGATATCCTGGCCGTTCCAGCATACGGTATTATGAGACAAGGTCTTTCGATGCCACTCGTTGCACAGCCGGGACTGGTAACCCGCATTGGAAAGATCCCGAGAAATGCGCTGATCTTTATACATCACCTCGATGTTCATAATATCCGGATGGGCATGAGATTTGCCGTTGAGGCCATATTTCACAAACACATTCCAGTTGTTGTTGCGCAGCATGGCAAAGTTGGAGGTGGGGAATGTATTGGAGACATGGGCCACCGGCCGGTAATCGCTGTAATCAAAATCGATGTTGAACAGCAGCTGTTCCAGACACACTGTCCCGCAGCAGTAATAAGGCTCCGAAAGGGGCAGAGTGGTGCGAGGATTGGGGTCGTTCTCAATGATTTTTAGCAGATTGCCCACCTTGCTCTTTTCGCCAAAGGCCCGGGCGGCGGTGTGATACACATAGCTGAATGTGCGCAGATTCAAATTGGGCCAACCGTCGTTGGGATTGGGCAGATACAGGTTGTCAAAGGCGTATTCGTAGGCTTTCTCAAACATCCGTTCAAAAATCGCTGTGCTCTCCTGGCCAAAATCATACCCGTAAATCTTGCTGAAGAGGAACAGATAAGAAACGCCCTCCAACAAAAAGAAGTTGTAGTGGATGGAGCCTTCGTACCAGAAGCCGTCGCAGTCACACCCTCGGCCAGCTGACGCCGGATATTAAAGGGGCTGGTGAAGGCGTAATCGATCATCTCCTGATCCTTCATGCAAGACCCATCACACCGATGGCAGCCAGCGACCAGCAGCTGATATTGTGGATCTCCACCGCCTGGGGAGCCAGCAGCCGGAACATCTCCCGGAAAAGCTTGCGGTGCACATTTTCCAGCCATTCCTGCTCCAGTTCAGGGCGCAAAATCTCAATGGTCTGGATAAAGCGGATAGCTACGATGGCCTCATTCAGGCCCTGAGGCATCATTTTTCCGCATCCCCACTTCATGGTTTCGTAGCTGTCAAAAATCTTGTTTTCCTTGTTGTGCAGCACGACTCATGGTAATGAGCCGCGTAAAAATCGATCACCTGCAAAGCGTAGTCCCGGTATTTTGTCTCACCGGTGGCCTTGTATACCGCAGCCGAAACCAGAGCCAAAACCACAGCCCGGTTGCGATAGAAGGTGACCCACACGCCATCCTGCACATCGTTGGAATATACCTTTCCGCAGATCTCACACCGGTGGCTGTGGGGCGAATTCAAATCAAAAATCAGCCTGCCGCCATCGTCATCACAAAAATAGTGGTGCCCCCATCGGCTCAGCTTGGCGGGCGAATCGCAGAAGGAGGGCAGAAAGTCATCTACGTCCTTCTTCATCGCCAGAATCGCCTGACGGTTGCGGGGCAGTTGTACCAGTTCACAGAACCGGTCGTTTACATAGTTCATAGTTGGTTCCTCTTTCTCTGCACAGCGTTTACAGCGAATACTCCGCCGTTTCTGCTCCATCCCTGGTCACCCGCAGACGCACCGGACTGCGGCCAACGCCGGCATCGTATTCCCCCACCGTCAGCTTGTATACGTTGCCGTTCCATTCCAGGTGAAGCATTCCCTGCTGGCAGCAAACCTTGGCCTCGCTGCCGGCAAAAGTAAAACACTCAAAGAATACTTGGCTGGTCTGGGGGGTCTGGGAATCGGTAGACAGGGTATGGATGCAGGTGCGGCACAGCTTGTCCTGTTCCTGGGTGGTCATCACACTGACCACCTGCTGTTCATACTGCCGCGTCTCTGTCGGTGCGCTGGAAAATACCTGGTATCGGATATCTCCTGTCTCCATGGGATACCGGTATCCTTTTTCCTGGGGACAGGGCAGCGGATCGGTGTTGCAAATGACCGAATAGATATGGCTCTTTTGGCTGTTGAAAATATCCGCAAACAGCCAGAAGCCCAAACCGTCGGTCACCAGCACCCGGCTTACCTCCTGCATCTGCATATGGCGGGGATACACCCCTGCTGTCTCGCCCCGGTAAACGGCCAGGTTTCCCTCTACCTTAACGCAGGAAACAAAACCGCCGTAGCTTTCGGGGGAAAAGTCTTTTCCCTCTTCCTTCTGCCGCTGCTCCACACTGGTCATATAGACGTCGTTGACGTCCTGGGCGTCGGTATATCTACCATCCACCAGCAGGACATTGTGGTTATCCGGCATCAGATTGCGGTTGTAACCGTCCTCACAGGTGAAATATTCGCCGCCGCTGGCAAAAATATAGGACAAATTGTCGGGGTGATGGTGAGACAAAGAAAACAGATCGATCCCCTCGTCTTGCAGGATCTTCCAGCCTTCCCTCCATTGCTTGGCGCCTCCCGGCGCGCCGCACTTGATGGAAAACACCCGGGCGTCCCGCTGCCAACTGCTGCGCAGAGCCAGCAGACCCAAATCCTCAAAATACCGAGCCAGGGGCAAATCGTCAAACTCCCGTTCTTCCACCGAGGGGTCGTACCACAAAAACTCGAAAATCGCTTCGGGCAGAATTCCGGGTTTCACCTTGCTGTTGGCAGCTTCCTGAGCAAGGAATTCCTTCACCACCATATTTCCCAACTTCTGGGCATGGCCGTTGCGGTATTCCGCCGCTACCTTGTAGTAAACACAGACCGGATGGCTGCTGTAACGGTCGTGGCAGTCGCCGTAGTTCATCTGCCGGGTAAAATCACCGTTGCACTGGTACAGTCGATAATAAAAGGTGTTTTTCAAGTAGGGGCTGGATTGGAAATAATCGATTCCTTCCTGCACCTTCAGCAGATGAGCATAGACAAACAGCCACATGCCGCCGTAGCGCCAATAGGTGACGCCCTCGTAGTTGGAACCGTCCTCTGCCATCAAGTCAAACACCCGGGCAAAGTCCTCTTTGGCTTCCTTTATATATGTATCGGCTTCCTCAGCCTGTCCCTGCATGGCATAGCCGGCGGCAGCCAGCCCCGTCATGTTGATCCAGTTGTGGTTCTGGTAAAAGTTGGTGGACCAACCGCTGCCGTAGGTATCACGGCGATAGTCGAACATCACCTTAGCATGGTGACGGATCTTACAGAAGATCCGCTGCTTTTCCTCTTCGGAAAGATAGGGCTTCAACCAGTCGTACCCCAGAGAAAGGCCAAACAATATCCAGGACGCGGATAAATCTACATTTACCAGATGGGCATTTCCCCATTTTTCATAGGACAGCACCGTGTTCATAAACCGCTTGGCATCCTGCAGATACTGTTCGCTGCCGCTGAGTCGGTAGCCAGGGCCAGGTTAGCAATTGCAATGCCCATATATGTTGTGCTCTCCTTAGGATGTTCCAGAGGCAGCTCCATCTGCTTGTATCGGTCGGCCTGTTCCAGCAGACGCTTGTACTGCATAGCACGACTGGTATCCAGCTGCAGGCAATAGGGTTTCAAATCACCGATAAATATCAATCGATTCACCTTCTTTTTACTTACATACCGTAGCAGAACCGGTGCGGATTGCCCGCAGTTTGTCTGTCAGGCCGGTGATGGCACTGTAAAACAGAGTATATAGGGTGGCAAATCCGAAGGGTTCGCCAGCCACCACCACCGTTTCTGGGGACAGCCCTAGCAAACCGACTAGAAACAGGTTGATATTTTGGTAGCTGAGATATACCAAAATCACCACCAGCATACTCAATCCCAAGTCGCCCAGTGTCTGCAAAGCCCGCTGCCAGCCCTTTTTGTTGCGGTACCTGTGGTTTACAATCTCACCGCCCCGCACGATGTCAAATACATTGTACGCATGGATTGTACACCACAATGGTAACAAGGCCGATACCCACTCCCAGGAAAAAGATCAGGTCGATGGGACTGGTGTATCCCCCTGCCTGGGTACCGAAGCCAATCATAAAATAGCACATGCCCACAATCCACCAGCGCAGCAGCGTGGCTTTGGCATTGTCTGAGATTTTTTTGCGACGAGTATGCTTTTTATCCATTTTTCCTTACCTTTCCGTATGCTTTCTGCATGTGTCGATCAAAAGCAGAACACCGGACAGAGCGAACATAGCCATAAGTGCCAGGCTAAACCATACTGCCTTGTATACCATGGCTGGTTCCAGCGAATTTTGGGTACGGATAGCTGTTTGATAAATAGATACCAAGTCTGCCCCCATGCCCACAGTGGCCGCGCACAGAGCGATAGTAGCGTATCCCGCAAAGGAACGGCTCACATGCACTTGGTGGATTCAAACAGAGTAACCAACCCCAACAGCACAAACAGAAACATGATGAATCCGCATATCTGATTTTCCAGCAGCAGCAGAGCGCTGGTGTGCACATAGGTGAAAATCAGATGCGCAATCGCTGCCACTGCAATGAGCAGTTTGGCCACTGTCTGGATATGGATGTTTTCTTTCAGTTCACGCATGGTCGTCACCTGCTTCCATATGTAAGATCGCTTCGCCCGTTTCGGCATCGAAGAAATGCGCCCGGGACATATCCGGCTTGAGATACAGCCGGCCGCCAAAGCAGGCCGATGTATCGTCGATACGGCACTGTACATCCTGCTGCTGAATCTGCGCGTGGATGATGAGATGGCTGCCCATAAATTCTTTAGCCACAAAATCCGCCTTGAAAGTACCATCGCCGGCCTCTTCTGCAAGGCTGAACACCTCGGGATGTAAACCCAGGATCACTTCCTTGGAGCTCCAGGCCTCCAGCTTGTGGGCTGCCCAAGGGGCGAGACGCAACCGATTTTCACCGCACACGAAGGTTTCCCCTTCCAACTTGCCGCGGATAAAATTGATCTGGGGCGAGCCGATAAATCCCGCCACAAACATATTCACCGGCAGTCCGTAAATTTCCCGGGGCGTACCCACCTGCTGCACCACACCTTCCTTCATCACCACCATACGGTCAGCCATGGTCATGGCCTCGGTCTGGTCATGTGTGACGTAAATAGTAGTCACCTTTAGGCTTCTCTGCAGCTTTACGATCTCGATGCGGGTGCTGTTGCGCAGTTTTGCATCCAGATTGGACAGCGGCTCATCCATCAGGAATGCCTTGGGATGACGAATGATGGAACGTGCCAGAGCCACCCGCTGTTTCTGTCCACCAGAAAGCTGCCCCGGCAGCCGGTTGAGATATTGCTGGATATCCACCGTTGCCGCCGCCTGTTGGACCTTGTCATAGATGGCCGTGTCCTTCTGGTGCTGCACTTCATGCTGATACCCACATTGTCGTACACCGACAAATTGCCGTACAGCGCGTAATCCTGAAATACGATGGCAATATCCCGCTCCACTGGAGGACGGTTGTTGATCACCTTGCCGTCCAACAGCAGCTTGCCGGAGGTGATCTCCTCCAGGCCCGCCAGCATGCGCAGAACGGTGGATTTTCCACAGCCGGATGGTCCCACAAAGACGATAAACTCGCCGTCATCCACATCCAGATTGAAATCATGGATGGCATGAAACCCATTGGGATACACCTTGTTTACATTCTGAAACTGTATTTTTCCCATCTGTATGCCTCCATCATTTACTGGTTCGGATGTGCCAGCTGCTTCTGCAGCCGGCGTCGTTTGGAGCTTTTGCGCAGGCTGTTGCCACCAGCAGCAAACAACAAAGCCGCTCCCGCTAGGTTGGCGACCAGGATGATCTGCTCACGGTCATAAGGCTGTAGCACAAAGGTACCAGCACAAACTGACGAAGCAGCATATAACCGCCCACAATCAGACTAACTGCTGCCCAAGGTATTTCGTACACATTCACCTTCACCGCACAGGTAAACAGCAAGAACAAAAGGAAAATGTTCACGATCACCGCAACGCCCATCATAAAGGTAACCGGCATCACGTCCAGAATACTCACCACATACACAAATTCCAACAGGGTGGCCAGCAAGATCATGGCGTAGGAAGGCGCATCCTTTTTATAGAGGGTAACATATACCTTTTTCTCTTTTTCCGAAATATCCGGCTTCATATCAGGCGCCTCCCTTCTGCAGTTTTTTGTATCGGATATGGCTGAGCAGCAGCACCGCCGCAAAAGCTACGCAGACAATAATCTGCACACTATATATCCCGATACCCACCTGAAACGTAGTAAATTTGAGTTCATACCCGGTGATTCCGTCAGCGTACAGATACTGAAAATCCAGTCCCTTGTAATACGCCCAGATGGCGAGAATGTTGCGAATGGCGTTCACGGCGCCAAAGCAGCAGCAGCCCATATACACCGTCATCACAGCAGCCGCAAAGCGGTCCGGCACAGCTGTGCGGATCTCCAAAAGAACAATCATCAAAATACCGATAATTCCCACAATGGCCCACACCAGGATCTGCCGGTTGAATCCCTGCAGGATCACCTCGTAAAACTGGGCGATTTGTTTGTTTTGAGGCATTTTCAGTCCAAACAGGTCGTTGTATTCGGTCATGAATACCAAGGTGTACAGGAATACCACAATGGCCGTCACTGTGTATACGGCCGACAGAATAACCTGTCCCCGAAATATTTTTTTCATAGTCAAGCCCTCCATTGTTTGTTTCGAGGAGACCGAGGTCTCCCCGAAACAGCACGCGCACAATTATTGGGCCGCGGTCATCACCTGATATGCCTGCTGATAGGCAGTAACATACGCATCCAGGTTTCTTGCTTCAAATGCAGCCAGATATTCGTTGTAATCGGCCGGAATGGAGATGCCGTTCGGAGCATTCCCCTTGGCATTGTACCGCACGATGTTGAACATCTCCTCGCTCAGATCTTCCATACCCATGGTAGTGGTTTCGGAAATAGCCTCCTTCTGACGCAGCGTCAAAGAGAACACAGGAGGAACCATCTTGTAATAGTTGGGGTTATCACCTTGATACCTTCGCCCGCGTAGGTGGCAAAGTGTGTGGTGGAATTCTGCAGCAGCTCCCAGCCTTCAAATCCACGCTCGGAGGTATACTGGTATTCGAAGCCGATATCCTTCTGGTAGCCGATGGGAATCAGGCAACCCAGCCAGTCGCGCAGGAAAGTGGAAAGGTCGCCCTTGGCCACGGAAGCGCAGGTCTCCATCACCCAATCGGTGTACTGGGGATATTCCTTGCCATCGGGTCCGGTATAGGTCTCGTTTTCCTTCAGGAACATGGGCAGGCCGTAGTTCTGCAGGGTGGAGCCTTCTTCGGTGAAGAAGTAGTCCAGCAGAGCGCAGGAGCGGTACAGCTCAGCATCGGTGGCGCAGCCGGCTACAGAGATGGACCAGCCATCAGGCTTGATGGCGCGGCCATTGTCGATATAATACTGCCACACGCCGTTCACCTTGGCCACCGGGGGCAGCACCACCACGATGTCCTTGTTAAGGGAATCAGCAGTGGAAGAAGCCTGCCAGTCAAAGGTGATAAAGCCATAAGCGGGCGCTTCGCTCTCGTCAGTGCCCCACAGGGTGCTGCGGAAATTGGTCTTGTTGGTCAGATCATAACAATCGGAATAAATCAGGCCCTCGGCTCCATATCCGACAGGTAGCACAGCACATCGTACATACCCTCGGTGGATAGGTATACTGCAGGGTACCGGTTTCATCGATATACCAACGGGAAGTATAGCTGTCGGCGCTGTGTGCCTTCACACCGTCAAAATAGGTGGACAGACGCAGCAGATCTTCCCGGTAGGAAGACTGGCGGGTAAACATGGGCCACACGGTGTCCGCCTTACCCTGTGTCAGATAGGTGGGATTGGCCTTGATGCAGCGCATCAGCGCAATGAGCTCGTCGATGTCATAGGCTGCCTTTTCACCCAGAAACAGCTCAGAGGGCTTTTCGTAGTCATAGTTGTCATTGATGTACTGCACCATGGCCTTGGTGAGGGTCTCACCATTCTTCACAGCCAGTTCGTTCTGGATCTCAATGATGCTCTGATCAGTTTTCTTCGTGATTTCAACGCCTTCTTTAGGAGTCACGGTGCCGCCGTTGTCGCCTCCGCGGGTGTTGTCGCCCACATAGAAGCCATCGTAGTAGACTTCAAACTCGCCGTTGGTATCGTAAGCCGCGTTGGGATCATCCAGCAGCATAGTCACCCAAGACTGCCGCAGGCTGAAGCTGCGGGCAAAGTTGTTCAACTCTGCAATATAGGGTGCGTGGTAGATGTTGCCGTCATATGCAGTGATGGCGGTTTTTACATCGGGATTGGCATCCAGATAGGCCTTAAAGTTGGGCATATAGCCCTGGGCCATCATGTCGCTGAGATTGACGAATTTGCCTTCGGTGCCGTAGTACATCAGATCGTCAGCAATAGAGTTACCGCCAAAAATGTTGGCCTCGGAGAAGTTGGTGGTAGAGGCGATATCAATCATCTCAGTGGCTTTCTGGTCCTGGGTTGTGATATCGGTGAGTTCACAGTTAAGGGCCGTTTCCACATAGTCCCACATGGGTTTGAGCATACCGGCGGTGTACACGGTGCCGTCGGGCAGGGTCAGGGGGGATTCCTGGTTGTAGGTGATGGTACGGGACTTGTTGCCGGCCGCATAGTTGATTTTGAGGCTTACCTTTTCGGTGAGGTCGGTCTTGTCCTCGGTGGACTGGGTCTGTTCGCTGCTGGCCGCAGATTCAGCCCCGGCGCTTCCCGCCTGGTCCACGATGGTGGAGCCGCACCCGGACAGGGTGGACAGCAACATGGTGCCCGCCAGCATAAAGCCGGCAAATTTTCGCATTTTCATTGTATCCTCCTTAATTTTTATTATCCTTTCACGCCGCCCATATTTACGCCTTTTGCAAAATACTTCTGGATGTAAGGATAGATAGCCAAAACCGGAATGATGGAGCAGATGATGATGGCATACGCCAGGCTGTCTGCCGAGTAGGACAGAACCACCGGCGATTCATCGTACAGCTTCTGGTAGTTTTCGATGAGCTGCCGCAGATACACCTGCAGCGGCTGCTGGTAGGGTCGGTGAGAAGCATCCGGGACCAGTAGTACCGTTCCAGCGGCTGATAGCGTAAAACAGCGTCACCGTTGCAATGCTGGCCGTGGACATGGGCACATAGATCTTGTAAAACAGCTGGAATTCGTTGGCGCCGTCCACAATGGCGGCCTCCTCCAACTCCTTGGGGATGCTGCTGAAATAGTTGCGCAGCAGAATGATGTTGTAGCCTGCACGCCAAAAGCCACCACCATGCCCCAGCGGTTATCCACATGCATGCTCTTATAATTCAGATACAGGGGGATCATACCGGCGCTGAACCACATGGTAAACACCAGCAAAAAGTTCCACTGGCGGCGGAATTTCAGCTTTTTCTTCTGCAAAGCATAGGCACCGGTGAGGGAAATACCCATGCTCCAGGCGGTGCCGATCACCGTGTAAAACAGGGTGTTGGCATAGGCAATCCAAAATCCCTTACTTTCGATGACCATTTCATAGGCCTGCAGGGTGATGTCCTTGGGCAGCAGGGTGATCAGACCGCTTTCGTAGGCCAACTTCCGCTGATGGACACGCTGAAGGCGTATACAATGGGGTACAGCGTGACAAGGGCAAAGACAATCACCAGCAGATAGGAACACACCTTGAATATCTTTTCACTTTTGTTCAGTAATCCCATAATCAGATTCTCCTATTTACCACAGCGAAGTATCGGATATGTTGCGGCTTATGGAGTTGGCTCCGATCACCAGCGCAAAAGCAATCAGTGAATTGAACAGACTTACCGAAGCTCCCATGCCATAGTTGGCCGACAAAATACCAATGCGCTGTTCGAAGGTGGACAGAACGTCTGCCGTCACATACACGTTGGAGTTGTACATCAGCAGCACCCGTTCATACCCGATGGAGAGCATATTGCCTATGCGCATGATGATCATGATGATCAGGGTAGGGGCCATGCCCGGGAAAGTGACATACCGCAGCTCCTGCAATTTGTTGGCGCCGTCCACCTTCATGCCTCATACAGCGTGGGCGATATGCCCATGATCGCCGCAAAATACACGATGGAGCTGTATCCGCTTTCCTTCCAGATGCCCACCGCTATGTACAGAGGCCGGAAATAGTTGGCCTTGGACAGCATGGACACCCCTTCCTCCAGCCATCCCATATTCTGAAACAGGGCTGCCAGCACACCGGTGGAATGAACACCGCTGTACACCAACATAATGGTGATGCCGGTAATGGTTACTTCGGAAAGGAAGTGAGGCAGATAGGTCGCGGTCTGGGTAGCCTTGCGGACAAAGCCATTGCCGATCTCGGAAAAAAGTACCGCCAGAATGATTGGTACCGGAAATCCAAAAACCAGGCTGTAGGCGTTGATCACAAAGGTATTGCGGAAGGCCTGCCAGAACTGTTCCTTGTTGACGCCGGCCACCAGATTTACGAAGTTGTCGATGCCTTTGAACTCGCTCATCCAGATGCCCAGACTAGAATCGTACCGTTTGAAGGCTATCAGAAGCCCGCCCATTGGCTTATACGCCCACAGTGCAAACCAAAGCACCACAGGCAGCAGCAAAACATACAAACGCCAATCCTGGACCAGCGCATGGATTAGTTCTCTGCTTTTGGGTTTGCGCATTTTAATTTCGTTTTGAACCATTTGCTATACATTCCTCCTTTTGTTTTCCTCTGAACACAGGTTCTATATCCATCCCTCCGTTTCTCTGCCCGGCACGGAACATATTTTCTGAAGCATTTCCACCACCCTCCGGATAAAGGCCGACGATAAGGTTGAATGATTTGCTGCGTCAGCTTCGCCATTTCAGCGTATATGTCATCTCAACATCACCGCGCAAACCGCGCAGATGATGGTTCAATGCAGTAAAAGTTTTATCCAACCGGACCCATACTCCTTGCGGAGTACAACCATCGCCACCAGCAGGGCAAACAAACCTGTAAGGCCGTTGCTCACCATCATTACAATTCCCATGGCAGTGCCGCCAGACAGAGCCGTAAACTGCTTGAGGGCAAACAAAATGGGAAGACGGAAAATGAATAGCCTTGCAAAATTAATGCCAAAGGACAGCTTGGTATATCCGAAGGCATACAAAAGCGCCATAATCGCCGCATGTACTGCAAGAAAAATATTGGAAAGCATCTCCAGCAAAAAAATCTGTCGGATCAGTTGGGCAAACACTGCATCTCCGCCCGAAAATACCGAGAGAATCGGGTTGAGAAATATCCATGTAAGTAAAAATCCCAATGTTCCCCAGGCCACGTCCACCAGAAATACGCTTTTGAACACCTTCAGGGCACGGTCTTTCTTCCCGCTTCCGATATTCTGGCGGATAATGGAAGCACCGCCGTCACCGATGCTTCCTGCCGGAACCGTAGACAATGCGCTGATACTGTTGGACACTCCCAAAGCGCCTACTGTCTGGGTACCATAGTCCACTCCTACCGAGTTCACTACCACCTTGCCGGTACTGAAAGCAAATTTTTCTGCCATCACAGGGAGAGAAATACCAAACAGCTTTTTGATAAACAGACGGTCCATTCGGATATATTCCAGTGATATCCCGAATACATCCTTTGGATCCCGCAGGCTGTATATACCGATCAAAGTCACAAGCAGGTTGGAAAGCAAAGTGGAAAAAGCGATCATCACAACACCTTGGCGGAATATCAGAACGAACACTCCCGACAGAGTGAATTTTGCCGCAGCCATCAGAAGATTCACACCCAATATCCTGCCGCCGTTCCCGCGCGCCTTTTCGATCGCTACATACACATTGTTGAAGAAGACAAACACCAGGTTCACCATGATCACCCGGTAATAATTCCAGCCAATCTCCACCAGTTCTTCGGGGGTGTTAGCCAAGCGGAGCACCCATTTGCCAGACAGTATCAGCGAGATTGCCAGCAGCAACGCGCCGCCTACTGCGAGAAAAAAGGTGGTGTTCACCGTTTTTTTGACATTTTCATAATCGGCGGCGCCATAAAATCCGGCAATAAGGATTCCTGCTCCGATGGAAAGGCCTGTTCCCACGGCTGTCACCGAGTTGTTTAGCTGGTTGAAAAACGAAACCGCCGCCACCGACTCCGGATTGATGCGGGCTGTAATGGCCAGGTCGAAAACTCTGAACAGTTCGTTTAACAGCTGGAACGCCGCCATGGGCACACACACCGTCAAAACCCCTTTGAGTATATTTCCTTCCAGAAACAATTCTCTTTTTTTCAGATCCTTTTCCGCAACTGTAAGCGCCATCTTTTCGCCAGACCTTTCTCAGCTTTATCCTATCTGGTTTTGCTTCCCGGTCCAGCCGGTTCATAACTATGAACTAAGTTCATAACTTTTCTAAACACAGTATACACTACCCCACAAAGGCCTGTCAATGCGATTTTTATCGTCGTTTTTTATATATTTTGCATCATTTTTTTGTAATCGTTCACGTTTTACACATTATTTTTTCAAATTTTTGTACTTTCCGTGCATGAAACTGCTGCAAATAAAATTCTGTTCCAAGCAAACTTATTTATTTTTCCGAGACACTTGACGAGCAGAAGCTGAATGTGCTACTCTTTTTATGAACCGTATTCACAATTTTACATTTTAAAATTTAAACGGGATTTTGAAATATGAACAGAACTGTTGAACGCACGCTGGCCATCCTGGAACTGATTGCAAATAGTGAAAACGGAATCACTCTTCAGGAAATTGCGCAGGCAATGGATATGGCAAAAAGCAGCGCTTTTGTCGTTGTTCATTCGCTGCTTGAACTTCAATACATCAAAACTGTGGAAAACAACGACAAAAAATACTGCCTCGACATACGAACATTTTCCCTTGGCATGAAGTATGTCAGCGATCTGACACTGATAAAGCAATGCGGCAGTTATCTGCCTGCTTTAGCGGAAAAATATAATAAAACCGCCTTTGTAGGTGTTTTGAACGGCACACAGGTGTTTATCTCTACAAGTATGTAGGCCGCAATGCGCGTCTGGCTACCTGTGCCATCGGCTCCAGCAAACCAGTATACGCCACCTCTCTGGGCAAGGTCATACTTGCCTATCTGCCAAGGGAGGAGCAGCTTTCCATCATCGACAAAATCAAATTTGTTCCCTTCACGCCATACAGCATCGTTTCCAAGGATGACCTTTTAAAAGAGCTGGATTCGATCCGGAAAAAAGGGTATGCGACCGAAAACCGGGAGCTGGGAGAGTTTACCTTCTGTTACGGCGTTCCCGTATTTGATCATAAAGGAAATGTGATTGCGTCCATTTCTTTGTCAGATATCGCCCTGAGCGACCAGGACGCTTCGGAGATAGTGGCCGACCTGAAGGCGGCTGCCTCGAAATTTCCAAAACTGCCGACTATACATTGCGCTAAGTCTATTTCGTTGTGTACAGATTTCTCTTGTTTCCAGAAAATGTTTGGTGCGGCATTTGTGCTCTGCGCTGACTTTATATATATTTTTCTTTCAACCAGACAGACGCCGAACCCCGGAACATTTTAAGACAAAAGAACAGGAGTGAATTAAATGGCTTTACACGTCGTCAACGAAGCCCGACGCTGCTTGAACTGCAAAGTACCTCAATGCAGAAAGGGTTGTCCCATCAATACGCCTATTCCCGATATGATCCAGCTGTTTTTACAGAATCAACTGGAGGCAGCGGGAGAAATGCTGTTTCTGAACAACCCCCTCAGCATTGTTTGTTCTCTGGTATGCGATCATGAAAAGCAATGCGAGGGCACTGTGTGCTGGGACGAAAAGGAATGCCGGTACATATATCCAGCATTGAAAATTACATTTCCGACGCTTATCTGGATCGCTTGTCCCCCGTTTTGCCGGCTTCTTCCGGAAAGCGGGCTGCTATCATCGGAAGCGGTCCTGCCGGAATCACCATCGCTGTGCTTCTGGCTCAAAAAGGACATGATGTAACAATCTTTGAAAGTCGGGAAAGAATCGGCGGCGTGCTTCGTTACGGCATTCCGGCATTCCGGCTTCCCAAAACAATATTGGATCGTTATAAAACACAGCTGCTGAAAATGGGCATTCACATTCGGCCAAACACCTCCATAGGCGGTGCCTTAACGGTGGATGACCTGCAGAGAGATGGCTATCAGGCAATTTTTATCGGAACCGGCGTATGGCGTCCCAAAAAACTTGGAATCCCCGGGGAAAGCTGGGTCACGTCCACTTTGCCATTGATTATCTCGTTGATCCCGATGTATATGATCTGGGCGAACATCTGGCAGTGATCGGTGCAGGCAATTCCGCTATGGATGTTGCACGTACTGCGCTGCGAAAAGGCACCAAAAAGTAAGTGTGCTTTGCCGCGGTCCAAAAGCAGCCGCCAGCCAACGTGAAGTGGATTATGCGGTAGCGGATGGCGTAGAATTCCTGTATGGCGCACGCACAGAATCGATTGACAGGGACGGAGTGTGGTTCAAACAGGCAGAGTTTGATCAGGATGGAAATATCTGCCGCCTGTCTGAACCAATGCTGTTCCATGCAGACGGCGTGATCATAGCCGTAAGCCAGGGGCCCAAAAACAAAATTGTGAGCACCACCTCCGGTCTGCAAACCACAGAGCATGGCCTTCTGTTCACCGATGTTCACGGGAACACCACCCGTCCTGGCATTTTTGCCAGCGGTGATGTGGTATTAGGAGCGCGCACCGTAGTGGAAGCTGTAAAATATTCCAAGGAAGTTGCTCAGGTTATGGATGAGTATCTTTCTTCCATTCAGGACTGACCCATACAAACGACGCTGGCAGCGGTCGGCTTTTTTGTATGGAGCATACTCCGTTGCAGCACTGCCTTTTCTTGCAATCCAAGCACATCCATGTTATGATTATAAAAGTCATATGACCCGAAAAACATCCCCCTTTATGCGAGGAGAAAGGAGTTGCTCCATGCTTTCAAACCAATGGCTGAACATCCTGATTGTTGGTATTTATTTTGTTTTTCTCATTGTAATAGGATGGATTTTTCGAACCTTTTCTTCCAATACCAGTGACTATTTTAAAGGCGGAGGAAAAATGCTGTGGTGGATGGTGGGTTCCACCGCATTCATGACGCAATTCAGCGCTTGGTCTTTTACCGGTGCTGCCGGCAAGGCTTTCAGCAATGGTCTTTCTGTAATGATGATTTTTCTCGGTAATGCTCTGGGATATTTTTTCAATTATCTCTTTTTTGCCGCCAAATCGCGGCAAGTGCGGGTGGTAACTCCTATTGAGGGAATTCGGCTCCGCTTTGGTAAGGTAAATGAACAGGTATTTACTTGAGCCAGCGTTCCCAGCAGTATTTTCCAGGCGGGCATCTGGCTGAACGGTCTTGCCATTTTTGTATCTGCCGTATTCGATATACCCATGTCCACTAGAGCACATTGATCTCGGCCTTTGTCTATGTTATTTTTCTTTCTGCAACGTTTTCATATTCCTAATGTGGTAGGGAATGTAAGGTCATGTGCGGCCATATTCTGGATTGTTTCGACCGCTATTTTGATCTGTCGCACAGCCGGGAGGCTATGCTGCGTTTTGCGCACACCCAGTTAGACAGCTCGCGCAAATCGGTCGCCAAAAAAGCTGCGCGTTTCCTGCAAAAGCATGAGCTATAAGCGGGGGATCTTTTCTTAGACACGCCGGCACGATGCTGTCAGGGGTAAAATTGGGGTAAAGGGACAGGGAATTCAAGTTTTGCAAAGCAAAAACAGCGCTGAATCAAATGATTCAGCGCTGTTTTTGGTGGTTGCGGAGACAGGACTGTCAGCGGCTCCGCGCTGGCTGCAATTAGCGTACTGCGCAGGAAAGCCAATCGCAAGTAAACAAAATGGGTACCGGCCTATATCAGCGCACGGAAACCATATCCATAGGATTCACACGCACACCATCCTGCATTACCTCAAAATGTAGGTGGTTGCCTGTGCTGTCGCCGGTGCTGCCTACATAACCAATCACTTGACCAGCCGTCACGGTTTCGCCCGCCGTGACGCTGATGCTGTCATATGGGCATACCGCGTGGACAAGCCCGCGCCGTTATCCAGCAGCACCTGATTGCCGTAGCTGTCGTTCCAGCCGCTGACCAAAACAGTTCCGCTGTGGGCAGCCAAGATGGGCGTACCCTCCGGCGCGGGAATGTCCGTGCGCGATGCCCGGTATTGCCAAAGGCGTCTGCTTCCCCGAAGTGCAGGATATATAGGTGTGACCCGGCAACGGCCAGCACAATTCGCCGTCCGCAACAGCAATCCCGCCGCACAGGCAAGCAGACTGGGGCGCATTTCCTCGGAAAGCAGCTGGTGCAAAATGTCCCGCTGGTCTTGCGTAAAGCGGTACAAATCTGCCAGCGCGTCCACCGATTTGCTGCTGACCGCGATGTGCAGAATGTACTCCGTGGCAGGCTCCGGGTCGGGTTCGTCCTCGGTCGGTTCCGGTGTGACGGTTACTTCCTCCACCTCGGCGCTTATTTCGTGCATCGCCCAAAAGGTGTCCTGAATCAACCGCTTCTTGCTTTCGTCAATGACGACCACATCGCCATCGTTGTTTAAGTTGTTCTGCACGGCAAAGACGGCCAGCACTTCAGGCCAGTAGCTCGCCCAAGTGTGACCGTCCTCGTAGTCGTATTCCATCGTGGTTTCGCTGCACTCCGGATGCGCCGACACAATGTCGTTGATGGCCGTGCCGAAGTCAGCATTGGTTTCGGCAACGATTTCGGCAATGCGGATGCTGTTCGGGTCGCCGGATTCATCGGCAAACAAGATGCCCATCGGTGAGCCGATCACCGCCGCAGCCGCGCCTATGACCATCGCCAGCAACAGCACCACGCCGCCCGCGCCAAGCAGCGCCAGCAGCGAACCGGCTGCACGCCGTATCGTGCGCGTCAGTATCGCTTTCAGCCGCAGCCACGCAGCTTGCAGCAACGTGCGAATCCTGCCCAGCGCTGCTTGTCGGATGCCACCGGAAAAAGCAGGGACAGTATCGGGCAGTCTGACGCCGCTGCCAAGTACCGTGCCGCCCGCCTGCTTTTGCAGATGGCGGCGCACCGTTTCGCGCGTGAGGTGTTGGCGTTTCAGCGCCTGCATTTTGTCACGGTAGGAATCGGGCGTTTTGATCTCCCGCTTATCCAGCGCCTTTTGCCGAAAGCGCTGACGCTTGAATGATTCTCGCCGGTCGGCACTCTGCGCAAAGGGGGGACTTTCTGTTTCAGCGGACTGGGCGGCGTGTGTGTTGGCACACGCTGGCGCTTTTCCTGTAAAATCCGAAATTGACGGTAGCTGATTCGTCCTGTGTCCAGCGCCTTGCTTTGCAGGTTTTCTGCCGCCTGTGCGGCTTTTTCGGAAACAACCGTCTGGGCGTATTCTTCCGGCGTCTGCTGCTCGGTATCTGCTGCAGATTCCGCCTGCCGCACTGTCTGCTTTCGCTTGGCTTCAGCTTTTTGCAATGCCGCGCGTATCAGCCGCTTGCGCTTATACTCCATAGTCAGCGCTCCCCACGGTTGGCGGCGCTGCGCTCCTGCATCAGGCGTTTATACTGGTCAGGGGTGCATTTCATCGGCATAATCCCAATGGGGTCGGTAAGAACAGCTCCGGGTCACGAAACAGCTTTTCGTAGTAGCGGAACTGTTTGTCGGTCAGGCTGCAAAATTCCTCCCCGGAAAAACCGCAGATGAAGAAATTGCCCGCGATAACATCGTAGTCCTCAATGCAACGGTTCAGCGGCAGACCGTCCACCTTGCCCGAATCGTTGCAGACAAGCGCCACATTGTCCTTTGACCACGGGTATACGGCTCGCATATACCCGCCGACAAGCTGCTGAAGGGGGTGCAGCTCATTTGCAGCAAGCCGTTCCTCCGGATACTTGCCCGGCTGAACATACAGAATACGGATTTTGTTTTCGTTAGACATTGCAATAGCTCCTTTTTTGACAATAAAAATACCGCTGTATCGGGTGATACAGCGGGGGTGACAAATATAAAGTGTCCGGCTCCTTATGCGTTAGACGGGGGCGCTTGCTTGGTAGCCACCTTCGCCGCCACAAACCACCGTCCATCTTCAAACCATAACTCGCGCTCTTTGCCTTGAATCATACAGGTGTAGCGGTCCCCAACGCCGCCCACGTCGGCGGCACGGCGCAGATGTCCTTGATCTTGTCGATTTTGTAGACCTGCCCTTTATCAAAAATAATCTGCAGAGGTCGCAATCGTCCCTCGGTGCTGAAGCGCACATCGACTTCCACATAGCGCTTTTCTCGTTGAATCATTTACGATGCCTCCTATGCCGTATGAAAATACCCGACCGGGTGGATGTTGTGGTCATCGTAGGCGTTAATGCCGCCCAGCACCGGGTCTGTGTATACTACGGCCCTCTGCACACTGCGTAGCCGTACCGCTGGCGCAGGGTGTCCACGGCTTTGTCGATGTGCTCCAGCTTCTCGCGCTTTTCCTCATTGGAGAAAAAGCCTAATTGCACTGCGCAATCCGCGGGGCACAAGTCGGCACCGCGCACACCGATGCTACGCAGGGGCTTTGGCCACGAGTAATTGCGCTTGAATAAATCAAAGGCAATGCGGGCAATTTCGATGCTCACATTGGTGGGGCTATCCAGCTTTCGACGGCGCGTAAAGCCGGACAGTTCATTATCCCGCACATAAATCTCCACCACATTGCACTTGCTGCCGAGGTCGCGCATACGCATGGCAACGCTTTCGGAAAGCAGCACCAGCATCAGCCATACATCTTCGTCCGTAGTCAGATCGCGCGGCGTGGTGGCGCTGTTGCCCACACTCTTAATGGCGGAATGTGCATCCTGCTTGGCGACCGGCGTTTGGTCCAATCCGCGCGCAAATGCCGAGAGCGTATAACCCATCACGCCAAACCAGCCCTTGAGGACTTCAGGATTCATTTCCGCAAGCTGACCGATGGTGCGGATGCCGTAATTGCCGAGCTTGCGCTGTGTGGCTGCACCAACATACAAAAGATCTCCCGCAGGCAACGGATATACGATTTCCTTATAGTTTTCCGGCTCAATAATTGTGATAGCATCCGGCTTTTTGTAGTCACTGCCGAGTTTCGCGGTAATTTTGTTGAAAGAAACACCAATGGAAACGGTGATACCCAATTCACGCTTTATACGCACACTGATTTCCTTTGCGATCTTGACGGGGCTTCCGAACAACCCTACGCTGCCGGTTATATCCAGCCATGCTTCGTCAAGCCCAAAGGATTCAACTTGATCTGTATAATCATTAAAAACTTCTCGCACATAGCCGCTGTACTTCTGGTATTTTCCATAGCTGGCGGGTACAATAATTAAGTCACGGCAGTGCTGCTTGGCTTCCCATATTGGCATCCCTGTTTTCACGCCCATCCGCTTGGCGGGGTAACTGGCGGTAAGTACAATGCCGTGTCGTGCTTCCGGGTCACCGCAGACCGCAATGCTTTTCCCGCGCAGTTCAGGATGCTCCTGCATCTCAACACTGGCATAGAAACAATTACAATCGCAATGTAATATATGCCGTTGCCCCATATTGCCCTCACCTCCGTTAGCTCTATTATAATTACACATTGTTTCACTTTCAAGTGCTTTTTTTAGCACAAAATATGAAAATCCGTGTAATCGTACCCTTGACTTTACTTGGGCGAGGATGTACAATAATGTTGAGGTGATATACCGTGAGTAATTGGAGCAGCCGAATCCGCGCTGAACGTGAGCGTCAGAATCTCACCCGTGAGCAGGTAGTGCAGCGTATGTTGCAATTCTTACCCGATTCCGAAAAAGCCGTCACCACAAGAACTCTGATGGCTTGGGAGGCCGGTGAACGTGAACCCCGTGTTACCGTAGGTCTAGCGTTGGCGCTGGCACTAGGTGTTGAAGATATGACCGACTTATATCTGGATTCCGAACCCAAATTGAACCGAACGGGGCAGCAGCGCTTGGGCGAGTATCGTTCGATGCTTTTGCATACAGCCGAATTTGTGGAACGGCAGGAACACACACTGCGTCTGTTGCCGGTCTATTTACAGCCCGCCTCTGCCGGTACCGGTCAGTGGCTGGACGATGACGCCCAAGAAATGACCGAAGTGGACGAATCCGTACCCACCAAGCGGAGTTCGGTGTCCGCATCGCCGGTGACAGTATGGAGCCGCGCTTTGTGAACGGGCAGACCGTGTGGGTCAAAGCGGCACAAGACGCCAACAACGGTGATATTGTGCTTTGCACCTTGAACGACCAAGGCTATTGCAAAAAGCTGTGCAAGGACGAAAACGGCATTGCGCTGATTTCCCTGAATAAAAAATACGCCCCCATCCCTGTGCGGGAGGAGGACGAATTCAGGATCGCCGGTATTGTAGTAGGATAAGGAAGGAGCATCGCGTATGTGTGGACGGTATCAGTTTTCTGCAGATGAATATAAAGAGATTCTCCAGATCGTGCGCGATGCGCAGCGCCGCAGCGAGGGAAACGAACTCAATTTCCCAATGGCAGGAGATATTTGCCCCTCGCAGGTGGCACTGGTGCTGGTTTCACGCGGGGAGAAGATCGTGGGAGAGTTCCAGCAATGGGGGCTGCCCGGTTTTCGCGGCAGACAGCAAATCATCAATGCCCGCGCTGAAACGGTGACGGAAAAGCCGATGTTTCGCCGCAGTATTGCCTTCCAGCGCTGCGTGATCCCTGCCACCGGCTTTTATGAATGGGACGCCGCCAAGCACAAATATTTTTTCCAAATGCCGGGACAGCCGATTTACTTAGCGGGCATCTATGATAATATAAGTGGTGTGAACTGCTTTATCATTCTGACCACAGCGCCCAATGATTCGGTAGCGCCCATCCACGACCGTATGCCGTTGCTGCTTTCCCACGAGCAGGTGCGCCCGTGGTTGGTGGACGCCGGTGCGGCGCTGGAGCTGCTTTGCAGCCGCCCGCCGCTGCTGCTGCGTACAAGCTGTGATGGGCAGTTAGGCTTTGATGATCTTGCGTGAGAGGGTTCTATGGGTCAAATTGAGAAATTTGTAAGGATTCAGGGGTGTCGATTCCTGCCTACAATGTCTGTTTTTATGACAGCAACGGCACCGATGAAATTCTGGACAACATTCTTTGCGGCAAGAAGCGCGCCAACACGGGGCTGTTCAGCCTGTTTGAAGCCAGATGCAGCTGCTGCCGCGCACGGGTGATTACACGGTCGTGCTGGGCAGCGATATGCAGCCGCGTTGCATTACCCGCACCACAAAGGTGGAGATTGTCCCGTTTGAAGATGTGACGGCAGACCGTGCCGCCGCCGAGGGGGACGGCACCCTTGCCGCGTGGAAGAAAGCCCACCGCAAGGCGTTTGCCGCAGCGTGTGAGGAAATCGGCAGGAACTTTGACGAAAGCATGAAGTGCGTCTGCGAGTATTTTGATGTGGTTTACCGCGCAGATGGGCAGTGAGATAAATCGAAATTTCTTGGGAGGAATATATATGGTTGGAAGAATTTATCACGTTGGATTAACAGTTTCTGATTTGGATCGCTCGGTTGCCTTCTACAGAGACATCCTTGGACTTGAGTTTCAAGGAGAAATTTTTATGGAAGGCAAAGAAACAGATAAAATGTTTCGTAGAGCAAATTGCAAAGCAAGGGTCGCTTATTTGAACGGTTCTAAGGCTATTGAAACGCCACCGGTCGAGCTGATTCAGTTCGTAAACAGCGAGATTCATAAAGAACAATCCGACTTGTTTACGACATCCATCTCGGAAGTATGTTTCTATACGGATGACATTGATTCTGTCTATAATACCCTTATCGAAAATCATGTGGAGTGCTTGTCTGAACCGCAGTATTTCGACTTTAGCAGATGGATTTGGGGAAAGCAGAGCGTTTTATTTCAGAGACCCGGATGGCATTATCCTTGAAATGATGCAGCCTCTTTGATAAGAAATCATAGGTATAGGAAATTGCCAACTTCCAGTTTGTAGAACAAATCCACAACAAATAACGGCAGTTAGGAGAACCCCATGATTTTACACATAAACAGCAGTGAGTATGATTACCATACCTTGGTCAAGGTTGCGGAGATGGCAGGGCTTGCGGGCCTTGTCGGCTTTCATGAATCCGAGGACGGCTATATTGTCAGCTTTCCGGATACAGAAAACACGCAGGCGCTTATTAACGACTACAAAGCGCGCCTGCGTGATTTAGAAAACAATATCTGGCAGCACTAGACTGCCACTAATTCTAAGGCGGGCTTCGGCCCGCCTTTTCTTTATGCAAAATCATTTCTCTGCGGTTGCCTCACCCGGTTTGGTCGTGATGAGCTTATACACCGCCGTATCCTTGGGTTCCAGATTGGAGAACGGTATCATGCTGTTGCCCATCTTGATGATGCCGTGTCCCTCGCTGGCGTTGCGCAGAAATTCCAGCTGCGGCTTGGACAGCCCGTACAGGCGTTCCAAGGCTTCCAGACTTTTCGATTGCCGCAGCATAATGACAAACTCGCTGTTGGAAAGCAGCGCATACGCCACGGGGTTATCCAGATAGTCCTGAATATCCTGCGAGATGCCGGTGGCGTAGGCATTGTACTTTCGGAATCTTTTCCAAGAGGAATACAGGAAATTGGAACTCATCGGGTCCTTTAACAGCACATGAATCTCATCAAAGTAGATCCATGTTGCCGCCGTGGCGTCCTTGCGGCGGTTGGTCATCACCTGCATATTGATGAACTCCAGCAGGGACATCATGGCAATCGGGCGGAGCTGGTCGCCCAGGCTTTGGATATTAAAGCAAATCAGGCGGTTGTTCATATCCACATTGGTGGTGTGGGAAAACGCCTGCAAGCTGCCGTTGGCGAATACATCCAGCATCAACGCCAGCTGCTTTGCACGGCGCAGGTTGGATTTGTTCAAATCCCGATACAAATCACCGAGCGTCGGGCAGGGCGCTGTGTAGCCAGAGGCAATCAGCGTTTATAAATGTTTTTGAGGCTGGCAGCAATCAGGCTTCTGTCCTCCGGCTGAAGATGCCCATTCTCGCCGATCAGCTTGTCCAGCATCGACAGTACAAACTCAATTTTGGCAACATCGGGCGGCACATCGGTCTTGGGGTCGTAATGATAATCCAGCGGATTAAAGTATGTCCGGCTGTCCACAGACACCTTGATCGCCTCGCCGCCCAGCGCCTTGACCAGCAGCTCATATTCATTTTCCGGGTCCACCAGAATGAACCGCGCGTTCGGCCAGCGCAAAAACTCCATTATAATTTCCATCTTCACGCTCATGGATTTGCCGCTGCCGGAGGTGGCAATCACCATCGCATTGCCGTTGATGAGCTTGGTACGGTCGCCCACGATCAGGTTGCCGGTAATTGCGTTTCTGCCGTAGAAGATACCCTGCGGGGATTGTACCTCCTGCGCCACAAACGGCACCAGCGCTGTGACGCTGCGGGTCAGCATCATGTGGCTGCTTTCGACACGGCGCAGCCATAGGGCATCGCGGTGTTAAAGCAGTTTTCCTGCTGAAAGCGCATCTCGGTAAAGCGGCAGTTAAAGTTGGCAGCTGCCGATTGCAGTGCGTCGGTTTCCTGTTTGATTTCCTCCAAGGTGTCCGCAAAGAACGCCACACTCAAAAGCACCATAAATACCTGTTGGTCACCCTCACAGATGGCATTGCGGATTTCAGCGGTGTATTTTTCCTGCTGCTGGTTGCGCGGGAGATGGTTGCCATAAAGTCGAGATTTTCTACGTTGCGTCGGTTTGCACGGTACTTTTCGGAGTCAATCTTCATTTGAGAAGCCTCGATTTCCCGCATTGCATCCTCGGTTTCTACCGGCGTAATATCAATGCTGAGAACGATGTACGGCACCTGTTGGAGCAGCGTCGCCACAAAATTATCGCTCAGCTGCTGCGGATACTGCGCAATCGTCATCGCCTTGGCAAATCCGTCGTCAATCTTCGCATATTGGGTGGTACAACGCATCGCATCGGGTGCAATCGTGTTGCGGAAATCGTTGCCCAATTTCCGTAGTCATCAAAGCTGAACTGAAAGCGCCCTTCCTCGCCGCGGCGAAAAAAGTTGTGCAGCACCTCCAATCGTTCATTGTTTGTCATAGGTTTGATTGTACAGCCCAGATTGGAAAGCTCCGCCAGAAGGTTGCCCTGCACCTGCCGCAGACGGCTGCGGGCATCGGTGACATTCTGTTTGTTGGTGGATAGAATCAGATACTTGTGCTGCACCACATTGCCCGCGTCTTGGACGCATTGTCGGATTCGGCGGTTGCGTTCTACACGCCACTTATCCAAGCCGTCAAGGTTGCGGTGCAGCAAAACATTTTCGCGGAAGGACTTCTCGTCCATACGCTGGCTCACAATGCAGATTTTTAGCCAGCAGTCAGAAGGCACACCCATATACACCTTGCCGAGCAGGTTAAGGATTTTTGCTTTATTGTCCTCATCGCTCATTGTAAAGTTGATGTCCGGCATGGACCACATCTGGCTGTACACATTGCCGCAGCGCCATGTCCCGTCCTCGTAAATTTGGTCGATGGGGATGCTCTGCTGCACACTGCGCGGCACCTTGCGGCTGCCGTAGGTTCTTTGGGTGGACGCATACTCACTTAAACGCAATCTTCTTCACCTTGCCTTTACTCTTATGTTTGGGGTGCAGTTCGGTTTTCCATACCCGCCAACCGCTGCACAGAATCGTGCTTTCCAACACGATGATAACAAACTTTTCAAACGGCAGCCCGTCATAGCTGAAAAATCCCGCGGCGGCTATGGGTGCCGCAGCAAGGATACACAGCCAGCTGGCGGTTTCCTGCCCCAACAGCGGTTTTGCCCATAAATAAATCAGCACCGCCAACCCAATGGCGATGCCGGAACAAAGTAACTGGCGCAGGGTCAGCCCCATAAAGATTTCTTCTTGGTAGCGCCGAATGTCTTTATTGATCGGTATCTGCATACTTTTACAACCCCATCATTTCGTGGATTATACGGTCGGAGCCTTTGATCAGCCCGACCAGCACAAGCATATTGAAGATAATTTCGGTCAGATAACTCCACACCATTGTGGTTGCCTCGCCGCCTGAAACTGTGGGCGTGCTGACAAAAGCGGCGTAGATGACACACGCCAGCACGATGACAGCACCCTCCAAGCAGACGCCGACATAGCTCTTAATAAAGGAAATGCCGACCGACTGTGTGCTTTCCCCGGCAAAGCTCGCCAGGGGCAAGGGAGCCAGCGCCGTGTACATATACAGGCGAAAGAACCGCCCGTACACGGTGAGAATCATCACGAACGACAGCACTGTGATGAACAGACTGCCAGAATCGTGACGAGCCACAAAGGGATGCTGGCTAAGAAGCGACATTTTCAATGGCAGACTGCACCTCACCGGGCAGTGCGACCATCGCCTGTGAGATGCCGCCCATACCGGCAGCCATATCGGAAACAATGCCGTTGCAGACGGAAAAGATATTGAGCATGATGTCCATGCCGTAACCCACCAAGGTTTTGGCTGCCACAAAGCGAATAAGGTAATGCACAGCAGCCTCCGGGCGTTTGAGTTCATGGAAGTTGGCAGTGTTTTTGAACAGCGATATGGCAAAGAACAGCACGATCAGCGCATAGCCTATGCCGATCATCGCATTGTGCAGGCTTTGCATCACGCCCCATACTGCGCCACCCTTAAAAGTTTGGGGCTGGTAGTCACCAGCCCCCAAAGCTCTGTTAATTTGCCGTTCCAAGTGGAAAAGGCATTGTTCAGGTTTTCTACGATCCAGTTTTGATTCAAGTTTCACCTTCTTTCGGATAAAAGAAATGACCGCCTTGCTGAAAAGCAAAACGGTCGCTGTGTTTTTTCCACCATCACACATTATGCGGTTGGGTGCAATGGGAAAATGCAGGGTTTAAAGTCTGCCACTCATTCCATCGGATTCTTCCTTGCCAATAAGGTACAAAAATGCAATAGCAGGAATTCGATAGATTTTAGGAGAAGTTTCATGGCGCGTCACGCCAAAGTCCTCCAGCTGCTTCGTGATGACAAAGGCATCTGTAATGCCAGCTTTAGGATCATTGCACAATTCTACAATGCCATCCGTCTGCGGTATATGCGAATTGTTTTTGTATTTGACTTCGCACAGAATTTTTTGCTGCGGGAGTTCAATTACGGCATCGACCTCTTTTTGATTTTCTTTTGCCTTTCGATAATAGCCAAGCTGTGCGCCTGTCCCTTGATAAAACGATACCAGATGCTTATATACAGTGGTTTCAATTAAAAGCCCCAACTCACGCTCATCGGACAGAACGTCGTCTACCATCAGAACCGCATTGCGAATGGCGGCATCCGCTATATAAATCTTAGGCCGCCCTTTCAGAACCGACTTGCTTCCGACAGCGATTGGATATGCCATATAAATCAAGTTGGATTTTACAAGGGCATCCACATAGGATTCAATGGTGTTCGGGGATATATTATCTAACTCTTTAGCCGCAGTCGTAGCACTAAAGATTTCTGTTGAATTCATGCACAAGTATAGGAATAGCTTTTCCATCAACAGTGGACTGCGAACTTTGAACAAGGTAAGCACATCGCGCTTTATTACCTTATCCACAACATCCTCACGCAGCATACGCTGCGCATAAAGATCATCATCGGACAGCGCCAGTTCCGGAAATCCGCCGATGGTAAGATAGCGGTTGAAATGCTTAACTAACGGTTCAAAGCGCGCCATCAAATCCGCGACCTCGGCATTTTCCATTTTAGGTATATCTGTGATTTTTAAGTGGTCCGGCAGTAACGGCATATCATCCAACTGCAAAAGCTGGCAGTATTCATAAAAGGAAAGCGTGGGAATTTTAATGACTGTCCAACGACCTGTTCCGCTATCGGTTGACGCATCCTCAATAATAGGGCTTGCCGAACCTGTGGCCGCCAGCCGAATGTCTTTACGACTGTCATAAATCACTTTCATCCAGAGTTCCCAATTTTCGGTGTACTGAATTTCGTCAAAGAAAACATAGCGCACACCTCTACCGTACATGGAATCGTAAGCAGATAAAACCATATCAACTCCCGCCATTTTCAGTACGGGGTTATCAAAGGTTGCATAAAAGATATTTCGCGGATTCACACCGTTATCAATCAGGTGATTGATGATTGATAAAGAATGGTCGTTTTACCTACGCGACGTGCGACCGGAAAGAACAGCAAAACGCCGAA
>ENA-OQCP01000083-OQCP01000083.1-human-gut-metagenome-genome-assembly--contig:-NODE-83-length-34533-cov-2.626402_pt1 | contig 34533 bp, 35 predicted proteins | sample MGYA00242760_ERZ504583 | MGnify/ENA primary metagenome ERZ504583 (study PRJEB26092, sample SAMD00036308) | human gut metagenome | host: Homo sapiens | study: EMG produced TPA metagenomics assembly of...
CCGAAAACAACTCATCTTAACAGCAAGCTGAAAAAGGTATTGATAATAGCCGCCACGATTGCGCTATTGCTTGTTACCTCCGGAATTGCAACCATCGCCACAGACAACGAAATTAAGAACAGCGCCGTAACTTTTTATGAAAATCACATACGCGTTCATCTTAATAAGTCAAAAGATACAAACATAATTCGTGGAACAAAAAATTGCTGATGAGCTGAAAAAGTACGATGTTTACGATGTAAAATTGCCGGAGATGCTTTTTTCGAACGACTGCATCTATGAGGATATAGCAGAAAATCATACTGAAAATATGAGAATCACATCTTTATCATACCATACAGATAAGTTGTCTGGTCGAGTATCAATAAGGGAATTCTATTCAAAAGATTTATTCCTTCCGTTGACTTTTATAACACTACTATACATAGCAATGTAGAAGAATTATCAGTAAATGGCTTGAAGGTTTTCGTTATAAAGCAAGAAGAATTTTGTTCAATCACCTATCAAGATAATCTGACTCAGTACATTATGTACTTAGATGCTAATTTTGCAGATGCGGTTGAAATCGCAAAAACAATCTCAAACACGGGGGTTCAATGATGAAAAAGATTATTTCCATATTTTTTCTGACCACTCTTCTCTTATTACCTTTACAAATTACCACATTTGGCGATGAACAGTGTAATCAGGAGATTCAAAATATAGAGGAATCCATTATCGAACAGCCGAAGGGTTAAATAACATTGAAGACAACGCCAAAAGTTCTGATTTATTTTGGACAACATCACTTCAATTAGCTAAAAACAACAACAACCAGCTCGTTGTAACCGCAATTACAGAGTGTAAAACCGGAGTAACAAAATAGTGGATTTACATATATTAAATTGCAAAGACTTATTGGTGGAAGTTGGACCGACTATACTGAGTATTGTTATTATGATATATACAGCAACTCCGCCAGCAATTGTTTTACTAAATGTATATCAGCGCCACGAGGATACACATATCGCGTTATCTGTGAGCATTATGCAGAAAAGCCCTTATTAGGAATACTTAAAAGCAAGCAAAAATCAGTCAACACTACAACAAGCATAGTTTTATAAAAAGGCTTAAAGTAAGCGGAGTAGTTTCAAAGACTAAATAAAAACATTTTAATTATCAACGGGTTACTTGCGCAAAACATGTGGCATACCCTTTAACTTTGCCTTAATACAATAAAGCACCCCATTGTCGACAGTATAACTTAATTGTCAACAAATGGGGTACAATTCATTTAATCACAAAAGTAAAATTTTACAGTATTATTCAAGTGCCTTCTTCGGACACATCTCTAACTGTAATAATACAAGAGTCAATCATCTTCTTCCCATTGTAGCTTCCTACAGCTGTTATCTTTGCAGTTCCCGGTTTTAATGCTACTACAACACATCTATTAGTATTTCTTATATACTCCTTATCCTTTTCGCTATAGGCAAACTCAATAACAGAGTTGTCATCCACATAATATTCTACTTACATCCCTTTGATCTGTAGGAGAATGATAAAGACCTATAGATATTCTATCACCTACAAATGCAGTAACCTCATTAGGGAACATCCGCATACTACGCTCTACTCTTACGTTACTATCTGCAGATAAATTTGTTGAGGAATGTGAAGGCACTGTAATCTGTACAGTAGTATTATTCGCAGACTCAGAAGTATCGTATGAATTCTCTTTCAACAGTTGTTGTTTCTATGGGTTCATATGTTTTATCCTCTGATTCAAACAAATTACCAACACTCCTGTGTGCGCATGAAGTAAGCAACATCCATAAAAACAAAAGTAGCATAATGTAAACCATTTTTTTCATTTCATGACCTCCTTCTATTTCCAACTATTAATCCTCACATTGCAATTTGAGCCTCCCGCAGCCATATCTCTTTATCGTATATGGGCATTTTATATCTTAGTGCCTGAGCACCACATTAGTATCTCCTAACACATGCCTTTGATTTAAGTTTCCATAAAATGCGGAGTATGCGAATATAAATAATTATCGGCCGTTTCCATAGAATCATAAATTGTTTTTCCATTTTTTAGAGCGGTCATAACTGAATCATCCATATTTCATCATTTGGTATAGAAGTAATGTTTGTATGAGCAATAGCTAAATGAGCACCTCTTTTATACATAATTCCTACCAAATTCGACTCTTCATCACTACATCCTGACAGACAAGAACTGAAAACTGCAAGCATTAGCCTACTAAGTTCATTATGAGGAATTTGGCTAATATAATAACTGTTAGTAATATTTATACCAGTAGCAGATATTTCACTACGTTCCCAACTGCCATTATCATGTGAATATGAGTTGAATAAAACGCTTGAGTTGGTTCCATGTCCAGTAAAGAACCATAATCCATCAGCTTTCATATAATCGTAAGCCATCGCTGCTGGAGCATCTATGAAGCTTTGGCTTCTAAAGCCAATATCATTGGCTAAGCTAACTGCTGTATCTATTCCGCCAGTTGTATCTATTCCATAATCGTGAGAATTTGTAAAACTGAAGAAATCAGCTTCGCCTAATGAAACAGGTTCCAATGTCCATTCATCATTATATATATGATCAATAGAATAGTCATATAGAAATACATTTGCCCCCGAGCTCATTGATGCATTTTGAACTACCATGCTTTTGTATTCGTGCTTCGCGCATTTATAAATCTATATGCTCCGTTCCAGCCTCGAACCAATTTCCATTTTTGATTATCACCGCCATTATAAGTGTATATCTGTATGTTAGCACCATTTCATCTCCACTTGGAGAAGAAGATCCACACCATAAATCAAGACATTTTCCAATAGCATTTATAGGTATAATTTTATAATACCCATCATCCAGATATGCAAAGCACCATTTTTGATTGTCATTTCCACTAAACTCCGACTGATATACATTTGCCTCTGAATAGTTGCCACTATTGGTCAAATACTTGCCACTTCTCCTGTTTTTTACATAATATGTCCTTCCATGAGTTACTCCTAAGCCCTCATCGCTAAATGATTCCGATGTATATGTAGCAGACAAATACGGCAAATACGATGAGTATTCTTTAGAACCAAAAGCTTTCCAATGCGAGTCAGTACGTTCCTTGAACATCAGCCATAATTAGGTATTCCTTGAAGCCAAGCCATAACTGCCTTTGTTATATAAAAGTCATACCAATAGCTATTTGTACTGTAATTCTCTTCTGTAACGTTAACCTTGCATATCTTTTCTTGTAATCTACTTGGTTGGTTGTTCCATGTGATCGTGTCCTCATTCCAATCTTGATATACCATATACGTCTCTATAATAGAATTTGATGTATATCCTGTCAACTCACGGCAATGATAATATGCTCCCAATAAGTTGTCATAACGTATACTGGCAATAGGAGTGATGTCAAACTTTGTAAAGAAATATCCTTTTCCTAAAGTCGACTCCGTTCCGACACAATTTCGTATTTGATTTCCCCAATTTCCAGACGGTCTATTCTGGTATACTGGAGAATCATTATGTTTATCGGAATATACTGTGATGGTTGGATCTATTGTTACCGGATAAACTGTGTTAGGGCTCAACAAAAATGACTTATCCACAACAATAGTAACTTCATATATTCCGTTGGCAACTTGCTTCAGGGCAATCGCATTGTCTATTGTAAATCTGCTTCCCGGATCCTTTTCCATACCGGAATCTTCAACATAAATGGGTGGAATTTCAAATATTATGTTATCTTTATCATAAACTCGTATACCACCGTTATAAGCTTTTGGCACCAGACTTCCAAAATTCATTATGAACGAAAACATATTTGTTCCCGTGTATCGATTTAATACAATATCTTCTTTAAGTCCACTATATGTCGTTTCAAAAACAATATCTATATCGGAATTAATGGTTTCCTCATAACATATTGAATTTTTTACGGTAAAACTATCATTTACAGATTTTTTAAGTGTTTCATTTTCACCTAAAACCTGTGCACGTTTACTCTCTTTTCCGACGGCATCATTTTTAGGTGTCATACTTATTTCATAGTCGCCATAAGCTATTTTTACAGTTGAATCCGAAGAAAGAGTCGCTGGGAAATAAGACTTTACATCGTTAGATTTCGTTTCATACGAATATGACCCTTTTCCCATAAGTGAATATGATGAAACGATACTTATATCTTTGTCTACAATCTTTCCATTTTTATTTCTATATTTTATGTCGTCTCCAAAAATATAAACAGTTTCTGTTCCATCTGAATTTAAATATCCGACGGTGTTCATGTAATTATCGAACTTTGAAAGACGTTTTACCAAACGGGTTTTATCACTAACGCTATATTGAACTATAGATGGTATCTTATCTAGCTTGACTTCTCCATATCTTGTGCAAACACGGAAGATGGATACAGGTTATAAATAATTACTACGCCAATAAATAACTGATAAAACTTTTTCAACATATTCGTTCAACTTCCTTTCTGCAATTTTATAAAATATTCATATAGTCTTATTTACTTTTATTTTATATTGAATAAAACATTGGAATCACTCCCTTCCGAATCTTTGAGTCTTTGCTTAATGCATTAGAACTGCTCTACATAGTTATAGTGTACAAAAATGCAAAAAGGTTACAATTTTTTTCGATTTTTTAAACACAAAAAATGTTCATACGGATTGGTTTCAAATTATTCTTCCTATATATAAGCATTTTTGCTAATTAAAAATCGCTCTTGGTAAAACCACCCAAATTTATATAAAATAAATCTCTTGCATAGCCCTTAAAAGGCGTATGCCAAGAGATCAATCACATTACACTATTATTACTTATGTCTTATAGCGAAACAAAAGCACATCAATACACGGTCAGGGTGAATACATTCGGCGTTACATACCACACTTTGTCAACCTTAACGCCAACATCATAATCGACCGTTCCGGACGCAAACTTTCGCCGTATAACCCAAGTCAGAGTATCACCGTTATCGATATAGCTTATAACTCCTTCGTGATCCGGAGTATATGTTATTGTCGCACCATTAGTTCTACATATAAATCTTACTTTGATAACGCTCTTATCCGTCACCACAGTGATTATTGAATATGTTCCATATGGCACTCTAGGATTGTCAATAACTGCGCTCTTCAGAAGCGGGTTCTCTTCGACGGGAATCTGTTCACCGTTTTCATCCACATGAACCGGCTGAATATCCTCAACCAAAGAGTTTTCAGCAATTTGTGCTGTAAATTGCTTGCCCGGATAGAGATTTATATTATTATAAGTCTTGTTGAATGCGCTACCCAGACCCGCAACCTCGGTTGCGAATGTCATTGTGCCGTAGTCATAAGCCTCAATATTGATGTCGACCGTTTCATAGCCAAACGGTATGAAGAACACCTTCTCGTTGTTGTCTGTAACAAGCGATACGATTCCGCTAGAATTGGCCAGCTGCGGACTCACAGCATTTGCATTGCTGCTTTCAAAGGCGAGCACATTGCCATCCTCATCTTTAAGTGTAACGCTTACCGGACATTTTGCCCAGAGGATTTTAGGTAGAAGTCCCAGTTCATCGCGATTATCCGTCAATGCAAGCAGGTCATTTAGATCGATATCATCTGCTGTCTTACCAAGCTTATCGGGCAATGCCGCAAGCCAATCGTTATATGTTGACATCGCATGACCGCCAAATCCTATTACAGCTGTATTCTTATCTCTAAGTAACGGAGTCGCCACAGACATTGGCATGGTAATGTGAAGATCTACTCCGTGTCTTTTCCACACGCTATTACGCCAATCAGAAGGATTTAGCGTTCTTGGTAAAAATGTAACGGCATCATTATTGTTCATAATATTATAAATATTATCTCCGGTATAAACAACTTTTCCTTCTTCATTTGTATCAACAGTGTTCGGAGTCGCAAATGTGTAGCCGTAAACATCTGTGCCGTCGCCGTTAAGAATTCCGCAGCAATTGTCGTCATTACAAGTGTCAAATGCGCCGCAACGAGATTTGCAACTGCCGTACCAAGACTGTGGCCGGTCACAAGAACTATTGGGTTCTGAATGTTGTAATATGAGATATAACCCATACACATCACACAACCGACGCCATTGCATTCAGTACAGTTTACAGTATCACCTGTGCCATGAATCAAAGAATTAAGAACTGTTTCTGCACCATCATCAAATGAGCCCCAAGAGGGATTAAGTTGTGAGCCAACATTGGTAACCCAATCTTGCAAAGTTTCGGAGCCTCTAATGTCTACAACAACTAATGTTCTGACATCATTACTGCTTAACCGATTTTGCTCATCAACAGATTCGCTTAAGTGAACCATTCCATTATTTTGCCAACTATCCCTATAAATGCCCAACCGAAATACGTCAGCACTGTCCCAATCGTTATAATAATCAGCCAAAAGGCCTGCTCCAATGGACCCATTTTTAAAGGATTCATTACTATTACCTCCAGAATATGAATTATTATTTCCATAAACAGTAGATTCGCTCAGATCAAAAGTAATATTTCTATGTGCTATTACATGTGCAACTGTATCCGACTCACCATAATTAAAAGATTGGACATTGAAGCCTTCTGATTCGAGAAGTTCGGTTGCTGTTGGAATATCGTCCTCCATAAATATTCCCGGAACCAAACCCGCTATAGGACCTGTCAAAGGATTATACGCCGCATAAGCAAGCTCCATTGCCCATTTTGAAAGCTTATGGTTATACTCCGAAGAGCTCTTCACTCTGCTTACGCCGTCCTCGCCTATGGAATTGAAATACCCGGAAACCTCATCGAACTGTGTGACTACTATGGTCTCAACAACATCTCCCGCCTGAACCGTTACCGTACCGGTTCTTGTGGTATACGTTTCGTTCGGTGTTTCAATCGACATCGTAAAAGTGAGTTTCCTCTTCCACCTGTTTTATCGAGTGTTATCCATGATGAATCTGTTGATACACTCCAACTTGCATTCGATGAAACCTCAACAAGCCGTTCGTGATCGCCGCTTTCGTCGACATCCCACCTGTCTCTGTCGAGAACAACAGCCGGTTCTGTTCCAAGCTGAGTAACCGTTATCCTGCCTATCTCCGTGCTATCAGCGGTCATCTTTACAACAACCGTTCCTGTACGCACATCGGCATAAGGATTGCTCTGGGCACGAAGTTTAAAGCCGTCATCTGTAACACTTGCAACAGAAAGCCACGGGACATCCGAAACATCAACAGTCCACGGGCTGCTGGAAACTACATTTATCAAAGAGCTTGTCGTTGCGCCTGCTCCCGGATTCCATACCTGTGTACTGACCCGAGGCGCGTCAAACGAAATGCTCATCACCAGTCGTTTTTCAATTTTCGAAGCTCTCGAAGAATAGAAATCGACCTGAGTTCTTGTAACCTCATCAGATGAGGCAATCATAATGCCCTTATTTATTCCAGTATATACCCATCTCTTAACAGCCTCTGTAAGGTCAAACGAGTAGCTGTCTAAGTCTGATGTTGCAGGAATGGAATCGATAAGTTCCGCATTATTATTGAGATAACCATTTCTTGAATTATCAAACGGCTGAGCATTCCAGCAAACAGTCGTCTCGCTCCAATCGGCAACGTCCTTGCAGTCATATACAAGAATGTCGATATCGTTATGCCCCAACGCCTTGAAATAATTCTGCTTTCGGAAAGTAAGTTCGCCGCCTGTAATAACACTTCCCGCAGGCAAATTCTCCGGCATCTCAATCTTGACATATGAGCGAACAGTATTTGTCAGGTTTCTACCCGCTCTGATTTCTTTAATAGCGCGGGGTTCATTTGCGCATATACCGTTGATAACATAAACATCCTTAAAGTTCGATTTAGGTATGCTCCAAGAGGGATCGATAACAACCGGGAATGCTCTGCCGCTCTCGCCTATCCAATCAGAATCAGCTCTAACGGTCAGCACATAACCGTCGCCATCAGCTTCAACTGACATTGAAACATCAAAGCTCTCGTTATCGTTCGCATCATACATATACGGCGCATCAAGCAAAAATACCGTTTCATCGGGGTTTTTCGGATCTACCCACTTGATAGAACCGTCGGCCTGCTCGGCCGGCATGAGTCCGCCAGAGTCAAGGTCAAACCGATATATGTACTCGCTTTGCGGCGCATAAACAACAATATTTTCTTTAAGGCTGTTCGAAGTAACGACATATTCCAGATCGGAGCGATTCAGGAAATTCTTATAAACCACCGCGCTCGTCTGGTTTTCAACTGTCATTTTTTCAGCATTAATTTTTCTATCTTCTGTCCCTCTGTAAGAGTTCCGGAAGATGATATATCCGCAGAAGCGCTAACCTCTCCGGTCATTTTTACGGTATCGTTCATTTTAACAACTGACGGCAACTTGTCAGTGTCAACAACGGATGCCGTTGTCCGCATATTCAGGCCATTCGTATCACCTTTAATTTTAAAGCTGACAGTATAGCTTTATTTGTCGCAGTAATGCTTCGACCACTGGTCAGGTTCTGCGGGATAGTTACATCAAACCCATTTTTTGTAGAATAAACTGCTTCACCTGATTTTGTATTGAGCGTCAAAGTGTTATCAATCTCTTCCCACTTTCCGCTTTCTTCATAATGGACAGGTGACGAGTATGTAGCTGCTATGTACGAGCCATCCTCACAGATAAAGTACTTTACGGATTCTTCTCTCATCTCTACTATTTCTTTCACTATTCGTGAAGTTGTAGAATCAGAAACATTTCCCTGCAAAGCACTCACTGGTAGTATACCGAAAAGAAGAACAATTATCAAGAACATCGAAAAGATTTTTTTACATCTTTCAAATTTGACTTTCATATGTCATCTTCTCTTCGCTTTTATTAACTTTTCGCTATCGATATTAGCCGGGCGTACAACAGTGGTATGCGGGGTCGAAAAAACTGTTGTCCTCCTTTTAATCAGCATACTACTTCAAGTTTTTTTAATCAACTAGCCCATTGGAATCACACCCTTTTTTTAAATATAACAACAGTTGAACAACTCGAACAATTTACTCAACCCATTTTCAAAGTATTAAAATATTTCAATTCTTACCATAATATTGTGTTCGCAGGCAGAGGCGATATTCTCGCCCTCTGTCGCTACACAATATAGGTATAGGATGGAGGTATCATTTTCTAGGTCGCACCCAAGTTAGTCATAAACTATAAATGGTCAGTGCGACATTCCACAAAAGGCACAGCAAATAGATTGATTATATGTAACAGCTTATGCAACGATGTAGAGAAAAAGTCAAAAAATTTATCCTTTGATATGACATTCTATTATATAGTGTACAAAAATGAAAAAGGTTACACTTTTTATTAAAAAAAATCTGCAAAATAGCACTGATTTTTGCCTTTTATTCGCAAAATCGAAATACAATTAGAAAGTTGCTCATTCACCATGTAATCGGCAGATAAGCAACTAAAAACGCATTAGTATTCAGGCACCCCATATCCGAGAATCTGATACTCTCCAATCGGTCTACGAGATGTCATGCATTTGTCGCTTAAATTTCCCTCAATCGTGTAAACATATCCATTCTCAACTTTCCACACAATGCCTATATGATCAGCTCGTCCATCCTGTTGACCCGATTGCCCTTGTTTATCCCAATCATAAAATATTATCATGCCGGGAAGAGGTTCCGCAGATCCGTCAAGCCACTGTCCACGATCTTTGAACCATTGAACTCCATTAACACAGCTGGCATACTTTGGAATAATACCTGTCTCAATATATCCGCACTCATTGGCACACCAACTGACAAAGCATGCACACCACTCAACCCGGCTGTTGAAACCATACCAAGACCAATATGTCTACCGCCAACATTGCCCACCTGCGAGAGCGCAACCGCTACAATCTGATTATCTTCTCCGCTTGTACCGTATAAAACCGATGACCACAAAGAATTGTTTTCATCACTTAACAACTCATCCAGATATTCTCGTTGTTCCCGATTAAATCCATATTTTGATGCCATATCATATGCTGTCTTGTGCGAGACAGTAATATATAAATATGTTCTTCTTTCTGTGTTTTTTATTTGAACTATATTTCCGTTTCCGTCATCAGTTTCTGTTATAACCGTTTCAAGCTTGTCCTCTGTTCGTGATGATATGTTGTTCATATCCCAAAAAATAGTCTTCAGAAGTTTTTTCTTGGCATCATCCATTGTTACAACCTCCTGAGGATTGTCAGGATCAGTATTAACTTTAACAGAATATACCGCAAGAACCTCTTTCCAAACAGCACGGCTTCCTTTCATTTCGAGGACATCATAAGAAGACTTATCTCGTATGCTTATAAGCTTATCATCATAATCGGAATTAATCTCACGAACAACGGTCTGTATTGTTTGCCCCGTACCGGTATCTTCTCCTGCAAAGAAAATTCCAAACACCGAACCGAGGAGCAAGGCACTTAGACAAATAACAACTATAGCAACAATTGCCGCCCAACCCCCAGCCGCAATGGCAGCAACCGACATCTTGGCTGTCGTCATTGTTGCCCTAACTGCCTTAGTAGTAGCTTTTGCCACAGTTTTGGCTCCTGAAGTTATCGTTCTAGTCACAGATTTTGCAACTTGAGTTACACCCTTGGATACTCTTGAAGAAGCAGCTATTGTTTTTCGTGTTGTTTCTGTTGTTTGCTCCGCATCTTTAATGGTTGATTTGATGTAATTTATCGGTTTTTGTGGTGCTTTTGCTGTTTTTATATCTTTAGAAGCTTTGTTTTTTGAAGTTTTATCGACCTTTTTCCCCATCAAATTAAAACCTTTGTTCAAAGCGTTTTCATCGCCTTGCACTTTTTTATCATTGCTTCCCTTTGCGCGCTTCCTCAAAAAAATTTTTATTCTTTTCATCGGATCCTTTCATACGAGTTCTTATATTACCTCTCGTAAATTCAAAACCTTTTCGTCCTTTTTGGTCAATTCTTTGAACAACATGTTTGGCAACCGTTTCCGTTTTTTGCTCGACCTGCTCAGAAGCATACTCCGTTTCAGAAGCTCCGCTCATTTTGTCAAATTGCTTGGCTTTATCTTTTGTTAATAAATACGACTGTTTCATACGCCTCTCTGCTATAGCAGCCCTATCAACAGTTTTAATTGTGCCCTTAACAACATCCCTTGTCTTTATATCGGCCATTAAATCACCTCCATATTCTGAAACAAAGTATTACAGGCGAGGGTTATACGCCCTCGCCCGGTTTTGTAGTCATTAACTTATATAATTTTGTGCTTTTGGGAAATTTGTTGGCAAACGGGATAAGACTTGAACCTACTTTTATTAGCCCGTGTCCTGCGCTACATTGGTTATATAAGAAAGCTGATTGTCAGAAATATTCAAGAGCTTTGCAAGCTCGATACGATCAGTAGGTGCCTGATTAAGCATAATGATAAATTCGGAGTTCGCCAACATTGTTCTTGCCGTATGGCTCTGAAGAAGATCATCCACATTCTGTGTAATACCAGTTGCATAAGCACCGTACTTGCGAACACGCTTCCAAAGAGTAAAAAGAAGTTTGCACTATACTCGTGCTGAAACAGCAGATATATCTCATCAATAAAGATAAAAGTATTCTTACCCTTGGCACGATTTGCTGTAATGCGGTTAAGTATAGAATCAAGAACACTAGCATACCTATTGGCATAAGCTGCTTACCCAGGTCAAGAATATCATAGCAAATCAGACGATTATCAGTATCCACATTTGTTCTCTTGGCAAAAGTATTGAGAGAACCATTGGTAAACAATTCAATCGAAAGGGCAATTTCCTGAGCCTCGGGTTCAGGCTGTTTTATGAGTTCAGCTCTGAAATCCTGTAAGGTAGGAACTGCCCCGGTGTAGTCATTCTGTTGATAGTTTCGGTAAACAGCTGCCGTGCAGCGATCAATAATGGACTTCTGTACCGCGCCCAGATTGATCCCGCCTATAAGCTGCTCACACAAAGACATTATGAACTCTGATTTAAGAATAACAGGATTCGCACCATCGCCATATTCTCTTGTCATATCCATTGCGTTTATGTGGGTCGGAGAAGTCGCGGATATGTTTATGATTTCACCACCCAATGCCCTTACAAGAGGAGCATATTCCCGCTCCGGGTCGATGATAATAACATCTGCATCGCCTACAAGCACCTGATTGAGGATTTCGCCCTTTGCAGTAAAAGACTTACCGCCACCGGATACGCCCAGGATAAACTCATTACCGTTAAGGAGCTGCCTACGGTCAGCAACAATCATATTCTTTGAAATGACATTCTGTCCATAGTAAATTCCGTTTGTATGCTGAACATCCTGTACGCGAAACGGAATAAAGACAGCTAGACTTTCTGTCGTGAGGGTTCGAAAAGAATCGATTTTACGAACGCCAAAAGGCAGTGCCGTGTTAAGCCCGTCGAGCTGTTGAAACTTCAATATACCGAACTGACACATATGTCTTCTTGCCGTTGTAAGTAAAGCCTCTGTATCATTATCGAGCTGTTCTTTCGTGTCCGCAGTATGAACCATTGTGAGAACTGTAAACATCATTCGCTGATCTCGGGTGGTTAGATCATCCAAGAATTCCTTCATTTCCTTGCGCTGCTGTTCAATATCGTAAGGAAGCTGTGCAGAGAAGTTGTTGTTAGCATTCTGACGACGCTGCCAATTAGTCGCATTGGTCTCTACACCGAGCAATCTATTTTCAGCTTCTCTAACAGCCTCGTCAGTGGGAACTGGAACAACATCAATAGACATCATCAAATTGCGGTTTAGATCTGTCAATTCGGCAACCATACTGTCTTTGATATATGAAGCGTATTCTTTGAGAAACAGCACTCTTCCATAGCGCTCACCAATTTTGAAGTAATCTCTTTCTATCTCCATTGAGTCAGGACATATAAAATCCTTGAAATCATGTCCCTTTTTGCGGGTTTCTTTGATATCAAAATGGAAATCCGTTTCTTCGCCTGTACGATAGAAATCGTGAAAAATACGTAACCTTTCGTCTGGTTCCAGTTCTATGCATTTGCTTCCAAGGCGGTCAAAATGAGTAATAAGTTCTGCACCGACACGAGCAAAATAGTTTCTTGCCTCTTCAACACTTTTCTTATTTACGGAAATCGTAATGTATTTTTCCTGAGTAATAGCATTTGCGTCTATCGCTTTTTCCAGAAGCATACTGTTATACTCCTTTCGATACTCATCAAGAGCATCTCCTGTCAAAGGGATAAGAATGTTTTTCTCAAAATCAACACGATTTAGTCTACGATTATTAATAGTGATCTTCGTTGTTGCACCGCTGTCAAAGCTATTAAGTAGTTCGGAATATTCGAGAAACATGGTCTCTTTGTCCTCACGACTGGCAACAGCATAATTAATATCGGTAAACTTATAAGTCTTAGAAAACTTGTCATCTCCGACCTGAAAAACACCATCATCATATATTTTTCTGATTGGGATAATATCCTGAACTCCATTAGGAATAAGGAATCGTTCCTTGTCCTGCTTAAATAAATTTTTCAAAGTTTTAATCATTTCAGTACCTCCTTCTTCTATCCTACATAAGGCTTCATCAATTCAAAATAAATATTAGTGGAATGAAAACAAAGTTTTTTTGGAATTAAAACTTCACTCTTAATCCAAGCCCACATGAACTTCTCCGCCGTCATTCCGTTATATTTAACAAACCCAAGGAGAGCGAACGGAGCCGCTCCCAAAATACACATCCATGACACGGTCTCCGTTCCTACATACGGTCTCAGCAAAAAATATATTCCTACCGCTACACCGCAAGCTAATACGGAAAAAATGAACTGTCTTAAAGACAGTCCAAAAAACATTGCTTCTGTGTAATTTCTGATTTCCCTGTTAATTTTAACCTCCAAAATAACACCTCCTATATATTCGGGTATAAAAACCGTTCTTCGTTTCAAGAAACTTTCACTCTAAGTTTGAGTAAAATTGTCTTCTATATTAAAGCATCACAATACACTTGTCTTTAGCAAGGATAAAGACGCGGCCGTAATATTCTTAATTTACTATACCGGTGAATATACATTATAATCCCATCATCTCCCGGATAATGCGGTCACTCATCTTTACACTGCCTACAAGAATTAGCATATTAAATATCAGCTCACCAACATAACTCCATACCTGTGTAACTGCTGCCACACTAGTATCTACTACCGGTGGAGAAGAAGCAAAAAGAGAGAATATAATACATGCCAGGGCAATAGCAGCCCCCTCTAAACAAACGGCACAGTAGCTTCTTATAAATGATTTCCCCACATTCTGTATGGTTCTCCGGCAAAGGTAGACAGGGGAATGGGTACAAGTGCTGTATACATATAAAGCTTAAAAAATCGTCCATACACGGTCATAATCAGAATAAATGACATCACCATGATAAACAGTCCACCAATAAGCGTTACTGCCCATAACGGAATAGATTCAAAGAAACTACAATTTTCAATCGCAGTTACCATTTCTGTCGGCAGAACTGTTTTCTGAGCCTCGCTAAATCCCGCCGTGCTCATAATTGTCGATATAGCTCCCTGCGCAATATCAAATAGTGAAAGCATTAACTCCATTCCATAAGTAATTGCCCCCTTTGCAAGAGCAAAACGAACAAACAACTTCATTGCATGTTCCGGCTTTTTGACATCCGTAAATGATCCGCAAGTCTTCACCACCCCGGCAACGAAGAACAAAACAAGAAGGGCAAGCCTATAGACTGCACCGCACCATTAATGTCAACAATTACGTTCCATATCTTGCCTCCTCTAAAGCTTTGCGGAGTCATAGTAATAAGTGCCCATATTTCGGATAATTTATCGTTCCATGTTTCAAGTGCATTTTCAAGATTTTGTACAATCCAATTGTCGCTCAAATAAAACACCTCCTTCTATAAAATCAGGAGTACATCTAAAAGATGTGCTCCTGTAGTTAAAATATCAGCTTGTTATGAGGTTCAGTATTTCTTTCGCAAAAGTGATGATAACTCCACCCGCAAGAGTAAGGAATCCATTTGCTCGCTGAGATGGATCATGGACTTTAGGGAAAGTCCCACCTGAACAACACCAAAGCCAAGCAAAATAAGACCTACTGCACGAATTAATCCAAAAATAAATCCGGACAGATTATTAATAACCGCAATCGGATCATTTGCCGCAAATACCGTAACTGAAGCCCCAAATATAAGTGTCGCAATAACAACAACCATACAATAGATCCGGTAGCTTTTTTTGATCTTACCGGACATAGAAAGTTTGGTAGTATGTTCTTTAGTCTTCTTAATTATATTCATATTAATTACCTCCATAATTTCAAAATTGTTTCAGGCTAAAATCCTCATCGGATAGTAGCTCATAAGTGGTTTCCAGTACCTCCGTATCCGGCAGAGTATCGGGGTCGAGGTGCTGCACCTCGATGGTCGCAACATTCTCGTGACTTTACCGTGCTGATAGACGCCGCCTTTTCCGTCGGCCGTCAGTTCAACAGCAGGATGCCTGAGAATGTCATATTTCAAGTCCATAACGGGGAGTTCCCCTCGGATGAACAGAATGGCGTAGCGGTTATCAAGCATACGAACCTCATCGGGAGTCAGAAGCTCACGACCGCTGATCTGATAGTTGGTGGAATAGTTTCCGCTTCGCCCAGAACTCTTTCCGTAGGTATTCGTGTCGATGGTTTCCTTGCCCAGCAGCTCACTCACATACTTGTGGGTAGACTGCTCATTGCCGCCCAAATAGAGGAACTCATCACAGTTGCCGACGATGGATTCCCACTGCTTTTCAAACAGTGCTTTAAGCTGTGCCAAGTTCTGAAGGATGATAGACACAAACACGCCACGGGAACGCATAACGGAAAGGATCTTATCGAAGTCGTCCGGCAGACTGACATTGGCGAACTCGTCCATCAGGAAGTGAACGGGAATCGGCAATGCGCCGCCGTGAATATGGTCAGCAGAAAAGAAAAGCTGCTGAAATAACTGGGTATAGAGGATACTGACCAGAAAATTGAAGCTCGAATCGTTATCCGGGATAATAGCGAACAGCGCCACTTTCTTTTCGCCCATAGAAGCAAGGTCAAGTTCATCGGCACAGGTCAGCGCCGCCAAGCTCTCCAAGTTGAACTTTTCGAGTCTTGCGGCGAGGGTGATCTGAATCGATTTCAGCGTCTTTGCCGAACCGGTGTGATAAGAGCGATAGTATTTCAGAGCGATGTGGTCGGGTCTGTCCAACTCCAAGTCGGAAAACAGGCAGTCCAGCGGTGAAGGTCGAGGATCTTCCTCATCGTCGATGGAAGCAGCTTGTAGCATCTCCATAACCATTGCAAAGTTCTGTTCATCCTCCGGCGCTTCATAATGAAGGTAGTAGATGAGCGCAGACAACAGCATTGAAGCCGAGGTATCCCAAAACGGGTCTTGGGACTGACTGCTCGGGGTGGTGCTCTTAAACAGATTGGTGACAAGGCGCTGTACATCGTTATCCGAATGTAGATAGACAAACGGGTTGTAGCAGTGGCTCTTTTCCATTGAGATCAGGTCAAGGACTCGAATCTCATAGCCCCTTTTCTCCAGCAGATTTCCCACATCTCGGACGATCTCGCCTTTCGGGTCAAGGATCACGAAGCTGGTGTTCGCCTGCATCAGATTCGGCTTACAGTAAAAGCGAGTCTTACCGGCACCGGAGCTCCGCAGACAAGGGTGTTAAGGTTGCGGCGGTGTTTCTTGCCGTTGAATCCAATGCGGACATTCTGCGTCATCAGCTTGTTTTCGGATGGTGGGTTCTGCCGGTATTTCTTGTCCACGGCTTTTGCGTTGCCCCATTTCGCACTGCCGTGTTCCTCCCGCGTCGGTAGTTTCTGCGTGTTGAGAAATAGATGCCGATGCCCATTCCATAGCAGAGGAGCAAAACGAGGACAGTTTTTACACTGTCATCGCAAAGCTCTATATGGAACGGGTCGCTCATCACATTCATCAGACTCGGCAATATCTCAGGCAATCCGCCTTTCACAGACGGTGCAACGAGAAGTCCAAGCCATACAACAGGCAGGATACCGATCATGGAGAGGATAATGGAAGTCTGTCGGTCGTTATCTCGATTCACGACCGGAGCCTTCCTTTCGCTCGATTACCTTGAACTTTTTCTTTGGGGCATAGCGACCTTGATGATAAGGTCATCAACAGCGTCGGTAGACTTTCCCTCATTCATCAGGTCAGTCTTGGTATCGTTCAAAGCACGAATGACGACGCCGTGTTCATAGTCGTCCAAGGCAATGTGATAGCGTTCCTCTTTCATCAGTCACACCTCATCTTTCCTGATCTTTGCTTCGGTCTGCTCGACGACGGTAGATTTCCTCTGATACACGGGAGCCAATCTCGCTCATAGCCGCACGGGTCTTGGAAAGCTCTGCACGGATTTCCTTGGGAGATTTGCCCGCCAGTTCTTCGGGGATGCGGTCAATGGCGAAGTTCTTCACATCCACGCCGAACTTACGGCAGAGCATATAGCCGACACAGACAGCGGAGAAACCCATATCTCTGCGACTGTATGCTTCACAGTTCATCGCAAGCTGTGCGTGACCCAGCTCCTGTGCCACGCACTGACAAAGCGTTACGCTGTCCCCGATGTCCCGTTTGATATAGAGGGTCTGATCCTCGTTCTTATAGAACGCTCCCATATTGGGAGAAGGAAGTTCCTCCACAGTCGTCACATCAATGGGAGCTGTGTCGAGCATAATTGCAACGAGCTTTCGGGGGTTACGGTCAAGGGTCGGTGCGGCAGGTTTCTTGCCGCTGGTCTGCGCCACATCGAACACCTTCTTCACATTGTAGGCAATGCCAGTAGAGCCATCGTTCTTGGCGTACTCCACGGGTTCGAGAATGGACAGGCTCTTGGCACCTTTATTGACCTTCACGCCGTCCTCCTGCCAGTCACGGAAATCCTTGAGTTGGGTTGCCTGTGGCTGCTGCTTATAAATGAGCAGAGCATTGGCGGCAGAATAGCGATCCATTCGTGCCTGCGTATCAAGATAGGCTCTGAACTTGTCGGGGTCATGGACGATCTCCGCTGCGGTGTCGTCGATCATTTGATACACGACATCTTTTTCCGCTTTTTTCTTGGCGGCGTATTCCTCCGGGGAGAGCTGCGGACGAGCCGCAGTCCCGGACTTCTTGGGGGTGAAATTGTTGGTCATAGCTGATTACCTCTCTTTCGATTTCTTGTGTCGTTTCGGCTGGGTGTGAACCGTCTGACGGGACGGTTCGGGCGTTTTGGCTTTCTCCTTTGAAAGCGCAGGCTCGGCACGGTCTGCTTCCTTGTCGGCTCTTGCAGCAGCTTTATAGCGTTCCAGCTTTTCTCTTACGGAAGGCTTCTTATCTGCCTGCTTTGCTGTACCCCGGTCAATAGCCGTACCGCTGATCTCGGAGCTTCGCTCGGACGGAGGGCTTTTTTCCGTCTTTGCGACCGTAGGGTTTTCGTGGGACTGACCTTCTTTCTGCAAGGGCTTTCCCATTGCTTCTTCCACAATGATCTCTCCCTTCGTTTTCGTCGGTACTTCCTGTGCCACGGCTTCACGGTCAGCCTTGTCCTGCTCCGCCTGCGTAATAACGCCTGCCTTATCGACCTTGCCGATCTCGAAGCGTTCCACAATGCGCTGAATTTTGGAAGCGTCCTCTGCACGGGCGATAATATCCACGGGTACATCATCTCCCTTGGCGCTCTTATCTCTCAGGACACAATAGAGAACACCATAGCGCTTTGCCTGTTTGGTGAACTGTGCCAAGTCTTTGTTCGGGATAGAAAAGACTTTCAGTTCCTTGCCGGATTTGATCATATTGGTGAGCCGTGCCTTGCCTTTGGTCTGCTGTTCCTGCTTCAGCACGGACACGAGAAGCAGAGCGACATTTTTTGCCGCCGAGCCTGTAAGTTTTGCAGCGACCTCAAAGCCTTCAAGCGAGAGCCTGACGACCTGTTCAGCCGCATCACCGCCGTTGTTCATAGTTGCGATTCTCCTTTCGTTTTGATTTTTCTTCCTCTGTCCGGACTGCATCCACCTTTTCCTCGATGGCCTTGGAACGGACGGCGATGTCCTGACAGAGCTTGACCTCCTTGCGAAGTTCTTTCAGCTTCTCGGAAAGATGTGAGATACTTGCCTTTGCCAGTGACAGCTCTGCATCTGTGATATTCACTTTTCGTATTTCATTTCGGAGGTGCGTTCTGTCGGCAGTCAAGGTCTTGATCTGTTCCTCGACCGAGTGCTGATATGAAAAAAGCTGCTCGTCTGTACCGATGTGGTGCTTGCCGAGCAGCGTGACTTGTTTGATGAGTTCATCTATCTTCATCAGATCTTCTTTGAAAAGATAGTGAACTCGTGCGTGATTCTGTTGTCCTGCCTTGTACTTTGGCAGATAGCCGAGCCGGTAGCAGTAGTAGAGATACAGTCCATACAGACCGCCGACTTTACCGATTTTGTCACTCCGTGTTCGGAGTCGGTACTGCTTCGATTGGTAGGTTTTCGGCTGGAATGGCTCAAAGTTGATGTTGTCACGGTTTTCGATGAGGCGCTGTGTAATGCGCTCTTTGGTGTATTCCTCACCGAGCCTGTGTAACCGGATGGGGCGTTCATCGCCCTTGCCCTTGATCGTCCAATATTTCCGCTTGGGATTGGAGCCGAGGGTGTAGCCCATCTCGGACAGGTGATATTCAAGTTGCCGAAGGTTGTGACTCATTGCGATAGCTTCGTCCAAAGCGGAACGGGCGAGGTTGTAGCGTGTTGGCATACCGGCTTTGTCCTTTTGAGTCAGGTACTTTGCATCAGGATAACGCTCCGGTTCCTTGAGTGTGCTGATACCGTACTTTTCGCAGATGCGGTCAGCTTCTTTATAGAACTTAAACCACGAGGTATCCCGGCAACGCTTCCCATCGACAAAGGAAACAGAGTTGATGACAAAGTGGCAGTGCAGATGCTCCGTATTTAGATGGGTCGTCACCAACACCTGATATTTCTTGCCCCAAACGGAATTTGCGAACTCCATTCCGATATGTTGGGCAAGCTCCGGTGTGATGTCAGTCTCCTTAAAACTAAGATAACCGTGATAGCTTGAATGCCGTCCGTCTTGTCGAACTGTTCCTTGACAGTAACAAACTGCTCACGGGCAATAGCCGGAGTACAGTTGATCCCCTCACAGAATAATTCCTGCTCGGTTTTCTCGCCGTCTTTTACATAGTTGACGACATCACGGAGCGTCTGATAATCGGCATTGCTGTACTTGGATTTTGCCTTTGTGGTTTTCTCAGGATTGGAAGCGTAGTCGAGAACGGTCGCAAGGCGAACTGTGACCGGCCACAGCTTACTTACTGCCATTTCAGATTGCTTTCACCGGGACGGAGAAACTGGCGCTCCACATCTGCCTGAAACTTGTGCAGGCGCTCCAGCTCGCTATTCAGCTTCTGTGTGTCGATAAAGCCGAGGGCGTTTGCCTTGACGGAGATCTGATGGATGTTATTGCCGATGGCGGAGAACTCTCGCATCGCATCATAAAAACGGTCGTCGGGCTTCTCCTTCGGCTCATAACCACGGAGTAACAATCGGACGAGCGCCGCTTCAGGCAGGCAGGCTTTCTTGGCTTTTTTCTGCAAATCCTGCGCTTCGTCACGGGAAAACCAAAACTGCTTCTTGATCGTTCTTTTCATAAATGGACTTCATCCTTTCTCTTGAAATATGTGTGCTTCTTGCACGGGGTATTAGGGGTTCCCCCTAACGAGGACTTTTTGCGGCGCTTTGAAAAGCGGAGTAAAAAGGCACTGCTCGTTAAGATAATACAGAGCGTTCAGGGGAACCCCCGTTATCGTTGAAATCAGCGTTCTTTGTCCGCCCTGACTGGCTTAAAAGGTACGGCTATGATCTCATTGTTGACTCGCATAAAGCGTTCGGGATACTTGAATTTCTCACGGTACTTCTCCGCAAGGTCAGGCGGGAGGGATTGGAACTTCTCAGCTTCAAAGGGCGCATAGACAATGAAAAACTTCCCACAAATGACGTCCTGCATCTCACGGGAGTGCTCATCATAAACCGCCCGATTCGGAGTCAGTCCGTTGACCTTGCCCTCCTCATTGCAGATGATGGCGACCTCATCTTCAAATGGCATATATTCCTCAATGTCGCCGCCGACAACCTCCTGCATTGCCTCCAAGGTGTCGTCGATCTCAATCATCCTGGGGTACTTGTTCGGCTCCACAAGCAGAACGGAAATCTTTCCGTCGCTTGCTTTCGCCGGCTCCTTGCAGAACGATTTGTCGAAAGAAATCGACTTGAACCCGATACTGTCCACGAAGTAGAAGCCGGAATTAAGGGTATCGCTTTCCCTGATTTCGACTACATCCGATACAGAAAGAGAGCGTCCCTTGTAGTCGGCAGGATGGTCGATATTGAACTTCTCATAGATGGCTTCAAGGGAATTGCAATCGAGCTTTCCATCATAAACTCGGTCATAGAGGGCGGGATCGACCGCCTTGGAGTGCTGAAGTCGTTCAAGGGTATCCAGCCCCAAGAAGCAGACACGGTTGTCGTCCCGATCCGTGTTGATCTGATAAATGCTGAACTCAGTCATCGTTCATTCGTCCTTTCTTTGGTCTTGTTGCGATGGATACCGAGCTGGAAACAAAGAAAGTCATTGTAGTCCTTGCCGCAGGGCGGAGGACTGTCAATGACTTCATACTTGCTCGGCAATATGGTTTTCAGCGCAAGGCTGGCTTTTCTTCCGGCATTATCATTATCGAAGTGCAGGAAGATTTTCTTAATCTACGGCTTCTCATTGAGGTACTTCACAAGAGCCGCTGGGGTAGTGCTGTCCTCGATTTTCTCCTTGGGCAGATACACACCGGCGAGGGAAACGAGGTTGTCTTTCCGCCAATCTCTGCCCGCCATCTTTTCAAGCGTCGCATAGGAAAGCAGGTCAATGGCACACTCAAAGAGATGCACCATACTGCTGTCGCTGTCTGCGATCCGAAAAGAATAGTGCTTGTCACTGCCGGAGCAGTCGCCCAAAACACGGCGGTTGTTGGTTGCCCGATAGGAAGCATAGCGAGGGATATTCTTCTCATCAAAGCCCACGCACACAAGGTTGTGATACGGCAGGCTCTCGAAAATCAGCCCCTTGTCAATGCAGTATTGGATGATGGAATAGTCGATGCCCCTGCCGAAAAGATACTCTTTAATTCTTTCTGTGGAAGCACTTTTATCCGGCAGAAGCAAGATCTTCGGCTCCGTTTTCTGCTTGGGCTTGACCGTCACCGTCGGCATCACCGCCGCCTTTCCCATCAGCGTTTCAATCGCTTCTACAAAAGAACAGCCCTTGACTTTCACAAGATAGTCAAGGGCATTGTAGCCGCCGATGCGTTGTGACCACCACATCCACTTGCCGTTGGAAATCTTCAAGCTATCGTGGGTGCGGGTGGTATAATTGTTGCCGGAAATGCGGACAAGCTCCTGCGGCTCACAGCTTTGCAGATAGGTCAGCAGGTCGATTTGCCGTGCCTGTTCCACCACCTCCGGTGGGATATATGGCATAAAATCACCTGCTTTCCCGTTGCTGTTTCTTCTCCTGCCGTTGCAGGCTCTTATCCGCTTCCGTTTCGATGGAGTCCCGGATGGTATCCATATGCTCGGTTTCTCTGTCCCGAAACTCCTTATACACATCACTCAGAGGACAAGGGGAACGAAGCAAAGCCCTTGCCTTTTCCGGCTTCAAGTTCCAGCTCCTCCATACACATTACGATGTCCTCCCGCATCGTGTATTCGTAGGTGTGGTTGAGGATTTCGGACGGCTCCTGATGCAGTAGCCAGTCCCGATATTTGTCCTGCTCGGCTTTCATTTTCTCATAAAGACGAGCGTTGTAATCTGTTTCGTTCATAACGAACACCTCCTTCAAAATAGAAATAGCCGCCTGATTTCTTTTGAAAACCAAGCGGCTATATTTGCTGTATTCAATTCGACAAGCAGGAATTTACCGAATGACCTTTTCAAACCGGAACATTCCGTCCGGGAACTGCTTGTCCAGTTCTTCGGCGCACATTTCCGGATTATTTGAATCCGGGTGATATTTGTTGAAAAACTCCACAATGTGAAAGCCGCAACGATTAACATAAAAATGAATATTACGCTGCTCAAAATATGGTGTGACCGTTTCCCATACATTCACTTCAGGATGTAGTTTTTCAACAGCGCACCAAGCGGCATATCCGATGCCTTTGCTATGGGCAGTTGGAGAAACAAAAAGAAGATCAAGGTCGCCTTTTTCACCGTCAACTTTGATTACTAAGCCACCGACTTTTTGCCCGTCCAATATGATGCGGTAGGCTTCGCCGCTGTCAATGGACTGCCCAATCGTATCCCGAGAAATGATTTGTCCATCTTCCTCGAAGTGGTCATCTCTAAGACCGAATTCTTCCATTGCGCCATAATTAAAGGCTTCCTGATTATCCGAAATAAACTGTTCTCTATCACTGCATTCAAGAGGAATCAGCTGTACAATAGTGTTCATATCTTTGCTCCTAAAAATCCAGCTTTGTCATTCTGATTTAAGAATAATATACTACGACATTGTGACTGCGTTTACCGTCAAGTTCGCAGTATGTGTCTGCGATATGGGATCACTCCCATACCGCAGACGTATCATCTTTCCGGCTCATTTTTGCGCTTTGTACTTCTCTGAACCGGAATGGAGAGCAGCTCTCTTGTGCGCTCTCCAATCTGCTTTTCAATGGCTGTCAACCGCTGCTCCGTCAAATTGAGGGACGGATGACGGGTGAACTTGAAGTCCACCATTCGCCGCAGCTGCGCTTTCTGCTTTGCGCCCATCACCTCTTTACACACATCCTCATAGGAAATGCGGTAGGGATTGGAACGGGTCTTTGCATACGCACGCAGGTTCTTGAAATCATCCGGCATTGCATAGTTGAACAGCGACAAGCCGTTATCGAAGATGGGTGCAGGGGCGATAATTTCGCCCGTGTGATTGTTCCGCAGTAAGCCGAAGTTGCCGAAGTGCCTGTCCTCGTTGTAAATCAGGGCGTCGAAAACCAGCATACTGCAAAGCTGCTCGTAGAACTCGTCGCCCAAGGTTTTGTAATAATCAAGGCAGGCTTTCAGCGTCGTCTTGCGGAGAATACGCCCGATAGGGACGAAAGAGGTATCAATATCCGTAAACAGCCGGCACTTGGAGGCAAGGATACCTTTCCAGTTTTCCAAGTCGTACTGTACGCAGCCGATGCCCATCTTGTCTGCGATCTGACAGGCATAATACTCGCTGTACGGCTCGTTTCCGGTGTTCGCAGCGCCCTCCGTGCCGCCCTTATACAGATAGATGCCATCATCCTCCACAAAGCGCCAAGCCTTCCGCAGCATACCGTTGGTAGTCAGCTCCGGTGAGGTGGAGAATGCCTCCCGACTGCGCCCACGCCGGTATAAGCTACCAGCGACAGCGCTTCGGAGAAGCGGTTTTCATAGAGGTTATAATCGGCATACTTGCCGTCAAAGTCGGCGGGGACGACCCAATAGCTGTCGTTGAGGGACAGCCCCATACAGACATCAATGATGCCCTTCGTGTTGTTTACGCTCAGTCCCAGCGTCTTTAAGATTTCGTCTACAAACTGCCGGTTCTTCGGAATCACCCGTCGTTCCAGCCACTTCACAACGCCCTCGTTTGTCAGCTCCAAGTCGAGGGGAAACAGCTTTTGCTTTGCCGTTTCGGAGTGAAGAATTGTCGCCTGCAAGCCCTCCAAGCCTCTTTCCTCCAGCGTGAAGGTCAGCAGTGTTTCATCATAAAGGCGCAGGCTATATACTTTTTCCATTGTGCTGCTCCTTTCCTCAAGCATTACGGACACATCCTTGTCAAGTGCCTCTGCGATCTTGATCATCAGGTCAAGGGAGAGGTTTTGCGTTCCTTTTTCAATGCGGCAGATGTTGGAACGCTGGGTTCCGATGCGCTTTGCAAGCTGTTCCTGCGACAAACCTTTTTCCAATCTTGCCTGCGTCAGCTTCTGCACGATGCTTTGCCTTGCCGCCAACAGTTCCTTTTCGGTCATACAAAGCCCTCCCTTCCGATCCATTATAATGTTATCATATATGATAACGATTGTCAAGAGGTTCGGCTATCTTTCCAAGTCCCTCGGTTTCTTTTCGGGCGGTTCTTCACCCTCATCGGGTTCACCGCCGACGATCTCGTTCTCACGCTTATCCACATTGAGCAGGGCGTTGAGTTCGTTCAGCCGGGCGGTCTTGGTTTTCAGTTCTTCCTCCTGCGGGAACGGTCTTTCCACATCGACCTTCGCAGTTTCAAACTGCTTTTTGAGGTTATCCAGCTCCATTTCGTTCATCTCTAAACGCTTTGGAAGTCCCTCCAGCGCATTATCCAAACGGGTGATGTTGCCGAAGGTGTCCGTGCCGAGAGTTACGGGATAACCAAGTTCGCCTTTAAGCCGCACCTTGTATTCTCTTGCTTCAAAGTACAGCTCCATCGTAAAGCCACGGTACTCACCGAGGGGAATGGGTTCGGGATTCGTCATTGCCTTACACACTTCCAAAATGGCGTTACCGGCATCCGCTTTTTCAGAGTAGAAAGCACCCTTGACCGTCATACCCACAAAGGTATCGTCCATCGGTTTTGGATGTTTCGATGCTCTTTCAATATCGGATTTCAGCCCCGCAATTACATCAGAGCGCCGTGCGATCTCCTGCGGATAGAACTTAATGATCTTATCCTCCAAAGCATATTTTTCGGAAAGGAAGCTGGACTTTAAGAGCCGCAACTTTTGAACTTGAATGTCCAAGTCCATCTTCTCTTTGATGTGGGGATTGCCGGTCGCCAGCATTTTGATTTCAGCGTAAGACAGTGCGGTTTCGTCAATATCTTCGCAGGAACGGACGGGCGATTTGCTCGTCATTATCTGCGAAGCAAACTTTTGCTTGCCTTCCACGAGCTGATATAAGTAGGCATCAAAGGTTTCTTCCGTCACGAAACGGTAGATGTGAACCTCTGCATTTTCGTTGCCTTGCCGGATACTTCTGCCGAGCCGCTGTTCCAAGTCAGAGGGTCGCCACGGGCAATCGAGATCGGAGGATGCGGCAAGTTTGTTCTGCACATTCGTGCCGGCTCCCATCTTCTGCGTACTGCCCATCAGGATGCGGACATCCCCTCGGCGTACCTTCTTGAACAGCTCCAGCTTCTTTGCTTCGGTATCTGCTTCGTGGATGAACCTTATTTCATCGGCGGGTACGCACGGGCAATCAGCTTCTGTCGAATGTCGTCATAGACATTGAAGGAGCCGCCGTTTTTCGGCGTAGACAGGTCACAGAAAAATAGCTGGGTCAACCGCTTCTCACTGCCACGCTCCCAAGTTTCAAACATAGCGTCCACGCAGGCGTTGAGCTGCTGTCCTCAAAATCAGGGAGCAACGTTGATAAGCCGCTGATCAAGAGCCAGCTTTCTGCCGTCGTTGGTGATCTTGAGCATATTATCTTCCTTGGCATCAACCATACCGTTTCGTACCCTTTCGGCTCTCTCCGCAAGCTCGGCTACCATCTGCTTTTGGATTTCAGAGGCTTCACCGAGATGTTGTGAAAGACCGCTTTCGGCACTGGCAGGTCAAGCATATCCGCTGTTTTGATGTCTGCGATTTCCTTGAACATCGCCATCAGCTCCGGTAAATTGTAGAAGCGGGCAAAGCGTGTTTTAGCTCGGTATCCCGTTCCTTCGGGTGTAAGTTCTACTGCCGTAATGGTTTCTCCGAAAGTGGAAGCCCAGGCATCGAAGTGTTGCAAGTTGTTCTGAACAAGAGTGTTGTACTGCAAGTACGCTGTATGGTGTAAAGCTCGACCATCGAATTGGAGATCGGCGTTCCTGTCGCAAACACTGTCCCACGCCCTCCGGTCAGTTCGTCCAAATACCGACACTTCATAAAAAGATCGCTGGACTTCATTGCTTCGGTTTGGGCGATGCCGCCTACATTCCGCATCTTAGTAAAGAGAAACAGGTTCTTGTAGTAATGGCTCTCGTCTATAAAGAGCTATCCACACCCAGCTCCTCAAAGGTCACTGTATCATCCTTTTTGGCTGATCGTTGAGCTTATCGAGCTTCTGCTTGACAGATTTCTTTGTGCGTTCCAGTTGTTTTACGGAGAAGTTATCTCCACGGTTCTTTTTCAGTTCCGCAATGCCCTCCGTAATTTCATCAAGCTGCTGTTCGAGGATCGCCCGCTGCCGTTCAATGGACATCGGTATTTTCTCGAACTGCGAATGCCCGATAATGATGGCATCGTAATCACCGGTGGCAATTCTGCCGCAGAACTTTTTGCGGTTCTTGGTTTCAAAGTCTTTCTTCGTTGCCACCAAAATGTTGGCTGAGGGATAAAGCTGTAAGAACTCCGATGCCCACTGCTCGGTGAGGTGATTGGGTACGACAAACAGGGATTTGCTGCACAATCCGAGCCGTTTGGACTCCATCGCCGCCGAAACCATCTCGAAGGTTTTCCCTGCGCCCACGGCGTGTGCAAGCAGCGTATTGCCGCCGTAGAGGATGTGCGCCACCGCATTTCTTTGGTGTTCCCGAAGCTCGATTTCCGGTTCATACCACTGAAAACGATATGACTTCCGTCGTACTCACGGGGACGCAGGCTGTTGAATTTATCGTTGTAAAGGCGGCAGAGTCGTTCTCTGCGCTCAGGGTCAGACCAAACCCAATCCTGAAAGCCCTGCTTGATCAATTCCTGCTTTGCCTGTGCGATTGCCGTTTCCTTCTTGTTTAGGACGGCTTTCTTTTTGCCGTCTGCGTCCTCTACATAGTCGAAGATGCGGACATCCTTCAGGTTCAGTGTTTCCTCGATGATCTTATAGGCGTTGATGCGCCCCGTACCGTAGGTGCTGTATGCCTTCACATTGCTGCGGTCATAGGACTTGCCCTCAATGTTCCATTCGCCGGTATAGGCAGAGAAATGAACCTTGATGTTCACTGTGCGTACCTCGGTGTTCCCAAGAACTCAAACATAAACTGTTCGACGATTTCGGTCGGCAGCCAAGTAGCACCAAGCCGAACGGCGATCTCGCTGGCGGTCAGGTCTTTGGGCTGCACCCGTTCCAGTGCTTCCACATTGACGGAGTAATCTTCGGGGTAAAGTTCCGCTGACTTTCGGGCGAGTGCCAGCTTTTCACGGACATTGCCGGAGAGGTATTCATCCGCCATCAGGTACTTTGCCTGTGTGGAATTGCCGTACCCGTGCATCGGATTCAGAAAGATAACGCCCTTCAAGTCTGCAAAGATTTCTTCTTCGGTCTTGCCGGTCAGCTCGCACATATAATCCATATCCACACGGGCTTTTTCGCCCATAGAAACAGCAAGCGCTTCGCTGGCGGTATCTACGGAAGTGACCGGGGTGTGTGGCTTGATGGTTCGTTTGTGGAATATATCCGCCTTGCGTTCAAGCTGTCCTCCATCGCCCAAGACCTCAAGAGCCGAGAGCAGAGAAAAGGAACTGTCCTGCGAAAAGGCGGAGATGTTGGCACGGCTGTTGATAAGTCCGTACTGCTTGGAAAAGGTATCATAAAGAGCGTTTAATCGCTCCTGCTCCGCTTGAATTTCCGAGTCGGGGTAATCCTCTGTCTGCAATTCGATCAGCTTTCTGACCGAATCACGGATGCGGATCATACCCTTTATGCGGTTCTCTGCGGTAGCCGATACCTCCACCGGAGCCATACGGCTGTTTTCTCGGAAGTAGATTTTATCGTCCGGCACCGTATAGGAGAAGTTACGGACGGTGGGATCTGCGGGAATGGAATTGTCCTCCTCTACAAGCTCATCCTCCACCTCATATGCGGTCAGCTCACCGTGAATATTGGAAACGGCTTCGCTGAGTTGCTCGGCAAGGTCTGCCCCCTCGTAAGGGACGCAGGTGGCTTCGGGACCGAAACGCCCCGACACCATTTTCATCTCTCCGAGTATCATTTCGGGATGCTCAACAAAGTACCTGTTCATCAGGATACCTTTTTCATCCGTGCCGAGCTGTACCCAATCCGGCTCTATATCCACAATGCGGTCACGCTTTTGCAGAATAAGAATGTCCGAAACGACCTCCGTTCCGGCATTACCCTTAAAGGTGTTGTTCGGCAAACGGATAGCACCAAGCAGGTCGGCTCGCTGAGCAATATATTTGCGGACAGCGGAGTTTTCCTTATCCATCGTTCCCTTGCTGGTAATGAGAGCCATTACGCCGCCCGGACGGAGCTTGTCCAAAGACTTGGCGAAGAAGTAGTCGTGAATGAGGAACTTGTGTTTGTCGTAACGCTTGTCAGGAACCTTGAAATCCCCGAAGGGTACATTCCCCACAACGGCGTCAAAGAAGCTGTCGGGGAGGTTGGTTTCTTCAAAGCCCTGTGCGGCGATAGAGGACTTTTGATATAACTGCTGTGCGATACCGGCAGAAACCGTATCCAGCTCCACACCGTAGATCTTGCTTTCCTTCATTTCTTCGGGAAGCATACCGATAAAATGCCCGATGCCGCAGGACGGTTCCAAGATGTTGCCCTCACGGAAGCCAAGCTGTTTCATCACCTTATACACGGCATTGATAACCGTTGGCGGCGTGTAGAAAGCGGTCAGAGTGCTTTCCCTTGCGGAAGCGTATTCCTCCGGCGTCAGGATGTTTTTCAGCACCCCGAACTCTGTCTGCCAAGAACCGGCTCGCTCATCAAAGGCTTCGGGAATACCGCCCCAGCCCACATATTTAGAGAGGATGATCTGCTCGTCCGGTGTGGCGAAGCGGTTTTCTTCCTGACACCTTTTCAGAACGGTGATTGCCGCATAGTTGCGGTGGAAGCGTTCTTTCTTGTTGACCTCCTCGACCTCGTGAGAAGCAAGGTCAAAGGTATGACGGTCTGCCATTGGGATTTCGGGATGAATATCAAAGGTCTGCACCCTGCTTTTCTTCGGATGCTCCCAAACAGGGGTAAGGGGTGCTTCCACCTGTGCAAGTTCTTCCTCGGAGAGATAAACAAGGTCGTCAAAGGACAGTGCTTGCAATCCTTTTTCGGTCAGTTCTTCAAGGGACGCATACTGCTCACTGCGGAGGACTTTGCCGTCTGCAAGAGTTTCGATGCGGAAATCCACAAGGTTGACCCTTGCCTGAATCTCGTGCCTGTCGTCCTCTGTCGTGGTGTAGGCAATACCTACATTGGTAAGGTCGGTGTAATCCGCACCGTCCTCACGCTGATACTCCTCACGGCAAAAATCATCAATGAGATGCTTCGCTTTATCCAGAGCATTTTCCGGCAAATACGGCTGTCGATGATCTCAAAGCCCTTGGGCGGTGGGTCAAGCTGTGCGATAAAACCGTGCGGAATCGTGTTGCCGTCTTTGTCCTTATACAGAACAATACTCATCGGCACACCGTAGTAGTTTTCCTCCTTGATGTCCTTCTCGAAACTATAAGGCTGGTGTACTCGATGCTTTCACCGACCTTGCGTCCGTGCCGAGATAGTCGATCCTGCCGATAGGTTTGGACTCGATGGGTGCTTCCTTCGTGGTGGAAACCACGGTGCGGGTAATGCGTTTACCGTCCTCCAAAGCGTTGACCGCTACATCGTACCCTCTGTCGGTCAGCATTGTTAGGAAGGTTTCCAAGCGGTGCTGTGGAAATCCTACCATTGGGACACGGGTGTTGTGATCGACGGCACGGGTCGTCTGCGTCAAGTCAAGGGCTGTCCCGACGACCTCAGCGTCCTCGGTATAGGCTTCAAAGAAGTCGCCCACCTGATACAGCAAAAGGCTACTCGGATTGTCTGCTTTGGTCTTAAGATACGCCTGATAGAACTCCGGCAAAGCAGCATCCTTTGGCTTTTCTCTTTCTGCCGCCTGTTCGATACGCTCCACAACGCTTTGCGGCAAGTCCTGCACATAGAAGGTGATCTCACCTTCGGGGGAGATGTGGGCAATGTTCTGATAGTCCCCATTGACCTCCACGGCACGGTTCCAAACGGTCAGTCCGTTGCCGAGATAGCCCATTCCGATGTCATACTCGGCCGCCTTTTCTTCGGGCTGTATTTCATCGACCTTCAAATGCTCGTTCAGCGGGTTCTCCTGCACCTTGCTGTCGAACTCAGCTCTCGTCATTTCCTTGTTGAAAAGCGGAAACTGCGTATCATAGAGCATCACACGCTCATCATCAAACGACAGGATTTCATACTCGTTTGCGCCGAGATAGACGGTGCTGCCGAGGTGGTACTCATATCGCTCATTTTTCGGTTCTTCCTTTTCGGAAGGTGCGGTAGACAAGATTTCTCTGTTCCTTCGTTCCTCGGCAAGCTCTGCACGGCGTTCTTCCTGCTGTTCCAGCCATTTGGGATACTGTGCCATCTCCTTGGGGTTCAGGTAGCGGTCGAGCCTTATCAGCTCGGCAATACGCTTCTCCACCTGACTCCATTTCAGGTCGATATGAGGTTTATCGCTTCCGATGCCTTTAGAAATACGGATACCCTTACCGTCGTGTTGCTCATCAACACCGGCTCCGACAATAGCCGGATAGACTCCGCCCCAGCCGTATTCATTTTTCAGGAAATCTGCGTTTTCCTTTGCAGACAGGCTCTTTTGGAACTGATCATAGATTCGCATTTTCCCCTCAGAAATGCCGCTGCCACGGGTGAGAACAGCGTCGATGATCTCCTGAGAGAAAGTAAAAGCAGAGGGCTTTCGTTCCTCTGCTCCTGCTGTCATCAAGCTCAACTGCCCGTCAATGGACGGCAGCGGCTTCATCGTGTCCTGCAACTCCCCAAGCAGCCGCATCGCTTCAAAATGCTGGGCAATTACGCCCCAATCATAGAAACTCTGTGCCGTGCGGGAGAGATAACTGCCCTCCCAAAGCTGCAACACATTCTGATAGGTCTTGTAGCCCACACGCCGTCCATCTCTCAGAATGACCTCGGTGTAGTCGTTGTTAAAAATGCGCTTGATATAAGAAATACGGGCGTCTCATCAGCGGTAGCTTCAAAGAATGCCCGTATCTCGTCTTTGCTTGCTTTCAGGTGCGGCGTGGTGCCGAGGATTTCACGAATCGTATCATCGCCGCCAAAGAACGGCAGGCTTTTATCCTCGTGACCTCGGTCGTAATAGTCTAAGCGAAGATTACCTCCGCCATCACGATCTCCTGAACTCGGCTCCGGATACTGTTCATCTTCCGAACCCAACTCATCATATCCGTCGCTTTCAGATTCTCCGTCACGCCCTCCGACGCTGCCATCTGCTCCGTCAGCATCTGTTCCAGCTCCTTCGCTCTGCGCTCCGTGTCGTTCAGATGCTCGTTCAGGGCGCAGCTCGTCAGCAGGTTGTAGTAGCGTACCTTGTGATGCTCCTTCAGGAACTTCTTCCGCATCCGGGCGTACCTGCCCATCGACAGCTCCGGCTGCTCCGGCATTGTCAGATCGGGGAGCAGATAATCCCCCTGCCTCGTGTAAGTGATCTCGTTCATCGTCAGGACTCCTTTCGGTTTTTTCTTTGCCTACATTGTAATCGGCTTTGGTTTTCTCTGCAATTATGCGATTTTGACGGTCGAGGGCAAGAATGGTGCGAGAAATCTCCGCAAGTCCCATCTCCGCAATATCGCTGGTGGCATAGCCGAGGGCGTTCAGCGTGGCAGGGGTTGTAAAATTCACCACATCCCGAAGATCATCGTGTTCAAAGTATTCTCCGGCTTCAATGCCCAGGCGGGTCATCGTCATATAGGCGACGCTGTTTCTCACCGCCGTTTTGAAAATGTGGGTAATTTCTTCTTCGGATGCGCCGTCCAAGAAGCTGTCTTTTACGCTGTAGATCAGATCGGAGAGATAGTCGGGGATGTTGTCCTCTACGGCGTTTCTTGCCGCCGACTCGATGGCAACGGCAAGGGTTTCCTTGTCGTTCAACTCTCCGAAGGTGCTTTCCAGCGTGTCGATCACTTCTGCCGTGTATTCGTCCCGCATTTGCCAAATGGGAACTCTGCGGGAAAAGCGGCTGGGATGCGTGTCGGAAATATCGAAGTAGTGGACAAGCCGCTGGCGGCGTTGGTCGGCATCCTCAAAAACAGCAATGCCGTGCGCTCCACGATTTACCCACGCCCGAACTTTTGGTTCCAGTCGTCAATCTGAAGAACGGCGGTGGCGTCCGGTCGCTGTGCGTGAACCAAAAGTTGCTCATCAAAGCGCAGACGGTAATTGTAGCAGGCAGAGCGCAGAAATGCTTCCCAGCTTTCGGGGTTTGCAACGACCGTTTTGCAGGTTCGGTTATACAGCTCCGAGATGAAGTCGTATTTTCGTGCCATCGGCGGACACCTCCTTATCGTTCATAGTCTTTTGGCTTGATGGCTTTGCCGTTCTCATCATAGCTCTTGGGTTTGGCGGCAATGGAGTCCCACCGGATCATAGAACCGGCAAGCATCGCCTGCTCCTGTGCCTTAGTCACGCCCAGCTTCTCATTAAACTTATCTTTAATTGCTTCGTTCTCCGCACGATTCCCGTCGTTAAAACTTGTGGCGGTATAACCTTTTTGCCAGCGGTCAATTTGAATGACTTCGCCGGTTGACGGGAGTATGGAATAGCACATCGGAGGCAAGGGCGGCTCCATTGGAGCGTAGGTACAGCCGCCTTGCTCCATACGCTCGGCAAACTCGCAAATGTGAAAGAGATTGCGTCCAACCTCTGTGTGATAGTTGTCAATATAGCGGCAGGAATAGCTTTCCGTCTTACCGTCACGGTCAGTCACAATAATACGCTCTCCGTCCGGGATACGGAACAGCTCTTTATAGTGGCTGTCAATAAAGCGAATATCCCGGTTGGCTTCTTCGATATGCTTATCCAGCCATTCCTTCACATAACAAAAGCAGTAGAAGTTATAGTCACCCCGGACTGGGATACAGCGAAGCAGAAATGCATACTTCTCTGTATCGGCTCGAAAGCCGAACACTGTGGCGTAGCTATTCTGTATTTCGCTGTCCTTGTTTGCCCGCCCAAACGAGCGCATAGTAACACGATTTTTGAGCAGTCCGTATTTCTCTGAACGCAGGGCGTTGATTACATCGTCCAAGTCCTGCTTGAACTCATCGCTTTTCCATTGCGGGCGGGTATCAAACCAAGTGGTATAAAACCAGTTGTCGTTAGAACCGAAGTCCCCACGCAGATGTCCGATGTTGCCGGTCTCGTCCCTGAAGCTGAGAACTTTGGGCATAGCTGTATTTGCGTTCGGGAATGGTCTAGTGGGCGCAGTAGTGAAATCAGCATTATCGCTCACTCCTTTCTTGGCGTGTTCTTTGTTTCGGGATGTCAAAGCCGTAAATAGCGGCAATCTCATCCCCAAGTCGCCGGGTCAGTCGTGTAATATCGGCTCGTGTGGCTTTGCGTGATAGATTTTATCTCTCAGGTTCTCCATCTGCGTTTCGGAAACGCCTTCCTTAAACACACGGTAGAGA
>ENA-OQCP01000085-OQCP01000085.1-human-gut-metagenome-genome-assembly--contig:-NODE-85-length-34513-cov-3.104374_pt1 | contig 34513 bp, 45 predicted proteins | sample MGYA00242760_ERZ504583 | MGnify/ENA primary metagenome ERZ504583 (study PRJEB26092, sample SAMD00036308) | human gut metagenome | host: Homo sapiens | study: EMG produced TPA metagenomics assembly of...
ACAATACCAATCTGTGAACGGAGCTGTAAGAACGGATAGTCCTTGACATTTCTGCCGTCAACGCTTACAGTACCCTGTGTTGCATCGGTAAAAACGGGGGATAAGGTTGACAAGCGTACTTTTACCGCAACCCGTACCGCCGATAAGACCGACCGTCTGACCACGCTTGATTTTAAAGCTGATGTCCTCAAGCTCGTCATCACCCGTGCCGTATGTGAAGTTTACATTGTCAAATTCGATTTTCGGAGTGCTTTCGCTCTCTGAAATTTCAATGTTCTCGGTAGTGCTTTCACACACACTTGGCTGAGTTTCAAACACTTCGTTAAGTCTTGCCGCACTTGCACTTGCCTTCGTGAAAAGTACAACAAGGTTTGCAACAACAATCATTGCAAGCAAAATCTGCGTCATATAGTTTACAAGGGCGATGATGTCACCCGAAAGCATTCCGTTGCCTGCGTTTACATTCTGAGCGCCAAACCAAATGATGAGAATAATTGCAGCATTGGTGATGATGTAGGTGACAGGCTTAAAAGTGCCGAAAGAATGCTTACTCTGATCGAAGTTTTAGCCAAATCCTCGGTTGAATCGTCAATACGCTTTTTCTCATTTTTCTGCTTTGAAAAGGCTCTGATAACCCTGTTGCCCGAAAGATTTTCACGGCAGATAAGGCTGATTTTGTCGAGCTTTTTCTGCATTTTTTCAAAAATAGGAATACTCTTTGTCATAATGAGGTAAAGAGTAACGGCAATCAATATAGCCGCAATGAAGAAAATAATTGACATTTCAAGGTTGATTGTCATTGCCATAACCATTGAACCGATAACAATAAACGGTGCTCTGGTGAGCAGACGGATAGCCATTGCAACAGATTGCTGAACCTGATTGGTGTCATATGTGATTCGTGTTATAAGTGACGGAGTACCGAGCTTGTCCAACTCTGCGTGTGATAACCTGTTGATGTGCAAAAACAAATCTCGGCGAAGTCTTGTTCCCACACCCTGAGATGCCTTTGACGCAAGATACTGACACACGAGCGCACTGCAAAGTCCTACAGTTGCAAGAATAACGAGCAGACCGCCCATTCTCCAGATGTATGCCGTGTCGCCGTTTCGCACACCGTTGTCGATGATTCCTGCCATAACAAGCGGAACGAGCAATTCCAAAATTGCCTCAAACAGCTTGCAAAGCGGACCGATGATACATTCCTTTTTGTAGTATGCAAGATACCTTCGTAGCTTAATCAAATTTTCCCCTTCTCTGCCATAAAATTAACAATACATAAGTAATATTATTTTACACCGATTAACGATATTTTACAACTTAAATTTTGCGTTGCGGGAATTTGCGGCGGTCGCAAGGCTACCCCTACAGTTTTGTGCTAACACAAAAAAGCCACCGATAAAACATCGGTGGCTCTGTATATAATCAGTAAAATAAATTACTTAATAAGGCTTGTGCCGTCCATTTCTTCGGGCTGCTCGAGTCCCATAATTTGGAGCATTGTCGGAGCGATATCGGCAAGTCTGCCGCCCTCACGAAGCTCGCAGTCGTAGTTTACTACGCAGAAAGGAACAGGGTTTGTTGTGTGAGCAGTAAACGGTGAACCGTCCTCTGCAACCATCTTATCAGCATTGCCGTGGTCGGCTGTGATAAGAGCAACACCGCCCATTTCTTTGATTGCGTCAACAACCTTGCCAACGCAGGTGTCAACAGCCTCAACAGCCTTTACGGCTGCCTCGAATACGCCTGTGTGACCAACCATATCGCAGTTAGCATAGTTGAGGATAATCATATCGTACTTACCGCTCTTGATTGCCGGAACAAGCTTGTCTGTAACCTCGTAAGCACTCATTTCAGGCTGGAGGTCATATGTTGCAACAGCAGGTGACTTAACAAGGATTCTGTCCTCACCGGGATACTGCTTTTCAACACCGCCGTTGAAGAAGAATGTTACATGAGCATACTTTTCTGTTTCTGCAATTCTGAGCTGTGTCATGCCCTTGTCGGATACATACTCGCCGAGTGTGTTCTTGAGAACCTCTGGCTTGAATGCAACTTCAACATTAGGCATTGTTGCATCATACTGAGTCATGCAAACAAAGTTTACGGGGAAGAAACCGTTCTTTCTCTCAAAGCCCTTAAAATCAGGGTCAACAAATGTTCTTGTAATCTCTCTTGCTCTGTCAGGACGGAAGTTGAAGAAGATGATGCTGTCGTTAGGCTTAACCTGAGCACCGCCCTCAATAACACAAGGAACAACAAATTCGTCTGTTACGCCGTCATTGTAAGAGTTCTTAATTGCGCAAACAGGGCAGTCTGCCTTGTTGCCCTCGCCATATACCATAGCGGCATATGCCTTTTCAACTCTGTCCCAGTTGTTATCTCTGTCCATTGCGTAGTATCTGCCTCAACTGTGGCAACCTTGCCTATACCGATTTCTTTGAGCTTGTTAAGAAGCTTGTCAGCATATTCAGCGGCACTTGAAGGCGGAACATCACGGCCGTCAAGAAATGCGTGAATGTAAACATCTTTAAGACCCTTTTTCTTAGCAAGTTCAAGAATACCGTAGAGATGCTCAATGTGGCTGTGAACACCGCCGTCTGAGAGAAGTCCCATAAGGTGAAGTGCCGTGCCGTTCTTGAGAGCCTTGTCCATTGCATCAACAATAGCCTCGTTATCTTTGAGCTTGTCCTCGTTGATAGTCTTTGTAATTCTTGTGAGTTCCTGATAAACGATTCTGCCGGCACCCATATTTGTGTGACCGACCTCAGAGTTACCCATCTGACCGTCAGGAAGACCTACATCCATACCCGACGCACCAATCTGTGTGAGCGGATTAGATGCAAAAAGCTTGTCAATGTTTGGCTTTTTAGCAGCCTTGATAGCGTTGCCTTTTTCGGGAGCAATACCAAAGCCGTCAAGAATCATTAAAATTACCGGTTTTTTCATTTTGCGTGTCCTTTCCATAAAGCATACACAATCTTGTTATGCAAAAAACAAAATCCAAAAGCCGATTACAGACTTTTGTGCCGTGCCCAAAAGGACACGGCATTGTGTTTGAATATACTGTTTAAATTACTTGCTTGCAGCCTTTACGATTGCGGCAAACTTTTCGGCAACGAGTGATGCACCGCCGATAAGGCCACCGTCAACATTTGTCTTTGAGAGAAGCTCGTCAGCATTGCCGTCATTCATTGAACCGCCGTACTGAATTGTAACAGCGTCAGCAGCAGCCTGATTGTAAAGCTTAGCGATTGTAGCACGGATGAAAGAGCAAACTTCTTCAGCCTGATCAGCTGTAGCAGTTTTGCCTGTGCCGATAGCCCATACAGGCTCATAAGCGATAACAACATTCTTGAGTTCTTCTTCTGTTACATTGAAGAGGTCAAGCTTAATCTGTCTTGCGATAACTTCTTCTGTGATGTCGCACTCACGCTCCCAGAGGAGTTCGCCGACACAAACGATTGGCTTAAGACCTGCGGCAAGAGCAGCCTTTGTTCTCTTGTTTACAGTTTCGTCTGTTTCGCCGAAATACTGTCTTCTCTCGCTGTGACCGAGAACTACATATTCAACGCCCATTTCCTTGAGCATACCTGTTGAGATTTCGCCAGTGAAAGCACCGCTTTCAGCCCAGTGACAGTTTTCTGCACCGATTTTAACATTTGTGCCTTCTGTAGCCTCAAGTGCTGTTGCAAGGTCAACATAAGGAACGCAAGCGATTACTTCACAACCTGCATCTTTTACGAGGGGAGTAATAGCGTTGAGGAGCTCTTTAGCTTCCTTTGGAGTTTTGTTCATTTTCCAGTTGCCTGCAATAATTGCCTTTCTCTTTGACTTATCCATGATAATTTTCCTTTCAGAATATGTTATTATTATAATAAAGTAACAGGGTTAAATCAGTAAGGGCGGAAAAATCCGCCCTTTTATTTGATTAAATTATTTGTCAGCGATTGCTGCGATACCCGGAAGAACCTTGCCCTCGAGGTATTCAAGAGATGCACCGCCGCCTGTTGAGATGTGGCTCATCTTGTCAGCAAAACCAAGCTGAATAACAGCAGCTGCGCTGTCGCCGCCGCCGATGATTGTTGTTGCGTCTGTGTCGGCAAGAGCCTTAGCAACAGCAATTGTACCCTTTGCAAGAGTCGGGTTCTCAAATACGCCCATAGGACCGTTCCAAACAACAGTCTTTGCGCTCTTTACAGCGTCGGCAAAGAGTTCCTGTGTCTTTGTGCCGATGTCAAGACCTTCCATGTCAGCAGGAATCTTGTCTGAATCAACAACCTTAACTTCGATTTCAGCATCGATAGGATCAGGGAAGCCTGCAGCGATTGTTGTGTCGATTGGGAGAAGGAGCTTCTTGCCGAGCTTTTCAGCCTTAGCCATCATTTCCTTACAGTAGTCAATCTTTGTATCGTCAACGAGTGAAAGACCGACTTCCTTGCCCTGAGCCTTGAGGAATGTGTAAGCCATACCGCCGCCGATGATGAGTGTGTCGCACTTTTCGAGGAGGTTTGAAATAACATTGAGCTTGTCAGCAACCTTAGCACCGCCGAGGATTGCAACGAACGGACGAACAGGAGTTTCAACGGCATTGCGAGGTAGTCAATTTCCTTCTGCATGAGGTAACCTACTGCTGTGTCCTTGATGTGGTCTGTAACACCTACTGTTGAGCAGTGTGCACGGTGAGCCGAACCGAATGCATCCATTACGAATACATCAGCGAGTGAAGCAAGTTCTGATGAGAATGGCTCAAGATTCTTTGTTTCTTCTTTTCTGAAACGAGTGTTCTGGAGAAGAACAACATCGCCGTCTTTCATTTCTGCAACAGCCTTTTTAGCATTTTCGCCTACAACCTCGTCATCGTTAGCGAAAACAACATCCTGACCGAGGAGTTCCGAAAGTCTTACTGCTACGGGAGCGAGTGAGAACTTCTCTTCGGGACCGTTCTTCGGCTTGCCGAGATGTGAGCAAAGGATAACCTTGCCACCGTCAGCGATAAGCTTCTTGATTGTAGGAAGAGCTGCTGTAATTCTGTTGTCGTTTGTGATTACGCCGTCCTTGAGCGGTACATTGAAGTCACAACGAACAAGTACTTTTTTACCTTTTACATTGATGTCATCAACAGATACTTTGTTGAGCTGCATAATATACATTCCTTTCGTGTAAGAAGAAATTTGTAAAAATTTAGTATTTTTACACTCACTGTTATTATATATCAAAAACCCCTTTTTATCAATAGAAAACTTTAAAAAATTCGCCTGTCGGGGTATTTTTTGCACCGTCTTTACAAATACTGATTTTAAGGAAGTTTTAGAAACTTATTTTTATCCTTATGTCATATTGTTGAGGTCGCTCCACTTGTGGTTGTGAAGCTCGCCCTTGTTCTGCAAAGCAGGATAATCCCATTGCCTTAAAACTTCATAAGCCGCAATTGCAACCGAGTTTGAAAGATTAAGACTTCTTGCCTCGTCAATCATAGGCAGTCTTAAAGTATCATCGGGATGCTGCATTAAAAGCTCCTCAGGCAAGCCTTTTGTTTCTTTGCCAAAAAGAAGATAGCAGTTGTCGGGATATTCAACATCGCTGTGGCGGTGAGTTCCTTTTGTTGAAAAGAAAAAGTATTTTCCGCCCTTTGTTTTTTCAAAAAAATCGTCAATGTTCTCATAATATGTGATGTCGAGCAAGTGCCAGTAGTCAAGTCCTGCTCTTTTGAGTTTTTTATCGTCGGGTTCAAAGCCCATAGGCTTGACAAGATGAAGTCTTGTTCCCGTTGCGGCACAGGTTCGTGCCACATTGCCCGTGTTCTGCGGAATTTCGGGTTCAACAAGCACAAGGTTGAGAGTTGCCAAAAGTTATCACTCCAATTTTTATTATTCCATTCTTTTTCTGTTTAAATACATTTTAAATCGTAAACAATAATAATGCAAGTTTTTTTTGACAAAGCCGTGTGACAAAGATGAAAAAACACACATTTTGTCAATAAATTTGCAAGATGGGGAGGTGTGATTATGAATTCAAGTCCAATGATGAATGTGATGAAAGGCGTTGCAATAGGAATGACGGCAGGCGTCTGCGTTGGTATTGTCGGCAAAAATATGGTAGACAGCAACCCAAAACTCAAGAAAAAGGCAAACAAAGCCTTTAAGACAATGGAGTCAGTCCTCGACACCGCACAGTATATGTTCAGATAAAATCATATTCATCATAAACAACCCCCCGACTCAAACGAATCGGGGGGTAATTTTATACTCTCTTGTATGTGCTTTTCCTGAAAATCAATGTGTCGCCTGAAATATAATATTTGTGATAGTCATTCATGGCTTCCTCTTCGCTTTGAGCAAGGTCAAATGATGATGTGCCGTCCCATTCCATTGTGAATACAAGTTTTCCATCACTCATGACCTTGTATGACACAGGGTCAGCACTTGTCGGACCATGATAATCAATATCATTGCAAGAACCGTCATCATTAAAATACATTTTTGAATTTTCGCTAACTTGCCCATCGTCGTCAACAAATGCCCATATTCCGGTTATGCTGTTGTTACTGCAACCGCTTAATGACATAACCGCAAAGAACATCGTAATTATACATAACACCATTGATATTTTTCTTAATTTTATCATATTGTTACCTCTGTTTACAGACTTGCCTTAATCTGTTCAATGACCTTCATAACAGATTTTTTGGTACAGCGGCAACAATACCGTTAAGTGCCATTTCGTTTCCGCCAACACTACCGACACCTGCTTGTACCCATCCAGATACAACGAGCGTTGTATCTGTAAATTCAATTTTTATGTATTGCATAGCAGTCAAAAGTCCTGTACCTTTTTTCCATACAGTTTCGCCGTTGTAGGAAACTTCTTTAAAACCGTTTGCCTGCAAAATATTTACAGCAGTGTTGTATGATTCATCAACACTGTTTCGCAGTGGCAGGTTAATAATTGTTCTTGCCATTATAAAAACCTCCGTCAATATTATTAAGTTTTTGGTGGCATCGTGGACATTCGTTAATACCTGCGGTAACATTAAGACCGCAATTTGGACATTTATTGTTATTTCCTAAATTTTTAAGTGAATTAAGCTTATCCTCATTTTTCTTTTTAACAAAAGAAAATATAACCATAATAATTCCTACAAGCAGAATAATAAATGAAATTATAGCAACTGCAATAATTGTTTTTTCAAATGAAGAAAATGGAGATGTCCACGAATATCTTTTGTTTGTATTCACAGTAAATAACGAATATGCAAGTCCGCCAAAGCCGAGAGTTGTCAGAATATACCCAATAACAGTAATCACTTATTGCCTCCTTATTAAATTTTTTAGATATGAAGCTTCATTGATTCAATTATAACATTGCGTAATACAAAATGCAAGACAAAAGTAATACGCAATTTTTGTGTAAATTGCATACAATAGTAATATATAATGTAATACAGGAGCAGTTCACGCAATGAAAAAGTTTAAAATCCCCCAAATTCCCCAAACAACAAGCAAAAGTATACGATTTCCAAACGATGTGATTGATGAAGTGGAATCTGTCCTTGTCGGTACGGATTGCACATTTTCTGCCTTTGTTGTGGAAGCGGTAAGAGTAGCTCTTGAAAATTTAAAAGAAGAATCAGCCGAAGATGAGTAAACAAAACCCCCTATTCAAGTGAATAGGGGGTTATATTTTGCATTTTATATTAAATTAAATCAGCTTGTGTAGCCGAGGGGGTCCATTTTTTCGCCGTTGAGGCGGATTTCAAAATGGAGGTGAGGACCTGTTGAGTTGCCTGTAGAACCGACATAACCGATAAGGTCGCCCTGATTTACATACTGACCTGTTACTGCAACAAGTGAACTGCAATGACCGTAAAGTGTTGTGTAGCCGCTGCCGTGGTCGATGATAACATAGTTGCCGTAGCCGCTGTTGTCACCGCCCGAGAATGTTACGGTACCGCTTGCGGATGCATAAATAGCTGTCCGTAAACACCGCCGTCTGCAATATCAAGTCCGCCGTGAAGTCTGCCCCAGCGTGTGCCGAAGGTACTTGTCAATGTATGTGTGTAGGGGAGTGGCCATGCAAACATACCCGATGAACCTGTTGTGTAGCTTGAAAATGAATTTGAACTTGATGAAGAACTGCTGTTTGATGAGGTTGACGATGAACCTGTGCTTGATGAAGTATCCTCAGCCTTGCCTTTTACAACAACTTCGTCAACTGCCTCTTTAATAGTTTTTGCGTCAGTCTGAACTGCATCGGTCTGAACACCGTCAACAAATGTAGTTCTTACCGTTACTTCTTCTTCACCCTTAACGCCCTTTGTTGTAACTTTTTTGTATGAAGAAGACTTGTCCTCGTCATACTTTACCTTTGTGTCATAAGCCACATCTCTTGTGTAAACAATGTCTGTTGAAAGTGAGATTGAAAACTTGCCGTCTGCAAGTGCCATAATCTCATCTGCGGTAATAAGGTCTGTACCGCTTGCGTTACCTGTTACAACCTCCACCGAATTTGCAAACTCGGTTGTTGTTTCGTCATCGTAATCTCTGCGGTAATCAACAAGAACCTGATCAAGGTCTGCATTGAGCTGATCAATTTCTTCTGTCGCACCGATGAACTTGCCGTCAATATAAAGACTTGCGCATGACGGTGAAATTGCCTTGAGGTTTGCTGATGCCGATTCGCCGTCAATTTCAGTATGAGGAACAGCCTCGTCACTTGTTGCAACAAGTGCAGGGGTCTGTACGCTGTTGTTATCTTTCATATCAAGTGCGCTTGCAACCGTTACACATGAAAGTGTGATTGCACTGAAACAGGCTACTACTGCAAGCACAGCCTTTTTTCTGAGCAACTTCTGCGAACGGATTGCTGACGGTGCAAGGTGAGCGTACTGCTTTCCGCTTTTGAACGAAAGTTCAGATACAATCTCTCCGGCACTCTTTGTTGTGCCGTTTCTTGATTCGTTGAATGCTTTGTCAATAGCTGATATCTGTGTTTTTGCTTTCTTTGACGAATTAACAGACTTGATTGTAACAGACTTGATTGTAACAGACTTTAAAGAACCCTTCCTGTTCTCAATTGCCTGTGCGAGTTTTGCGGCTGTGTTTTTTGATATTCTCACAACTGATTTTGCACAAAATGTTGTTGCTCTCTTTACAAAGCGAACAGTTTTCTGTGCTGTTGTAAGCTCACGCCTGCAAACTTTGCGTTTCTTTGTCGGAAGACTCTCGATTTCATTGAAACCTTCCAAACCAATGAACTTTGTCTCCAAAATAATTTCTCCTATCTCATTAACCGTTACATTTTTGTAACAAACACGATACCTTTATTATACCAAATAGTTACGAAATTGCAATATGAGAATTAAAAAATGTCATAATTAATAATAAGACAGGGGATAAGGTTACAAAAACAGGGTGAATTAAACAATAATTCCCTATATTAATTATACTGTAAGTTATCAACCGTGTAATCTTTCAACAAATAGTAATATTTATTTAACTCTTTTAAAGCGCCGTCAAGGTCGTGTTCAAGGTAGTTTCCGCACTCAATTGCAGTTGTTCCGGGTATTTCTCCCTTGTGCTCCGCACACTGCTTTATTGTGTCTTTTATAAGCTGTAATGCGTCCTCATTTGACATATCACGAACGAGAAAATAAAAACCCGTTCTGCATCCCATAGGTCCAAAGTAGATTACATTGTCGGCAATTTGCTGTTGCGGGCATATGTTGCAAAAAGGTGTTCAATTGTGTGCATAACGGGATTCGGAAGATACGGCGGTGTGTTTGGCTTTACAAAACGCATATCGTATGTTGTAATATCTCCGTCAATCCTTGAGATGTAACACCCGGCATAAGTGTGTTGTGGTTGATTGTAAAGCTTGCTATCTTTTTCATATATATTATCCTTTCTTAATCGTAATCGGCTATGTTTGTGAAGCAGATGTTCATATCAACATCGCCCTCAATTCCGTCAACCTTGCCTGATGAAGAGTATTGCCACATAGAAAACTGATAATAGAATGTCGGAACATTTGCGTATTCGCAGTACCAGATGTCAAAATCTGCAAGCTGTGTGAGGTCATATTTAAAGTAAAGCTCCTTGCTCGGAGAATAGATAATCGGTGTGTAGCCAAGCTCCTTTACACGGTTGCAGAATGCCTTTGCACAGGCTGTTGCCTGAGCGGCGGAAACGCTGTCGGTTCTTGCGTCATCATCCTTGATGATTTCCCAGTCATATGCAACGGGAAAATCAATTGTTTCATCGCCGAGAAGTGTCTTTATATAGTCAGCCTCTTCAATTGCCTCATCGTTATTGACAGCCTGAGAGAAGAAATACACGCCGACTTTAAGTCCTGCCGCCTTAGCACCCTTTATATATGAAAGGGCGGAATCGTCCGAGTACATTTTTCCGTCAGAACCGTAGCCTCTGCCGCCGATGCGAACCATAACAAAATCAACACCCGATTTTTTAACCTTGTCCCAGTCAATCTTTCCGCTGTAGGAGGAAATGTCGATTCCTTCCATTGAAGCGGCCTTGCCGTTTTCACTGTAGTATTTGAAAGTGTCATCAGAGGTGAAGTTATCGTTGTTGAGTGTATTTTTAGGTACACCGTCAAGCTCGGTAATCCAGATTTCACCGAGAGTGCTGTCGTTTATATGTATTTTTTCGCCTGTTGTCTTGACGGTTGTGTCTGTGGCAACAGTTGCCGGGGTTGTACTGCCCGACTGCGAACTGCTTTCGCCGTTGCTTGAACAACCGCACAAAACCGAGGTGAGTGCAAGCATGGCAGCCGTTACGGCACAAATAGTTTTTTTCATTATTCTACTCCTGACAAAAATTTTTTAACGCTGAAAAATGTCGATTATACGGACATTTTGCGTATCTGTTAGTCAGCATATCATAAAAAAGTGTTGATGTAAACAAAGAAACCAAAAATAAATATTGAAAATCTTGTGAAAATTAAGTATAATCTAAGGTATAAGTGTCCTTCATCAAACAGCGGAGGCATTTATTCGGAAATATAATGATAACAATGTTCCGCAAAAGGCAATAAAGGGCGGTGAGTGAAATTGAATGAAACAAAGGTGCACGGATACCGTCACAAAACAACGGAAGAACTCGTCAAGGCAATTGACGAATGTACCTCTCTCAGTCAGCTTTTCGCTCTCATTCAGCATGAGCATATCACCATTCAGATGCTCACAAGACCGGGTGCGTCCAATCTTGCACCCAAAATTTTAAGCCCGAAAGAGATAACAGGCAACCGTGACACACCATTTGAAAGACTGCGAAAACAGGTTCGTGAATCTGTGCTTGAGGACGAAAGAAGGCTTAAACAGAGCAAGCTGATTGCCGAATGCGAACGCCTTTCAAGACTTAATAAAAATGACAAGATAAAGTAAGAGTAATTAGTGGAAGATTTTTGAAATTTTTTACTAAATACTCTTTATTTTTTGAAAAAAACATATATAATCTAATTATCAAACACGATTGGGGATGGAATATATGACATTCAAATTCAAACACACCTTGGCTGTAATTCTCGCAGTAGTTACCGTAGCTTGTTCTGTTGTCGGAACATTAGCTGTTTCTGCCGCAGAAACAGACTCTCAGCCTGCAACAGAGGCAACTGTTGCATCTGATGTAACAGATACGAGCGTTGAACCAACTCAGGCAACCGAGCCTTCACAGCCGGTAACTGAGCCGCCCGTAACTCCTACGGTTTCTCCGACTCAGCCGGTTAAGCCGAATGTGGGCGCAATCAAGAATCTCACAAGAACGCAATATACAACAAATTCGCTTTCGTTCAAGTGGGATAAAGTAAGCGGTGCAACAGGCTATGTAATCTACTACCGCAACAACGACGCTCACAAGAATTTTTCAAGATTTACATATGTAAAGTCAAATGCCTGTACACTCAAAAAGATTAGAACAGCAACCTGGTATGATGTAAAGGTTGCCGCCTATGTTGAGCATGACGGTGTAAAGTATGAGGGTAAGAGTCAGACCTACAGAACAGCTACTCTCCCGAATGCCGTAAGCGTTTCACTCAAGGAGTCGGGTTCTGCAATTACACTTTCGTGGTCAAAGAACTCACAGGCAACAGGCTACAAAATCTACCGTATGAGCGGTGACACAAAGGGCAAGTATGTTCTTTACAAGACAATCACTTCAAATTCCACAACCTCTTTCAGAGATAAGGGAGTTAAGAACGGCAGAGCGTATTACTATCAGATTAGGGCTTACCGTGCAATCAAAAAGAACACTTACTATTCATCACCGTCAACAATAAGATGTGTGGCAGGTCTTAATGCCGTTAATTTCAAGACAGATACAAGACTTTCAAGAGTAAATCTCACATGGGGCAAGGCAATGACCACTCCGACAGCATATGAGATTTTCTATTCAACCTCAAAGAACGGAAAATATACAAAGCTTGGTGAAACAAAGAATACTTTCTACAACACCAAAAAGCTTACAGTCGGCAAGACTATTACTTCCGTATTCGTGCTTACAAGTATTCGGGACCGAGCAGTAACCCGAAAAAGTACAAGTGCCTCGGCACATTCCAGACAAAGAGTGTAAAGATCAGCAAGAATGCCTACGGTGTTTCAGTCGGCAATACCTATGTTGAAATCAGTATCGATCAGCAGCATATGTGGTACTACAAGAACGGTAAGCTTGTTGTTGAAACAGATGTTGTAACAGGCAACTACGGTACAAGCGATACGCCAAAGGGTGCATATTCAATTATCTACAAGGCATCTCCTGCAACACTTATGCTGAATTCCCATGTAACATTCTGGCTCCCATTCACATATGACGGTTGCGGAATCCATGACGCATCATGGCGTTCAAGCTGGGAATACGGCGGAACAAGGTACAAGGGTCACGGTTCACACGGCTGTGTAAACACACCGTACAACGCAGTTAAGAAAATCTATAACAACATTTCCTCAGGAACCCGTGTTGTTGTTTATTGATTTTAATCCGTAGCGAAAACTTGATAAAATAATTTAAGGCTGACAGATTTTTTATAACCTGTCAGCCTGATTTTTTGCAGTAGTGCTTTAATAATAAATTTTGATTTTGATATTAATTAATATAATTTTTGTGCCGAAAAAGTTGTTCTTTGTTGGTATCAGAGAATAAGATTTTGAGTTGTTGACAAAATCTTGTTTTAATAATATAATAGCTTTAATATAATAGCTTTGCTGTATTAAGCAATGATACAAAGCAAACATGAGGAGAGTAAAAATGAAAAGAATATTTATGGCTTCACTTTTGGCTTTGACGGTTGCACTTGGTGCGGTCGCAACGGGTTGTTCGGGCGGTAACAATTCATCTTCAACTGACAAAGCTTCAAGCAAGGTTGAGTCCGTGAACGATTCATCTGCTGATGATTCAGGTACTGCTGAAGGCGGAAATTCAGTTGACGGCGACTTCGTATGGGATAAAAACAGTTGCATTGTCAATCTTTCAAAAGAAGCAGCAAAGAAGAGCGAAATCGTAATTCCGGAAAATTGTATTGATTTAAGAATTGATGATTGGGCAAGCGGCGAGGATAACTATTTTTCAGAAAATGATAACCTTGAAAGTGTTGTGTTTGAGTCTGAAAACATCAAAAATCTTCCTGACGGTTTGTTTGTACATGATAAAAACCTGAAAACGGTTCAGCTTCCGAAAAACCTAAAGAGAATTTCAGAATTCTGTTTTAGCAATTGCGAGTCGCTTGAAACTATTGAAATTCCTGATAAAGTAACCGAAATCAAGGAATCTGCGTTCCAGTATTCAGGAATCAAGGAGATTAAACTTCCCGAATCAGTAACAACTGTCGGTGATTCTGTTTTTGCTTGGACAAAACTTGAAACACTCTATCTTCCGGAATCACTTACCTCAATAGAAAGTAGTTTCTTGACTTGTGTCGATTCTGATAAACTTACAATCTATGTTAAAAAGGGCTCATACGCAGATGAGCATTTTGCTGATTTTGCCGACAAATCAAATGTTGAAAAGGCATATTATTGATTTAATCTAAGTTATAATTAAAAAAACAGGCTGACAGATTTTTTATAACCTGTCAGTCTGTTTTTTTATATGAAAGTTATTGTTAATCAGTAGGGGCGTTCATCGGACGCCCGCTTTGATGAAATTATTTGTTTATTCACATAATTTTTGATGTGATGAAAACTGTGTATAATCTGTAGCGGCGGTCAGTGATCGCCAATCGTACCGATTGTAAAATCGGTGCGACTTAACACAAATTATGCCCGAGCGTAAAATTGTTACCTTTTCTACAATGCAATGTAGCGGCGAACCTCGTTCGACAATCGTATCGTGTGCAAACACGATACGAATAAAATTATATTTGCTACAATTAACTGTGCTTTAATCCCATAATGATACCAAGGGCAATGTTTTGTTTTTCTTTTGGCAGACAACGAAATTCATTGAGAAGTTCGCATTCCGTTTCCGAAGTTTAGACTGTGCAATTTTGTCAATCGGCTGTCTGATGTTCGTATATTCAATTATATATCAACAGATGTATTAAAGATTGATGCAAGCTTTTTGAGCGTTGTAATGCTCGGTTCAACCTTTCCGTTTTCATATTCGCTGATTATCTTTTGCGAAAAGTTAAGTTCCATTCCCAATGCAATTTGGTTCATAGATTTTTCTTTTCGTAGTTCCTTAATTCTTTGCATTTGCCGTACCCGCTCCATAAATTATACCTTGTGAGTATAATATTATAACTTTTTGTTGACAATTTTATACAATGTGAGTATAATTCAAGTGAATAAAGTATATAAAATTATAGAACTTGCTTTTGCATTAAGTGATTTTTTAATTAGAAATAATTTAAGGAGTACGCAATGATTATTTTATTTAGTTAATTGTAGTTTTGCAATTATTGCATTTTTATTTTATCTGTGTGGAAGTAATAGAGTAGCCGAAGTATTTGCTGGTTTCATTGTTAACAATTGCTATTTAATATTTGCGGTTTTATTAATTATTACTTTTCTTATATCTTTCTATTTAGTTCGGAAAAATTCATTCAAATCAGTAAAAGTTACAGCTACGATTGGGTTTACAATACTTGATTTTGCAAAGATGTTAATTTTTTATTTGTTACTTGTTACTTGGTCAATAGATTTTGTTTGTCATAATGATGTGCTGAATTCAATTATATCGTTGCTTGTGATACCTCTTGACTTAATGTTCATTAGTTGTATATGTGTAGTACCGACATTTATTTTAAGGTTAAAATATGCAGAATACGGTAATATTTTAAATATCTGTTTAGTAATGGCATTGGATTTATTTTTAACAATACTATTTGTCATACTCATTCGTTTGCTAATAGCGGAAAGTTTTCTCACAACCTATTCAATAATATCATCTAATGAATGGTGGGAAAATATTCTTAACATTGCAAGAAAATGATGATTGCATTAAAAAACAGACTGATAATCTGTCAGTCTGTTTTTTGTATGAATGTTATTGCTATTTTGTAGGGGAGAACCGTGTTCGCCCGCTTTGATGAAATGATTTGTTTTACTAAAATGTTTTGATGTAATGAAAGTTGTGTATTATCCGTAGCGGTATTTATAAATATTCTTTACTTACGAACTCGGTTGTGTGGCGGTTTTACTGCACATTTTACCGTCAACATCTGTGTAGTATTCGCCTTTGAGCAGAATTTGCGAAATCGGAACGATTTCGTAGCCCTCGGACTTGATTGCCTCAATTACCGTCGGCAATGCTTCGGGGGTATTTTTTGCACCGTTATGCATCAATATAATACTGCCGTTCCTGATTTTTTTCATAATATTCTGCTTTATCTGCTCGGGAGTCGGATCTTTCCAGTCGAGCGAATCGACATCCCATTGCACGCAATACATATTACAGCCGTTGACCGACTTTACAACATCATTGTTGTAATCGCCGTAGGGGGCTCGGAACAGGGTGGGAGTTTTGCCCGTAAGCTCCTTGATTTTTTCGTTGCAGGACTGAATCTGACCGACCATATCGGACGATGACATTTGTGTCATATGCGGATGTGTGTTGCTGTGATTGCCCACATCGTGACCGTGCTTTGCAATATCCTTTACGCTGTCGGGATAATTCTTAACCCAGTCGCCCACAAGGAAAAATGTTGATTTCACCTTGTATTTGTCGAGAATTTCAAGCAGATGTTCGGTCTGCTCATTGCCCCATGCCGCATCAAACGACAGGGCAACCTGCTTTTTGTCCGTGTCAACATAGTAAATGGGAATTTCACGCTGAGCAGCCGCACTCTGAACGGCTCGAACGGTTGATGTGACTGCAATTGCCCCTGCAAGCACTCCGATTAAAAGACAGAATCCGATTGATATTAGATTTCGTTTTGTTATGATATACAAACGCATAAAATCCCCTCCATACCAAATTTATATGAAGGGGATTTTTATTTATTCATATTTTGTTTTAATTAGGTGCGTTCATTGGGCGATAGCAGTCAAGTTAACCCTCAACATGCCATTCAATGCCGTCTTTTGTGTCCTTGACAACAACTTTCATCTCTTTAAGCTTGTCACGGATAGCGTCGGCTGTCGCCCAATCCTTTTCGGCACGGGCTTTAGTACGCTGTGCAATAAGCTCTTCAACTTCCTTGGCAAAGTCATCGTCAGCGTCCGCTTTGTTGCTTTCGGGAACTTTTGTAAGGTCGAGTGAAAGCACCTTGTCAAATTCGCCGATTACATAAAGCTTTGTTGCATCGTCTGCGTCAGCCTTGAGAACATCATAAACGCAGGTGAGAGCAAGAGAGGTGTTGAGGTCATTGTCAAGCGCCTCGCTAAATCCCTTTGTAAGCTCCTCAGCCTTTGCCATATCAGGCTCGCCGTCCCTTGAAAGAGCGGAAATTCTCTTTACAAGCTTGTTGTAGGCTGTGGCTGTGTTGTCAAGGTTGTCATATGAGAATGTGAGCGGCTTGCGGTAGTGGCTCTGGAGGCAGAACATTCTGTAAACAAGCGGATTGTAGCCCTTTTCTTCAAGAAGTGAAACTGTAAGGAAACCGCCCTTTGACTTGCTCATTTTACCCCTTGCATCGTTGAGGTGAAGTACATGAAACCAGTACGGACACCACTTGTGACCGAGAAAAGCCTCGCTCTGTGCAATTTCGTTTGTGTGATGGGGGAAAGCATTGTCAATGCCGCCGCAGTGAATGTCAAGATATTCACCGCAATGCTTATAGCTGATGCATGAACATTCAATGTGCCAGCCCGGATAACCTACGCCCCACGGACTGTCCCACTTGAGCTCCTGTGAATCAAACTTTGACTTTGTGAACCAGAGAACAAAGTCAGCCTTGTTACGCTTGTTTTCGTCCTCTTCAACGCTGTCACGAACGCCGACAGCAAGGTCATCCTCGTTCATATTGCCGAACACATAGTAGTTGTCGAGCTTTGAAGTGTCAAAGTAAACATTGCCGCCTGCAATGTAGGCATAGCCTTTTTCAAGCAGAACGGAAATCATATTAATAAAATCGTCGATGCAGTTTGTTGCAGGCTCTACAACATCGGGACGCTTGATGTTGAGCTTTTCGCAGTCGGCAAAAAATGCGTCTGTGTAGAACTTTGCAATCTCCATAACAGTTTTATGCTCACGCTTTGCGCCTGAAAGCATCTTATCCTCGCCTGTGTCGGCATCGCTTGAAAGATGACCTACATCTGTGATGTTCATTACACGGTTTACATCATAACCCGAAAAACGAAGATACTTTTCAAGAACATCTTCCATAATATAGGTGCGAAGATTGCCGATGTGGGCATAGTGATAAACAGTAGGACCGCAGGTGTACATATTAACCTTGCCCGGTGTGTGCGGTACAAATTCCTGCTTTGTCTGTCCGAGAGAATTATATAAAATCATTTGCTATTCCTCACTTTTTACATTTTCCTTTTTCAGCTCATCAAGCTGTTTTTGAAGTTCAAAAATTTTATGCTCAAGATTGCACAATGCAAGTGCAACCGGATCCGATACATGAATCTGGTCAAGGGTTTCACTGCGAACACCGTTGACTTTTACTACTCTTGCCGGAACGCCGACAGCCGTTGCATTCGGCGGAACTTCGCTTAAAACAACCGCGCCTGCGGCAATTCTCGCGTTGTCACCAACCTTGAACGGACCGAGAACCTTTGCACCCGAGCCGACAAGCACATTGTTGCCGAGTGTGGGGTGTCTTTTTCCCGTTTCTTTGCCTGTTCCTCCGAGAGTAACATTCTGATAAATGGTGCAGTTGTCTCCTATTATTGTAGTTTCGCCTATGACAACGCCCATTCCGTGATCTATAAACAGTCCCTTGCCGATGGTTGCACCCGGGTGAATCTCAATTCCCGTCTTGTGACGACTGCGTTGAGAAATCCACCTTGCAAGAAACTTGAGGTTGTGTCGCAAACACCAGTTGGCTTTTCGGTGAGAACGCACCGCCTTGAAACCAGAGTAGAGAAAAAACACCTCTGCTCTGCTCCTTGCGGCAGGATCACGCTCCATAACCGCATCAATATCCGCTTTCAGGGTTTTAAACACGCAATCATCCTCCTGTCAAGACCGTGAGAGTATGTTCTCAGGTCTGAGAAATAAACTGTCTGTTTTGAATTATATATACAACGCCCGAAATGATTGTGAATACAACCGAAATCCAGATGAGAATTTCTCCCACCACAAAGAAAATCGGTTCAAATGTTGCCGTGTTTATAAAATTAAGTCCGACTTCGGGCAGTTTAAGCACGATTTGCATTGCAATTACTGCAATTATAGCAATCATCTGTGAAACCGTCTTTGCTTTGCCCCACATATTAGCGGCGACAATCTTGCCTTTTGAGGCGGCAATCAGCCGTATTGAGGTGACGGAAAATTCACGAAAAAGCACAATTATGACCGCAACGCAGTCACATATTCCAAGCTGTACAAAGCACAGAAAGGCGGCAAGCACAAGAATTTTGTCTGCAAGCGGATCTGCAAATTTTCCGAAGTCTGTAACAAGACCGTTTTTTCTTGCAATTTTTCCGTCAAACATATCTGTAAGTGACGCCGCAATAAAAATAATCAGGCAACGGCATTGTTGAGCGGAAAGTTTGCAAGCAATGCCGCCACAAAGAACGGAACAAGAATTATTCGTCCTACTGTCAGTTTATTTGGTAAGTTCATTTTATGTGCCTTTCAAAGTTAAATATTATGAAATTGCTGAGTCTTTTAGCCACTTAGGCGATTTTGCCGACAAATTCACCGACAGGATCACAGCCTGTGTAATCGGTTACACGCACCTTGATAAAATCTCCTGCCTTTGGTTTTTCACCGTCACAGGTGAAGAATACACAGCCGTCAACCTCGGGGGCGTCGGCATAGCTTCTGCCGAAGAAACATTCGGCAAGCTTGTCAAAGCCTTCAACAAGAACTTCAATCTCTTTGCCAACAAGGCTTTCGCAGTATTCAGCCATAACCTGCTGTTGATGCTCCATAATAATATCGGCACGCTTCTGCTTGATTTCTTCGTCAATCTGGTCGGGCATTTCAGCTGCCTTTGTATCCTCCTCGGGAGAGTAGGCAAAACAGCCGAGTCGCTGAAACTTCATATCGGCGGCAAACTCTGCAAGCTCATTGAACTGCTCCTCGGTTTCACCCGGGAAACCTGTAATAAAGGTTGAGCGGAAGATTACATTCGGAATTTTATCCTTAATCTTGTTCATGAGTGCAGTAAGGCTTTCTCTGTCGCCGTGACGATTCATTCTGCGGAGAATATCCTTGTTACAATGCTGGAGCGGAATATCCATATATTTTACAATTTTATCTTCACTTGCAATTGTGTCAATAAGCTCGTCTGTAATTCTGTCGGGATAGCAGTAGAGAACCCTTATCCATTTAAAGCCGTCAATCCTACAAAGTCTTCTGAGAAGCTCTGCAAGCATCGGCTTGCCGTATTTATCCTCACCGAAACGGGTTGTGTCCTGAGCAATGACATTGAGTTCCTTGACTCCGCGCTCAGCAAGACCTTCCGCCTCTTTTACAACATCTTCAATATCTCTGCTGCGGAATTTGCCTCTTATCATAGGAATTGCACAGTAGGAACAACGGTTGTCGCAACCCTCGGCAATTTTGAGATAAGCGGTGTAGGGGGGAGTTGAAAGAATTCTTCCGCCCTCAAGCGGCAGACAAACCTTGTCGGGAAAGCTTTCGCACTTCTGTCCGTCAAGTGTTTTCAAAACGATGTCTGCGATAGTTTCGTTAGCACCGATTCCGATAACCGAGTCAACCTCGTAAAGCTGTTCGGAAATTTCGACTTATATCTTTGAGCAAGACAGCCTGTTACGATGATTGCCTTGATTTTGCCCTCGTCCTTGAGCTTGCCGAGTTCGATAATCTCGTTAATGCTTTCTTGCTTTGCACTTTCGATAAATCCGCAGGTGTTTACAATTACTGCGTCCGCATCTGCCGGATCGTTCACAATAATAAATCCTCTGTTCTTGAGTGTATACAAAAGCATCTCGGCGTCAACCTGGTTTTTTGCACAACCGAGTGATACAATGCCTACTTTATAATTCATAATCAGTCTTCCTCTGTGTATTCTCTGAGGACGGTCTTAATGTCATCCCATCCGTATCCGAGCCTTTGCAGAGCGGCAACGGCTCTTCGCCTTATTTTTTCATCATTTATGTTTTTATATTTTCTGTCGATAACCGCCCTTATTCCGTCATACGGATCAAAGTCGATTTCTTCGATAATCTCTTCTGCAAGTTCACGGTCAATTCCCTTTTGAACAAGCTGTCTTACCGCACCTCTCGGAGCATTATGTTTTGAAAACAAAAGCTGTTCGGCATATCGTCTTGCAAAGTTTTCGTCATTTACAAGACCGAGTTCTTCCATTCGCTCAACAGCCTTTTCCGCCGATTCCTCGTCACAGGTGCGTTTGATTTTGTCGGTGAGTTCTTTTTTTGAGTGGTCACGATAGGAAATAAGCCACAAAGCCTTTTCCTTTGCACGGCGCTCATTGCTTAGCCTGATAATCTCGTGCAGCTCCTCGTCATCAATCTCTCTGCCGACATCAAATCGGTTTTCAATAACTGTGCGTGCGTCAAGATTCATAACATATTCGCCGTCAATGTAGAGCGCACACATCGCCTTTCTTCGTGGTTCAACTGCGGTTATAAGCATCAGTCGTCAACCAGAACATCAATTTTTGCACCGCTCTTTTTCTCTGTCTTATCCGCAGAATCAGGTTTGATTTCTTGGTTTGCAGACGGAACTTCGGTAATTTTTACCTTTGGAGCGGGCTTTTTGCGTTCATAAAGCTTGTCAATATTTTCCCAGAGTTTCTTCTCAATTTCAGCAGCAAGCTCCTTGTCGGTTTTGAGAAGTTCCTTGACCTTGTCGCGTCCCTGTCCGAGTCGTCTGCCGTCATAGCTGAACCATGCTCCTGCTTTTTGAACAACCTCAGCCTTTACGGCAAGGTCAAGAAGTTCGCCCTCACGGGAAATGCCTTCACCGTACATAATATCAAATTCAGCTTCACGGAACGGAGGAGCAATTTTGTTTTTTACAACCTTTGCTCTTGTGTGTGAACCGACCATTTCACCGCCTGATTTAAGGGTTTCAACTCTTCTTATATCAATACGAACGGAGCTGTAGAACTTGAGCGCACGACCGCCGGTTGTTACTTCGGGGTTGCCGTAAACAACACCGACTTTTTCACGCAACTGGTTGATGAAGATTGCAACGCAGTTTGACTTTGAAATTGCGCCTGCGAGTTTACGCAGTGCCTGTGACATAAGTCTTGCGTGCAGACCTACATGGCTGTCACCCATTTCGCCCTCAATTTCAGCCTTTGGAACAAGAGCGGCAACAGAGTCGATTACGATAACATCAATCGCACCGCTTCGGATGAGCGCCTCTGCAATTTCAAGAGCGTCTTCACCCGTGTCGGGCTGTGAAACGAGGAGTGAATCAACATCAACACCGAGAGCCGCCGCATATGTCGGATCGAGTGCATGCTCAACATCAATAAATGCAACATTGCCGCCGTTTTTCTGTCCCTCTGCAATGCAGTGGAGAGAAAGTGTTGTTTTACCCGAAGATTCAGGTCCGTAAATTTCAACAATTCTTCCGCGGGGAAGTCCGCCGATTCCGAGTGCAATATCAAGCGAAAGCGAACCTGTTGAGATGTGTTCAATGTTCATATGTTTATTTTCGCCAAGACGCATTACAGCACCCTTGCCGAACTGTTTTTCGATTTGTGTGAGCGCAGTTTCAAGCGCTTTGTTTTTATCTACTGCCATTTTATATACCTCCGTACTCCGCAAAGGGAGCTGATGTTTTTCGGTCTGTAACATAACCGTCACTTCATCGGTGGTTATGTTCACACTAAGATTATAAAATATGTGAGGGGAAAATGCAATAATTTGGCGGTAATTTTATCGAACAAAATTTCTAAAATCAGAGCAAAGTCCCAATAATCGCCCTCTGCACACCGCCAAAGTCAAGTGAAATTTTAAAATCCGAAAAGCCTTTGTCAGTCATAAGTGCCTTTACTGCGTCAGCCTGACCTTCTCCGAGTTCAAATGCAAGCGCACCGCCTTTTTTGAGTTTACGGCTCCAACGGCTCACTATTTCACGGTAAAAATTGTAACCGTCCTCGCCACCGTCAAGTGCAAGTCTTGGTTCAAGCCGAACTTCCTTTTGAAGTGTTTCTATGTCGGCTGATTTTATATAAGGCGGATTTGAAACAATGAGGTCAAGCTCACCGTCTGCAAATGTATCGCAGATTTTGAGAGCGTCAGCCATAACGGGCTTTACTGACGAATTGTTTTCTTTTACATTTGTTTCAAGATATGTAAAAGCGGTTTCGTCAATTTCAACTGCCGTAACTTCTGCACCAGAAATTTTATCAAGTGCAACGGCAATTGCACCGCTTCCCGAACAGAGGTCAACCGTTTTTTTATCGGTTCTGTTTTTGAGAAAATCAATGCAGAGATTGACAACCACTTCCGTGTCATCACGGGGAATGAGCACACCTCTGCCCACCTTAAAATCGAATCCCATAAAGCTCCATTCACCGAGAATATACTGCAACGCTCGCCTGAAATTCGTTTTTCTATAAATTTTAAAAAGTTATGCGAACAGTTTTCATCGGCTTTATCAGTTTTGTGTGTGATAAAGCCGACTCTGTCAAGCGAAAAAGCCTTTTGCAAAAGACTTTGCGCCTCAAATTTTGAATTTTCAATATTATTATTTTCAAGCAGTTTAAGTCCGCTTTGATAAATTTCGTTTACAGTCATTACTTGCTTACAATGTCCGAGCCGTCCTCGGGGATAACAGCCTTGATAGCCTCAATTGCAACTTCAATCATAGTGTCGTCAGGCTCTTTTGTTGTGATTCTCTGCGCCCAAAGTCCGGGAGCGGCAATGATTCTTGTTACGGCATTGTCGTGCTTACCGCAGATTTTGATAAGCTCGTAACCGATTCCGCATGAAACGGGGAGAAGAAGAATCTTGAATACAGGTCTTAAAAATCCGATGCCGAAAGGTGCAACAGGAACGAAAAGGCCGACAAGAATGCCGACAATCAGCATAAGAACCATAAAGCTTGTTCCGCATCTCGGGTGAAAACGGCTCTGCTTTTTAACATTTTCAACTGTGAGTTCTTCTTCGTTTTCGTAACAGAAAATTGTCTTGTGTTCGGCACCGTGGTACATAAACACCCTTTTCATTTCTGTCATTTGTGAACATACTATAATATAAAGTAAGAAAAGAATAATCTTAAGAACACCCTCAAAAACAGACTTCCAGAAAACAGCGTTTCCGCCGTCACCCTTGAAAGCGGGTACAACATTTGCACTGAGGTCAAACAGGAAAGAGGGGACAAAGAAGAAAAGTCCCACGGCAAGCGCAACACCGAGGATTGACGCAATTACCATCATAACCTTAACAAGCTTGTCGCCGAATTTATCGTCAAGCCATTTTTCAAGCTTTGACGGTTCTTCTTCAATTTCGGTTGATTCAATTGCTTTATCGGCAGAGAGCATAAGTGCTTTGTAGGAAAGTCGCATTGAGTCAATAAGACCTGCGATTCCTCTGAAAAACGGAAGCTTGAAAAACTTACATTTTGAGGGAATTGTGTTTATGCTTATATCCTCGCTGTAAATCTTGTCGGGTGCGGTACGAACACACACGGTTGTGCGTTTCGGACCTCTCATCATAATGCCTTCAATCAGGGCGCTGCCGCCGATTGAGGTGATTTTTTAGTAGTATTTTTAGCCATTAGCTGTTCCTTTCTGTATTAGGCTGCACAGAGAAATAAGATTAAAGCTTAATGTTTTCGGGAAGTGAGTTTTCACTGCCCTCTTTATATACAGGGAAGGTGAGCGTTACGGTTGTGCCGACGCCCTCTCCGCTTTCGATATCAAGTGAACCGTTGTGGAGGTTCATAATCTCATCGGCAACCGCAAGTCCGATTCCCGAACCGCCGACAGTCTGGTTTGCTTTGTAGAATTTTTCCTTAACCTTTGGAAGATCCTCGGCAGAAATTCCGCAGCCCGTGTCGGTTATTACAATTTTGATAATATCGGGTTCATCTTTGCTGTAGATTACCTGAGCGGCAACAACACCGCCCTTTGGTGTGTATTTCAACGCATTGTCAAGCACATTGAGGAAAACCTGCTTGAGCCTGTTTTTATCGCCGTAAACGGCAGGATAAACAACCTCGGGTTCATCATAAAGAAGATGCTTGCCCTCTGTAACGGCTCTTTCCTTTAAGAAGTAAACCGCATCGTCAAATTCGGCAAGAATGTCAAGCTTTTCCTTGATGAGCTTCATTCTTCCGCTCTGAATACGGCTGAAGTCAAGAAGCTCTTCTACAATGCTTGTAAGGCGTGAGCTTTCGCTGATAATAACTCCCATACCACGGTCAAAGGTTTTGCGGTCAAGCTTTCCTCTTTCGGAAAGCTGCATTGTTTCAGCCCAGCCCTTAATCGCCGTAAGCGGAGTACGCAACTCGTGTGATACTCGTGAAATAAAATCGTTTTTCATCTGATCGGCTGTCTGCAAATCAAGAGCCATATCGCTATTGCATCGCAGAGGTCGCCGATTTCATCATCGTATTTGTACTCAATCTTCTTTACCTGTGAAAAATCGCCGTGGGCAATCTTGCTTGAAATCTCCGAAGTTTTCTTATCGGGGCAACGATTGAACGGATAAACATAAGTCCCGACAATATTACAAGGGCGATGATAACAAGACCGCACGCAATAACTGCCGCAGAAACAAGCACAATTGCCGTGTTGACCTGTTCCATGGAAACAATGTATCTTACCGCACCTACGCAGGTCCGTTTTCGTTGGTGATGATTCTTGTCAGGCTCATTGCACTTTCGTTCGATGAAAGCTTGCCGTTCCAATATGCACAGCCGTTTTCGTTTGAGAGTGCGTCATTAAAATCGGGAATCTGCTCGTTGTCATCGGGGGTGAATCCTGTTGAAGTCATGACAACTCTGCCGGAGGAATTGATTACAAGAACCTCCATTTCTTCTTTTTTGTCAAAGTTTTCAACATAATCACGGGCAGACGCCGTAAACGAGGTTGAACTGTCGCTGTGGAATCCCGAAAAAACAAGTGAAAGCTCGTTGCTTGTTGTGTTCAGGTTCTGTTCAACGCTGTTTTGAAAAATATATGTAACAATGAAAATAAGGCTGACAACAATAAGGATTATGATTGTCAGTATAACGCTCAATGTGTTGAGCATCCATCTTTTTGAAATACCCTTAAAAATTGTTGCCGCCCTCCTCTTTAGATTGTATAAATTTTATACAGGCTGTTTTGCAAAGTTATTCGAAGTTATTCGCCTGAATCCCACTTGTAGCCGAGTCCCCAAACCGTGATGATATGTTTAGGATTTGAAGGTTCGTCCTCAACCTTCATTCTGAGTCTGCGGATATTAACATCGACAATTTTATCCTCGCCGACATAAGCGTCTCCCCATACATGGTTGAGAATGTCGATTCTGTCAAGAGCAACACCCGGATTCGAGAAGAAGTACTCCATAATCTGGAATTCAACCTGTGTGAGTTCAATCATCTTTCCGCTCTTCATAAGCGCACGGTTGCGAAGATTGAGTGTGAACTCGCCCGATTTAAGCTCTTCTTTAAAGTTGTTTTCGGAATGTGACTGTGCAAGCGCAACTCTTCTGTAGAGTGAATCAACTCTTGCAAGAAGCTCACTCGGTGAGAAAGGCTTTGTAACATAGTCGTCTGCACCGAGCATAAGTCCTGTTACCTTGTCCATTTCCTGAGTTTTTGCCGAAAGCATAATAATTCCGATTCCGCCGTTGCGGTTTCTCAGCTCCTTACAAACCTGAAAACCGTCAATACCCGGCATCATAACATCAAGAATCGCAACATCAAAATCGCCGTTGTTTTCTTCATATTTCTGCAAAGCCGCCTCGCCGCAGTCTGCCTCAACTACATCGTAGCCTGCCCTTGTAAGATTGATAACGACAAAGTCACGAATTGCCGCTTCATCCTCACAAACAAGAATTTTTTTCATATCAAAACCTCCGTTGCTGTGATCAGATTCCCGACTGAGCAAGTGTGGAAAAACCTGTCTTGATTTCGTCATCACTTAGCGAAATCTGTGTGTCGGGATTTATATTATTAAATGTATATGCATATTTATCGTCTTTTGTAATCAGCGTAAAATCATTCGATTTGCCCGATTCCCATTTGCTGACGGGGAACACCTTTATTTCAAAAAGCTCCGTGTCAAGCTTAGTGCCGTTCCATGCATAGAACGAGGTGGTTCCGCTTTCAAGGTCGGTAATTGCCGTAACCTTGTTTTCGCTCCACTTATCGGCATAGTTCATCATAAACATATAATCGTAATTTATGATTACCGCCTGTTTTGCAGCAAGTGCCTCCTTGGGTGCGTTAAAGCTGTTCCAAATGATTTTGTCGGCATAAATATTTTTGCTGTCGCCGATCTGTTTCGGCAGATCAAGCGTAACGGGAATTTCAAGCTTTCCATCCTTGTCAATGTCCGAACAGATGACCTGCGATGAACGCCGGGTTATATTTTTTGTTTTTTCTTTAAAAAGAGGATTACGCAGAATTGCAAGGTCACGGCTGTAAAAAATAACCTGTGTGTTAGTAACCTCATTTGCGGAAGTTCCGTCAACAACAATTCCCGTAATATCGTTATCAAGCTTTGTAACGGCAATGTTCTTGTACTTTACAACATTCGGATCCATGTTTGCCATTGCTTTGGCATACAGGCTTTTGCTATCCTCGTTGTAATCAAGCATTGACGCAAGAGCCTCGTTTTCGGTTGTGTAGAGAACAAGCGACATAATCTCGCTTGTTCCGTCATTGTCAAAATCCCCCGTAACAAAGCTTGAACAGCTTTGTCCAGAACCCACTTCGCTTGTTTTGCCTTCCGAGTAGGAGTAGCAGGAAAGCTTGCCGACATTCGGAGTGTAGGTTGTTGAATTAACGATGATTTCAGCCTTTCCGTTGCCGGTTAAATCCGCAAAGTCAACGCTGTCAATATCGGTGGTTTCAAAGATATTGTCGGACGCAATTTTCCACGAATTGTCTTTTGAGTACATGACAAGCATATGAACCGAAGAAGTTTCGGCGCTGTTGCGAAAAAATGCAACAGCCTCGTTGCTGTCGTTTCCGTCAAGGTCGGTCATGATGATTGCACTGCGGAATTTTCCGTTTTTAGGATATTTCAGCGTATAACCGCTGTCAGCCGTTTTGGCAATAAGCTGTTCAATTTCAGCCTCATCTCCGACTGCCTTAGGAGGACGAAGAAGATTTTCTGCGCTGAAATCCGTGATGTTGCAGCCGCTCAAACCGACAAGCATTGAACCGAGAACCAAAGCCGAAATCAGCTTTTTAATCTTCACAAAAATCCCTCCCGTCTTTATTTATGGGGCTGTCAAGGCTTTTGTCTTGCAATAAGATACTTGATTTTTATGCCCTCTTCGGAGAACATTTTTTCATGCTCTGTTTCAATATTATCGGTAACATCGCTTGCGTGCAAATCACGGGTGAGATATAAAATTTCATATCCGCTCTGCTCAAAGTATTCAAGACTTTCGTCAAACAGCTCGTCATCATCAGTTTGAAACGGATTCGCTGTCAGGCTTCAAGAATGTTTTGTACATTTCAAGCTTTTTGTAGTATGTAAGTCTGCGCTTTTTGTGCTTTGCTCTCGGCCACGGATTGCAGAAGTTGATGAAAAGTCTGTCAATCTTATCGTCAGCCGTAATGATTTTGTCAAGCATTTCAACATTGTACTTTACAAGCAAAAGATTTGTAATATCATCCTGCGTTTTGCCTGCATCCTCAAAAAGCTTTACAATTGTTCTTCTGCCGACGCCGAGCATATCAACCTTGATGTCAAGCGCGATAATGTTTTTGTCGGGATTTTTAAGTGCAAGCTGTCCTGCAAAACCGCCCTTGCCGCAGCCGATTTCAAGATACAACGGCTGTTCCTTTTTGAAAGCCTGCATCCATTTTCCGGCATTTTCTTCGGGATTCTTTACATAAAAATTGCAAACGGAAAGCTCCGGTTCTGCCCATTTCTTTTTTCTGATTCTCATAATACCTCATTTTGCGGTGCGTACAGACGGCGCACTACCACATATAGTAATTTACCGTATCATTATATCAAATTGTAACAAATTATGCAACAAATATTTTGATAATGATGCTTACAGGTTAAATAAATTTAATCATATCGTCACAGGATTGCGATTTTGTAAAAACAATCTCGGAAAATTCTTTTGAAAGCTTGTTTACAAGCGGTAAAATTACAATATCTTCACTTTTGAAGTGACCTGCGTCAATAATGTCAATTCCGAGTGAATTTGCGGCGATAATCTCATGGTGCTTGATTTCTCCCGTGACAAGCACATCAACACCCGCCAAAGCCGCATCAAACACATTTGAACCGCCTGCACCCGACGATACGGCAACCTTTTTAACCCTGCCTTTAATGTCGGTGTAGCGAAGTCCTTTGCAGTCAAGATTTTTCTTTGCAAGCTTTGCAAAATCGTGAATATCGGTTTCGCTTTCAAGCTCGCCCGTGAACATACACTCGCCAAGTTCCGACAGTACGGGATTTTTGACTTTGAGTGCGTCTGCAAGACAGATGTTCACTCCGAACTTTTCGCCAAGGTCAAGGTTGGTGTGCATACAAACGGCGGAAATGCCCTTTTGTGCAAGCATATAGGGAACGGAAGAAGGCGAAAGCTTTTTATAGGGGCAAAAATTACGGGATGATGACTGATAATCAGCTCACATCCCAGACTTTCCGCCTCATTCACAACATCTTCCGTAATGTCAAGAGCGACAAGCACACGGCTTACGGCTGTGTATTTGTCGCCCACAATAAGCCCTGCATTGTCAAAACTCATCTGAGTTGCGCAGGGCGCAAATTCTTCAAAAAAATTAAGTATATCGTTTATGGTTTTCACTTAAAGCTCTCCTCAAGAATGCGTGCGGTTTCGGCACAGACAGGGTTGCCCTTAGCCTGTTTTAAAAGTCTGCGCACACAGCCTTCAATAAATCTGCGGTGCATGGGGTTGTTTTTCGGATCAAGCCCGTAAAGGAAAAGGTCGCTTTCGGATACCGTGCGAACCTCACCGCTGTATTCGGCAAGAATTACAGTGTAGCACTTGTTTGCGGCAGTACAGCAGTCACGCTTGATAACGCTGAAACCGTTTGCAAACAGCCAACGCATAAGCTCTTCACTTTTGGTCATAGGCTGAAGAATAAAGTGCTTTGACCTGTCCTTTGAAAACTCCCAGTTTTCGATAATCTGCGAAATGAGTTCTCCGCCCATTCCTGCAATTACTATGTCGTCAGCCTCATCGCCTGAAATTTTTTCAAGACCGTTTGAAAGTCTTGCTTCAATTCGATTGTTAAGGCCGCTGTTGTTAATTGTTTCAATTCCCCGTTCAAGGGCAGGGGGTTGATGTCTGCGGCAATCGCTGTGTCGCATCTGCCAATACGGCACAGCCACACCGGAAGATAGGCATGGTCTGTGCCGATATCGGCAACCTTTACTCCGTCACGCACAAAGTCTGCACAAAGTGCAAGACGGTTATCAAGCGAAAAATCAGATGCGCCGTTCATTATGCAATTGCTTTGTTAAGGTCTGCAACGAGTGCGTCTGCGTCTGCACCGTGTACCATACAAGCCTCTTCAATTGTTTCGCCTCGTGATGCAGGACAGCCGAGGCAGTGCATACCGATGCTGAAGAAAAGCTCTGCTGTGTCGGGGTACTGATCAAGAACATCACCGATGATTGAATTCTTTGTAATTTCCATTATAAAAAACCTCCTGTGTCATGAAACTGCAACACCGCTTTGATGTTGCACTATAGTAGTATAGCATAAAGCCGTACTTTTTAAAAGTGATATTTTTAATTTTTGTGTAAGGTATAAGTCTTATTTTGCCCAATATTTGCGGTCAAGACTGCGGTATTGAACCGCCTCAAGAACATGCTCGGAGCGGATTATTTCCGACTCGTCCAAATCGGCAATGGTTCTTGCAACTTTCAAAACCCTGTCATACGCTCTTGCGGTAAGTCCAAGACTTTCAAAAGCGTCTTTGAGCGTCTTTTCAGCCTCTTTATCAATTACGCAGACCTTTTCAAACTGCTCTGCGTTAATTTTTGCGTTGCAGGTTGTTTTACTGCCCTTAAAGCGTTCACGCTGAATTTCTCTTGCTCTGTCTGCTCTCTTTTTGATGTCGGCGGAACATTCGGCAGATGAGGTGTCACGCAGTTCTTCAAATTTCACGGCAGGCACTTCTACATGAATATCAAAACGGTCGAGAAGCGGACCCGAAATGCGGTTGAGGTAGCGTTTTATCTTCTGCTCCGAACAGGTGCATTTTTTTGTCGGATCACCGTAATATCCGCACGGACATGGGTTCATTGCGGCAACCACCATAATTGAACACGGATAGGTGCATTTCTGACCCGCTCTTGAAATTGTGATAGAGCCGTCTCAATCGGCTGACGGAGTACCTCAAGCGCCGTTCTTGAAAATTCGGGCAGCTCGTCAAGGAACAGCACACCGTTGTTTGCGAGTGAAACTTCACCCGGTCTGATAGTTCCCGTACCTCCTCCGCCAAGTCCGACAGGCGTTACCGTGTGGTGAGGCGAACGGAACGGCCGTATTGTGATAAGTCCGTCATGCTTTAGCGTTCCTGCAATTGAGTGGATTTTTGTGGTTTCAATCATTTCGTCAAAGCTCATATCGGGCAGAATTGACGGAACTCGTTTTGCAAGCATACTTTTGCCCGAACCGGAGGCCCTATGAGCAGAATATTATGACCGCCGGCAGCGGCAATTTCAAGCGCACGCTTCACCTCAAGCTGACCTTTTACCTGGGAGAAATCCGGAATGTAGTCCCGTTCTTCCGTGGGAGAATGTGTATTCGGCTTTGCGGGTGCAGGTTCGAGAATGTGATTGAGATAATCTTTTAGTTGGAGAATGTTGTCAATACCATACACTTCAATTCCGTCAACAACAGCGCCCTCACTTGCGTTGGCTTTCGGAACATAAATTTTCCTTATACCGCATTCCTTTGCCTTGATTACCATGGGCAGAACTCCGTTGATTCCTCTGACTTCTCCCGAAAGCGAAAGCTCGCCGATGAATGCGCAGTCGGAGATGTTGCTCTTAATCTGATTGAGCAGTATAAGAATTGCAACGGCAATCGGCAAATCGTAAATAGGACCCTCTTTTTTGATATCGGCAGGGGCAAGGTTCACGGTCATATGTGCGGCAGGATATCTGAATCCGCAGTTCTTTAATGCACTGAGAACCCTGTCCTTGCTCTCACGCACGGCAGCGTCAGGCAGACCGACCATATCAATTCCCGTGTGCCGTTGTACATTGACGCCTCAAGTTCAACCTTGTAGCCGTCCATACCGCTCACGCCAAAACTGTTGCAGGTAACAACCATAAAAATTCCCCCGAACCGATAAATAAAAATCGTAATAAATTAATAATATAAAGTATAACATTTTCTGCTTCTCTTAACAAGTTTCATAATGTATGTAATTTCGACTTTATTTCAGCTATTTTGCACAAATAATTTCCATATCATAATGCAATATTACAGAAATTGCTTTCGGGTTGTTGACATTTGTGCGTTTTTGTTATACTATTAAGCGTATAAGAATAAGTATTAGGGGCAGGTTATGACCGAATTGCAAAAATCCTACGGTACTTTATCCGACGCACAGCTTGCACATTTTGTGAGTCTTGGTGATGACCGTGCTTTTGATGAGCTTGTCGTAAGATATCTTGACACTATCAGCATAATTGCACGAAAGTTTTCGGCAGAGGGCTATGAACACAATGACTTTGTTCAGGAGGGACTTGTGGGATTGCTTTGTTCCTGCAAAACCTTTAATCAAAACGGCGGTGCAAGCTTTAAAAGCTATATGTCGGTTGTTGTTGAAAGAAGATTTATTTCTATAATCAGACGGGGAGAACAGAAAAAAGCCATTCCCTCATCAAGCATTGTTCCGATGGACGATGTGGGCGAGTCAATTGAAGATTCCGCTAAAACTCCCGAAGAACTTTTGATGTGCAGAGAACAGCTTGACCAGTTGCTGTTGCGACTTCAAAGTGTGCTGTCAAAGTCCGAATACGATGTTCTTATGCTCTACGGCAACGGCTTGAGCTATAAGGAAATTGCCGAAAGGCTTTCCGTAACCGAAAAGGCGGTTGACAACGCCTTGCAAAGAGCAAGAAAAAAGGTTCACGGCGGTCTGAATGTCGCTGAGCGGTGAACCGAAAATTAATATTTGTCCTTAACAGTATTGCGGTGCAACTCCGCACGGGGCAACAAACTAACCTCCGAGAGGTAGAAAAAGAGAGGTAAATACCAATGTACGAAGATAAGACACTTGTCTGCAAAGAATGCGGAAACGAATTTGTTTTTACTGCAGGAGAGCAGGAATTTTACGCTGAAAAGGGTTTCACAAACGAACCACAGCGTTGCAAGGCTTGCAGACAGGCTCGTAAAAATGCTGCCAAGACAGAGAGAGAATTCTTTGAAACCGTTTGCGCTGAATGCGGCGGAACTGCAAAGATTCCTTTCAAGCCTGTTGAAGGCAAAAGCTACTATTGCAGCGAATGTTTTGCAAAAAGAAAAGCAGCTGAATAATTAATTGAATTTTTATTGTTTTAGTTTAATTTCTCGTAACTGAGGTTAAATATTTTAATTTTAAAAGCTTGATTATCTTCAGACTAATTTCAAATTTAAAAAGCTAAACACAAAAACGGTGGGCATTTGCTCACGTTTTATGCCATTGTTTTGATACAAGCGTTAAAATATTTCACAATCATTGGCGAAATAGCATAATTTAGTGAAATAAATTCACTAATTTGTTGATATAATGAAAAAAGTGTGTTATAGTAACCCTATAGTGTTGTGGAATTTATATAACGGATAGAGGGAAAGACATGGCAAAGAATTCAAGCTTAAATGCTGCAAGTGTTGCAAAACAGGATGAGTTTATACACAGTATAAAGATATTCAAAGTGAATTAAATAACTATACAAAACATTTTGCGGATAAAACAGTATTATGCAATTGTGATGATCCGTTTGAGAGTAATTTCTGCAAATTCTTTTTGAGAAATTTTAATTATTTGAAATTAAAAGATTGATCTGTACTTCGTATAGCGCATCTCCAATAAGTCGGACAACAACTTACCTTGGTTGGGTGGGATGAAGAACCTATAAAAAGAGGTAATGGTTATGTAATGGATATTTCGGAAATTCCGATGGCAAACGGCAGAGGTGTTTCGGACAGCGATATTGATAGTTTATTAAAATCTAAAAAAAAGTGGTGTAAAAAGGTTAAAAGGTGACGGCGATTTCCGTTCTGATGAGTGTATTGAATATATGAAACAAGCTGATATTGTTGTTACTAATCCACCTTTTAGTTTATTTCGAGAGTATGTTGCGTTGCTGATGAAGTATGATAAAAAGTTTTTAATTATAGGAAATCAAAACAATATTACCTATAAAGAAATTTTCCCTTTAATACAAGAAAATAAAATATGGCTTGGTTGTAAATATGGGGATATGGCATTTAGAGTTCCTGATTATTACAAGCCAAGAAATACGAGATATTGGGAAGATGAAAATGGTCAAAAATGGCGAAGCTTTGGAACTATTTGTTGGTATACAAATTTAGATCATCAAAAAAGGCATGAGGATTTGGTTTGTACAAAAATTATTATGGAAATGAGGAGGATTATCCAAAATATGATAATTACGATGCTATAAATGTTAATAAAGTAGCAAATATACCAAAAGACTACTTTGAATGTATGGCAGTACCAATTACATATGTTGATAAACATAATCCGAATCAATTTGAAATTATTAACGCAAATGATAATAAGAACAAACCCTGATACTCCGATAAAAGCTCATGGATTAATCAAAGACAAAG
>ENA-OQCP01000086-OQCP01000086.1-human-gut-metagenome-genome-assembly--contig:-NODE-86-length-34347-cov-2.444302_pt1 | contig 34347 bp, 48 predicted proteins | sample MGYA00242760_ERZ504583 | MGnify/ENA primary metagenome ERZ504583 (study PRJEB26092, sample SAMD00036308) | human gut metagenome | host: Homo sapiens | study: EMG produced TPA metagenomics assembly of...
GCAAAGAAAACCATGTTTATTACAGGAATGCATTGTGAACATTGTGTACAAAGTGTGACAGATAGCTTGAATCGGATTGATGGAGTCTCCGCCAGAGTAGATCTTAATAAAAGTTGTGCTGAGATATCCCTTGATCGTGAAATAGGGGAAGATATCCTGATCTGCGCAGTAGAAAAAGCAGGGTTTTTAGTTGAGTCTATTCAAAGCTAGACCGTGGTATTTCATATGGGAGAAAGCGGGTATGAACGGTGAAAAAGAAAGTATTATTATAAAACTGAAAGAAAATGGCTGCAGAATTACAAAGCAGCGTAAATGATTTTAGATATTATCCTGGAAGACAGGTGTTCCAGCTGCAAGGAAATTTATGCCCGGGTGGTGAAACTTGACCAGAGCATTGGGATGGCAACCGTTTACCGTCTGGTAAAGGAATTGGAGAATATCGGGGTGCTTAGCAGAGAAATCGTATATAAGTAGCCTGCAAATGACAAAATTTATCAATAAGGACTGTTAGAATTGACTATCTTAAATGAAAGTTGTTACTATGAAAAAATAAACAGAGTCTTATAGAAAAGGAAGTGATGTGGTTGTGAAACAACATAGGTTTTGGGCGTGGGCGTCCGTCTTTTGCTTTTTGATGGTATTCTATACAGGCTATAAACACAAATAATCAGGAGGTACATAGGATGTTTAGTGATTCTACTTTGAAAAAAATCGGATGTTTTGTAGGAGGAGTCGTATTTGGGACTGCGGGTGTAAAGCTCCTTTCCAGTAAGGACGCAAAAAAAGTATATACAAACTGCACTGCGGCTGTACTGCGGGCAAAAGACTGTGTTATGAAGACTGCTACAACAGTGCAGGAGAACGCAGAGGATATCCTTGCAGAAGCACAACAGATCAATGAAAAGCGTGCACAGGAAGAGGCAATGCAGGTGCAGGAAGATGATGTTCAGGAGGATGGTGCGTCTGAACAGGAAGAAAACGAATAGGTAAAAGATGAGATTTCTTATCAAGCATGAAGTACAGGGCCGTCTCCGTATCCACGTTATCCGAAACCGAATGACATGTACGGAGGCGGATGTTCTTTGCTGGGCTCTTGAAAAACAGAAAAGTGTTATAAAGGTCAAAGTATATGAGCGCACCGCAGATGCTGTGATCTATTATACAGGGGACAGAGAAGAACTGATCCATAAATTAAAAAAAGTTTCATTTTGAGAAAGCAGATGTTCCGGATAATGTATTATCAAGTTCAGGGCGTGCTTTAAATTCCGCATACAGGGAAAAGCTGATAGCAAAAACATTGCTCCATTATGGAGGGAAATTGCTCTTGCCAAATTCGGTGAGAAAAATATGGCTTACTTTTAAAGTGGTCCAATATATCGGAAAAGGGATTCGATGTCTGGCCAGACGGAAGATAGAGGTGCCGGTATTAGATGCTACAGCGATTGGCGTGTCCGTGCTGCGAGGAGACTTTAATACTGCCGGTTCTGTCATGTTTCTGCTGGGAATTGGAGAATTGCTGGAGGAATGGACACATAAAAAGTCTGTAGGAGATCTGGCACGCAGCATGTCTTTAAACATAAAGAAAGTATGGCTGAAAAGAGAGGAGCAGGAAATTCTTGTTCCGGCATCCGATATTTTGCCGGGTGACAGAGTGATCGTACACATGGGCAATGTAATCCCATTTGATGGAGAGGTGTCTTGCGGAGAAGGAATGGTGAACCAGGCATCTTTGACCGGAGAATCTCTTCCGGTACGAAGAACTGAGGGTCAGTCCGTATATGCAGGAACCGTTTTGGAGGAAGGAGAGTTGGAAATCATAGTCAGGGCCGTATCAGGTGCTACCCGGTTTGAAAAGATTGTGACTATGATTGAAGACTCAGAAAAGTTGAAATCCAATCTGGAAAGCAAGGCAGAGCATCTGGCGGACCGTCTGGTACCATATACGCTTCTGGGGACAGGGCTTGTCTGGGCTGTCACACGCAATATGACAAAAGCTCTTTCTGTTCTTATGGTGGATTTTTCCTGCGCATTGAAGCTGGCTATGCCGATTTCTGTCCTTTCTGCAATACGGGAAGCCGGACAGAATGGAATTACCGTAAAGGGTGGGAAGTATCTGGAGGCTGTGGCAGAGGCAGATACCATCGTATTTGATAAGACCGGTACGCTGACAAAGGCGAAACCAACTGTAAAAGAAGTCATTGTGTTTGGCGATTATCCTGAACCGGAAGCTCTGCGGATTGCTGCCTGTCTGGAAGAACACTTTCCACATTCCATGGCAAAAGCTGTCGTGGATGCTGCAAAGAGAAGAAGTCTGTATCATGAAGAAATGCATTCAAAAGTGGAGTATATTGTAGCCCATGGTATTTCCTCCTATATAGAAGGAAAGAAGACCATAATAGGGAGCAGTCATTTTGTGTTTGAGGATGAAAAGTGCCGGATACGTCCGGAATATCAGGAACGATTTGATACGCTTCCTGAAGAATACTCTCATTTGTTCCTTGCCATTGACGGAGAATTAGTTGCTGTAATCTGTATTGAAGATCCTCTCAGGGAAGAAGCCGGGGAGATGGTAAGATTTTTGAAAGAAGAAGGTGTTTCCAAGATCGTCATGATGACGGGAGACAGTGAACGTACTGCAGCATCTATTGCGAAACGAGTGGGAGTGGATGAATATTATTCCGAAGTACTTCCGGAAGATAAGGCAGGATTCATTGAAAGAGAGAAAGCGGCAGGAAGAAAAGTAGTGATGATCGGTGACGGAATCAATGATTCGCCAGCGCTTTCAGCAGCAGATGCGGGAATTGCAATCAGTGATGGAGCAGAACTTGCGCGAGAGATCGCAGACATTACGATTGCTGCTGAGGATCTGCGGGAAATCGTAGTACTGAAACGTTTGTCTAATGCGATGATGCACCGTATTCAGGGGAATTACAGGGGGATTGTCGGTATTAATGCAATGCTGATTGCACTAGGAGTGGCAGGAATTATTCAACCAACGACCTCTGCGTTACTACATAATACTTCTACTTTAGCTATCAGTTTGAAGAGTATGGGAAATTTATTGCCGACTAATTAATATAAAATATTCATATTGTTATAAGTTTTAATGTCTGAATAGTTTGATTTGTAGACTATTCAGACATTTTTAGTAGAGCTCAATAATTGTTGTCCAATTTGTATTCCAGCATTGATATACAATTCTTGTATTTGTTGGTATTTATTATCGATAGCTTCCGGTTCAGATTCCCATACTATTTCATAGATTGCCATAGCTTTTTTGAGATGGGAGGTAGCCTGTTCTATATCAGCCTGTACCAGATAGGCAGTTCCCATAGCTTCCTGAATAATGGCATAGTCCAGATACTGATCGGAATTGTATTCTTTTACCAGCCGGGCACATTTGCGTAAGGAGGATAATCCACGAGACGCTTCACCGGTATCTGTAAGGAGAGCTGCATAGTTGCAGATTTGAACAATACTGTCATTCATATAGAGAAGCTGGTATTGTTCTAATAAGCTGATTCCCTGCTCCATAGCCTGTTTTGCCAGTTCGGTATTTCCCTGCTGGTGATATAGTCCACCCAGATTTCCATATAGATTTGCGACGAGGTGGGCGTTTTCAGGTGTAACAGGAGAAAGCAAAGACATCGCTTCTTTTTCCAGCTTTACGGCTTTTCCAATATTTCTTTCAAGGGTAGCTTTATAGTCCAGTAATAATGCCCGGTCAGACACGGTTCCGATAGAAGTGTCTTCCAGCAAAGAAGATAGTTCACGCAGGATTCTTTGCATACCATTTTCTTCGTGGTATTTTTCCATATATGGGAAAACATCTTCTAAGAATAATAAATAACCAGAAATATCATCTTTAGTTGTTTTTGTAATAATGTTTTCAACGGTTTGGAAAACAAAGTCTGTAGTAGGAAATATCATTGCCGTGTAAAAGGCAGATGTTTTGCAGACTTTCCAGTAAAGGGAAACAGGTTTTTACAGACGGCTGCATATCTGCAACAGCGATTTCCTGTATCATGGGATGCAGTACAATGGTTCTTCCGGTTTTTGGCTGAATAAATCCCATTTCAATTAAATCATTTACGGCATTCAAATCCGGTAAATTCAGCCATGCAGCAAATCTTCGTGCCGGAATACCGGTTAAAGGAATCAGGCACAGACATCTCATTACATCTTGTTGAGTTTCAGAAAGCTGATATAGAGAGAATAAAGTATGTATGTGTCCATAGTAGGTTTCTTTGCTGCTTTGCCCGTCTTTTATAATATTGATTTTATCAGTTGCATCAAGAGCGACATTTTCTTCCAACAATTTTTTTTAAGAGCATTTCTGGTTCCAATATTCCGGTTTCCAGTAAGCGTGATGCCAGTTCTACAGCGAGCGTATGGGCATGGACAGCTTCTATGATCTGTTCTATGACATCAGATTTTTCTTCTGTGTCGGAGAAAAATTTTCCTGCAAGTTGCAGAAGCGTTGTTTTATCGGAAATTTCTTCCAACAGCATACAGGAATGTCCGTCCAGACGGCTTCTGGTAGTAAATAATATCTGACAGCGGTATTTGAGTATGACCGAAAGAAAACTGTCCTGTATGGAAGTGGCGTTGAAATTATCTACAATCATCAAAGTATCTTCTTTGAGAGAACGCAGAAAACGGTTGTGTTTTCGGAAGCGTTCTTCATCAGAATCCTGCGGAAGATCATCCGCAAAATCCATGTCTGTAATATCCTGTTTTAAATCACCGCTGTAGGTGAGATACAGGATATTGGTATATTCTTTCTTATACTGCAGGGCATAAGCCTTTGCCAGTTCACTTTTCCCGATTCCGGCAATTCCAGATAAAAATACTTTACGCTCTTTTTCCAACAGAGAATGCAGCACTTCGATTTCTTCAGAACGTCCACAAAAATGCCTGCATGGACGGGGAACGTCATTTCCCATTACAAAATCTGTTAAGACAGGAGAAAGATTTCCGGCGGCTAATAATTTCTTGGTTCGTGTGTCACGTTTCACAAAATTCCGTTCCATTCCGAAACACAGAACCCTTGTTATGAAAATATGTATGGTGTCTATATCAGCGGGAGAATAAGAACAGATTAGTTCCTGTTTTTTTGGCTCTGAAATAGATGTATCCTGTAATACTAACTCATATAATTCTTTTGCTGCCATAGCAGAATCATACATCAGAGGAATAATATGTCGCTGAATGTTTCCTGCCAATTCTAATTGATGTTCTTTATCTAAAAAGTAGGTTACGATCCGGGGACTTACTTTTGCCTGTCCTGTCATCCAACGGCAGACCTGTCCATTGTCAAAATCAAAGTCTATGGCTTCATCGCTGCACATAAACGTGTCAAATAACAGATAGGTAAAATCTATTTGATTCATTCCTTTATCTTCGCTGATATAACGGCGAATGATCGTCATAATCGAACCAAAATCACATCTTTCCAAATAGAATCCCCTCCTGTTCTGTAAAATACTCAATTTCCGCTCAATCTATGCTCAATGAGTTTCTTATGAAATTCCATTAAACTGACATCAGGCTGAACGGAGTTGGTCTAATAGAAATTATAGCACAAATTCCAGATCAGCTAAAGAGTACCGCCGAAAAATGCGTGGTGACAAGAAATATCGGTTTGGAAGGAGGAGCTATGGCACACACAGTTGAATTTGAACGATGTGTTGATTTTCTTGCCAGAATGATAGAAAAATATGGCAGTGAGCTCCTTCAGGAACTGAATGGATTACCGAAGGAGGACAAAGCAGAAGATAACTGCCAGCAAGAGCAGCAACAGAATACATTGGGAAATGATTAGGGAGAGCATAGATGTTGGCTCTCTTTTTTCTTGCGTGATATTTGTGCATTTTACCTATATTGACGAGTATGTGCAGCTACGGTAAAATATAGTTGGGACAAATAAAAAAGTAAACTGTAATTTGGTATGGAGAATATAAATGAAAAAGCGAAGATGTTATATATACACAAGGGTATCTACGTCTATGCAGGTAGAAGGATACAGCTTGGAAGCACAAAAAGAAAGATTGAGAAAATATGCAGATTTTCAGGAAATGGTGATTGTCGGAGAGTATTCGGATGAGGGAAAGTCAGGAAAAGTATTGAAGGACGGCAGGAATTTATGCAAATGCTTCGGGATATTGAAGAAGGTAAAGATCGTGTAGAGTTTGTCTTGGTATATAAGTTATCCCGTTTTGGAAGAAATGCTGCAGATGTACTTAATTCTTTGCAGAGAATGCAGGATTTTGGAGTAAATTTGATCTGTGTTGAAGATGGTATAGACAGTTCTAAAGACAGCGGTAAGCTGATGATTCTGTTCTGTCTGCGGTAGCAGAAATTGAACGTGAAAATATTCTGGTACAGACAATGGAGGGGCGCAGACAAAAGGCGAGAGATGGCAAATGGAACGGCGGATTTGCTCCGTACGGATATAAGCTGTTAAATGGAGAACTGGAAATTGCAGAAGATGAGGCAGAAATCATTCGTATTATTTTTGATAAATATATTCATACCAATATGGGAGTAAATGGCATTGCAGCCTATCTGAATGAGCATGGCTACAAGAAGAAAAAGAGACAGAATAATACGTTGGATGCGTTTGCTACTTCTTTTATAAAGGGTGTCCTTGATAATCCTATTTATTGTGGTAAATTGGCATTTGGAAGAAGGAAAACTGAAAGAGTGCCAGGCAAGAGAAATGAATTCCGTATTGTAAAGCAGGATTCTTATATATTAAGTGATGGTATTCACGAAGCCATTATTTCCGAAGATGATTGGAACTTGGCAAAACAGAAACGAAATATAAATGGAGTAAAGCATGAGAAAATCCATAGTTTGGAGCATGAACATATTTTGTCCGGAATTCTTAAATGTCCAATTTGTGGAAAGGGAATGTATGGAAATGTAAACCGTAAGAAGAAAAAAGACGGAACATTTTATAAGGATTATTTTTATTATGCCTGCAAGCATAGGTATTATGTGAATGGTCATAAATGTGATTACCGGAAGCAGTGGAACGAAGAAAAAAGTAAATGATGCGGTAGCAGAAGTTATTAAAAAGCTGGTGAATAATCCGAAATTTGAAGCCGCTATACGTGCAAAAATCAATTCTAAGATAGATACCGGAGAATTGGAAACAGAGCATGAGAACTTGAAAAAACAGCTGCGGCAAGTATTGGGAGCTAAAAATAGGTTAGGACAACAGATGGACAATCTGGATATTTCTGATAAAATGTATGACAGGAAGTATCAGGATATGCAGGATCGGTTAAATGGTTTGTATGATGAGATTGAACGACTGGAAGTCTGATCGATGATATAGTATCCAGAAAAGAGTATATCCGTCAGCAGAAAATTTCTGAGGATGGAGTGTATCAATATCTTTTGTACTTTGACAAACTGTATGATAAATTCACCGATATGGAGAAAAAAGAATTTATGAACAGTTTTGTTGAAAGAGTTGATATTTACGAGGATGAACAGCCGAACGGAAGATTTTTGAAGCATATAAAATTTAAGTTTCCGGTATTTTTTGACGGTGAAGAAATTCAGGAACTTAGTTGGGACAACGAAACAACAGTTGAGACTATTGTGTTGATACAAAAGAAAAACTCGTAGAAATCCTTTATTTTAGGCACTTTGCGAAACATTTTACCTTTACTTCAGAGGGCAAAAATTCACGCAATAAACACCTAAAAAACTATTTTGATGTTTCAGTGGTAATAGATATCGGGTGTGGGAACACAAACGAAAAATAAAGGTTTTTTGAAATATATTTATCTATGTAGTGTCCACCTTGCTACAAAAATGTAGGCGACATTCATTTGTATAAGGGCAGATAAGCGTATCATTAGAAATAGTGGTACGCTTATTTTTATACTTCTATTACACATTTGAGTACCCTGACCGTTTTTCTATATAATGAAATCAAGAACGGAGGTGCTGACAATGAGAGAAATAAAATACCACGCATATCTGGATAGTGAGGAAAGAACAATTCTTTTACATAGCCTTGTGGAATTGAAAAATCAACTTATTCAGCAAGGCAGATATACAGACTGTGTTGACGAGCTGATTGTCAAAGTCATAAACGCCCCTGTGAAGAAACTAAAAGTATTGGTGTAGGAGGTTGTGATGTATGACAAAGATTTTGCCGAGCTTGTGAAAATTGCAGCGGAGAAATTAAAAGAAGATACCGTTTATAAAATGCTCACACGCAGCGAGGATTATCAAAAAGAAAGCGACGAAAGGGATAAGGCGGAACGAAACTATGAACAACTTGATTTGACAATGGAACAGAGAAAGGTCTGTGATGTTTTTTTAGATTACAGAGATAGGCAGAGCTTGGAATACTCTGATTATTCCTATTTGACGAACAGCTCTTCAACTCTTGTTTCGCGGTTAGATATTTGCTTGAAAAAGCAAATACCACAGAGCAAGCGCTTAATCTGTTAATGCAGTTACCTATTGCATCAAATTATAATATTTTGATTGCAGACAAAAGAGGTAAAATGGTGGTAGTTGAATGTACGCCGAATATAAAGAAAATCGGTGAAGCAAAAAGCGTTGACGATGGTTACTTGGTATGTACGGTTAATAGTTTTATTTCAGACAAACTTAAGCCTTATGATTTTGCTAAGGGAGATGATTATCATTCCTATACAAGATATTCTGTTGTTATGGATAATTGCATTAACAATGTAAAAAACAATGACCCTGTTGTTGAAACTCAAAAACTGTTAAAGGTGAATATGGTTTTTATGTGTCAATACGATGATGAGCCAGACTTTGAAACAATATGGAGTTCTATATTTGATTTGTCAAATTTAATGATTTATCGTGCAGAAGGTGACCCCAGAAGGAAGAAATTTATAACCGATAAAAGATTGCACAATATCGTAATAGGAAGAAAAGATGCTGAAAAATGAATGGATACGCTGTCCTGTTTGCGGTAGTAAAACTCGTGATAGGCTTAGAGAGGATACGAGTATTGAAAAACTATCCCCTCTACTGTCCGAAATGTAAGCAGGACACTTTGGTAAATGCAAAGGAACTATATATAACCGTCATTAAAGAGCCAGACGCACAGACGCAGAGCCAATGAAATTGTGAGTAACCACGATCATTTGCTCTGTGTTTTCAATGAAACCTCGTCTAAAATCTTGACAGTGTAAAGATTTTAGAATATAATATAGACACTGTAAAGATTGGAGGTTGTGTATGGAAAAGAAGCCTTATCATCATAAAAATTTGAAAAATGATTTGATAGAAAAAGGAATTGAATTGGTAAATAAGAATGGAATAAATCAACTTTCTCTCCGTAAGGTGGCACAAGCTTGTGGTGTAAGTCACGCTGCACCATATAGTCATTTTTCTAACAAGGAAGAATTGCTTCAAGAAATGCAATTACATATTACGAAAAAGTTTACAGAAGTACTCGAAAATACAGTTTCCCAATATAGAGGGACACCTATTTTTTATTGGAATTTGGCAAAGCATATATTTCCTTTTTTATAAGCCATCCGCAATATTTTAACTTTCTTTTTCAGCAAGGAAATATACAAATTGATTTGAATATTGATAGTGGTAGAGAAAGTAATTATCAGCCTTTGCGATTTACAAAGAACAGGTGTTGAAATTACTTGCCGATACAAATATGACACAAAGCAAAAAAGAAGATTTGATAGTTGCATTATTTGCTTATGTGCAAGGTCTTACGACTCTTGCAACGATGGAGAATGTTCATTACGCATACAAATGGGAAGATAAACTGACAGATTTAATTGGAATATTTAGTTGTGAGTTTTAGGAGAATTTATGGTTGGAATTTATTTAAGTGGTACGGGTAATACAAAATATTGCATTGAAAAGTTGGTATCTCTTATTCATTCATCTGCAAAAGCTATTCCTATGGAAAGCCCTGAAGCTATTTCAGCAATTCAACAAAACGAAGAGATTTACATAGGGTATCCTACACAGTTTTCTAATGCTCCATATATGGTGCGTGACTTTATTAAAAAGAATGCTGACATCTGGAAAAATAAGAAAATACTGTGCATTGCGACAATGGGGGCTTTTAGTGGTGATGGTGCGGGATGCACGACAAGAATGTTAAAAAGGTACGGGGCAACGATTTTGGGTGGAATACACATTCATATGCCAGACTCTGTTTGTGACAGCAAGTTATTAAAAAAGACAATGGATGAAAATCGTTGTATTATAGCACGGGCAGATAAAAAAATCGAGAAAGTGGCTTTGCAGATTATAAATGGAGATTATCCACAAGAAGGTATTACGCTGGTTTCGCATATCATCGGATTATTGGGACAAAGGCTTTGGTTTTATAAAAAACAAAAGGTTATTCCAATAAGTTGAAGATTAACAATAATTGCATTGGTTGCGGAAAATGTGTTTCTATATGCCCAATGAAAAATCTTATTTTACGAAATAAGAAAGTTGTGTCGAATGATCGCTGTACAATGTGTTATCGCTGTATTAGTCTATGCCCACAAAAGGCAATAACTCTTTTAGGAAATGAAGTTGTAGAACAATATAGAATAGAGGATTATAGATAATTTATGAATTCAGAATGGATAATGTGTCCGATATGTGGCAATAAAACCCGTGACAAAATCAGGGAAGATACGGAATTGAAAAACTTCCCCCTTTATTGTCCGAAATGTAAACAGGAAAGTTTAATTGATGCAAAGAACTTGCAAATAACTGTCATCAAAGAGCCAGACGCAAAGACGCAGAGCCGATGAACTTGAGAAATGTTTCACAGTTCATCGGCTCTGTTACTACTTTTATGCTTGATTTTATTGTCTGTCACAGGGGATAGAAGTTGTTATTTTCATTTTCTGTTCGGCAACAGTTAAACTTTTATGCAAAGGGATTGCCATAAATACTGTAATAAGTGCAGAGAGAACATCGGCAATCGGCTGTGCATATAAAATACCGTTTAATCCCCATATAAATGGAAAAATTAAGATAACGGGAATGAAGCAGATACCTTGTCGGCAAGATCCAAGAATAAACCCTTCTTTTCCTTTTCCAAGAGCAAGGAATAAAGAGGAATATACTGTATAATATCCAAACAGCATAAATGTAATACCGTTTACTCTTAAAGAGGAAGATCCAATGTGAATCATTTCTGTGTTTCCAGTTGTAAACTGTGAAACAATAGTCGTAGAAAACAGACTGAATAATAAACCTACGATCACACAGAAAATAGTTGACCATAAGATGGAAATTTTGATTGCAGTACGCAGACGATCAAATTTTTCGCCCCATAACTGTAACCTGCAATCGGTTGAAAACCTTTGATAAAACCAAATACTGTTAAGCTGCCCATAGATATAAGACGGGTAACAACGCCCATTCCCGCTATGCTGAATCGCCGTAATTACCTGCGGCATTGTTTATTAGAGAGATAGAAATACTTGTTAATAATTGAAATATAAGTGTCGGAACGCCAATTTTGAAAATTTCAGATAGAATTTCTTTAGAAAAGGTACAGTCCTTTATTCTAAACTGAAAAGCACTTTTTTGTCTGAAAATGTAAAATAGATACACAAGAGTAGATACTACCTGAGAAATTGCTGTGGCAATAGCAGCTCCTGCAACACCAAAATTAAAAGTGTATATAAATAATGGATCTAACCCGATATTGAGGACTGCACCTAACAGCAAGGCACACATTGTAGTTTTTGCTGCTCCTTCACTTGTCACGATATTGTTCATTGTGACATTAAAAACATTGAAAATGCAGGAAATAATGTAAATACCGGCATAGGTAGTTGCATAAGGAAGGACACTTTCTGTTGCACCTAAAAGTCTTAGAATGGGTTTCAAAAAGATGATTGATAAAACGATCATAATTGCACCGACAACAAGGCTACTATATAGTGCAGTGCTTGCACTTTGTTTGCCTGATCCTTGTTTCTTTGTCCTAACAGTCGGGAAATGTAGGATGCTGCCCCATTGCCAAAAAGTAATCCTAAGCCGACGACTACTTGACCGAGTGGATACACAACTGAGATGGCAGCCATTTGACTTTCGCCTAATCCGCCTACGAAATAGGCGTCAACGAGATTGTACAAGGCGTTGATGAGCATACCAATCATTGTTGGAATACCCATAGCTAAAAGGGCTTTTGGGATTGGAGCATTGCCTAATAACTCCAATTTTCTGTTTTGATTGTCCATAGTGTTTTTTCTCCTTTCACTTGACAAATAGAATAAAATATACTACTATAATATAGTAGTTGAAACGCAAATGGTATTCTACTATAATTTATAGTAGTTGTCAAGAGAGTAAAGGAGGAAATTGATATGGCGACCATTGACTTAATTGTTTTGGGAATGTTAAAGAAAGAACCTCTGAGTGCGTATGACCTTCAAAAGTTGGTAGAGTACCGCAATATTTCAAAATGGGTAAAAATTAGTACCCCGTCTATTTATAAAAAGGTTATCCAGTTGGAGGAAAAAGGATATATTTCAAGTCATATAGAAAAAGAGGGTAAAATGCCAGAAAAATCAGTGTATTCTTTAACTGAAAAAGGGAAACAGCAGTTTGAAAAATTGATGCTTGAAATATCCTGTAAGCCGATAAACATTTTTTGGATTTTAATGCTGTCATTGTAAATCTGGACAGTATGTCCAGAGAAAGACAGCAAGAATGTCTGGATAATATTGAGAGCAGTATGGAGGTATTGAAAAAATATCTGGAAGAAAATATTGCTTTGAAAAAGAGTAAAGAAGATATTCCTGTTACGGGTATGGCAGTTTTACGGCAACAATACACATTGGCAGAGGCAATAGAGGAGTGGATTGCTTCATTAAAAAAAGAAATCAATTCGTAAAAGTGCATGGTAGGAACAAAAGAAATGCTGTTATTTTTAGTTTGGATTGTAATGAGATTGTAAGAAGTGGTTGCTATACTGAACTTACAAAATAAAAAATACAAATTTGGAGGTTTTCAATATGGCAATACTTGAAACAAAAGATTTACGAAAGATATACGGAAGCGGAGAAAACGAAGTCCATGCTTTGGATGGGGTATCCATTTCCGTAGAGGAAGGCGAATTTGTTGCTGTTATCGGTACATCAGGCAGCGGTAAATCCACTCTCTTAAATATGATTGGTGGGTTAGACCGCCCTACTTCTGGTAGTGTTACTATCCGAGGAAAAGAACTTTTGAAAATGAAGGACGAGGAATTGACAATTTTCCGCCGCAGAAATATCGGCTTTGTATTTCAGAATTACAATCTGCTTCCTGTTCTCAATGTTTATGAGAATATTGTGTACCCTATTGAGATCGACGGTGGCAAGACCGATACAAGATTTGTAAAAGAGATTATCCATACTCTTGGCTTAGAACAAAAGCTTAAAAATATGCCGAATAATCTTTCAGGCGGTCAGCAACAGAGGGTTGCGATTGCCCGTGCCCTTGCGACAAAGCCTGCCATTATCCTTGCGGATGTAAACTGAACCCCATGTGCTTACTGTACATAGCGTATATACAGTAGGATTGCATGACAATATAGGTACATGATACACAAGTAATGAGAAAAAATGTGTATGCAGTAGGAAGAAAGTATTGATATCTGGTATGAGGAAAGACATCCTTGTAGCAGGTTTTTTATTGTCAATAATAGACAGGTTTACAAGTAATATTTTGTTGGTATGTGTGAATAGCTTTTTGTTGGAGGATAGGGTAGTGTTGTAGTCGAAAAGGAAAGGAGAAATGTAAAATGAGTAAAGAACTTACAACAGAACAGAAGCTTATGCAGGCAACACAGTATGGACTATTGATTTATGCAGGACAACGGAAAATCCATGATGAGGATGAACGATTAAAGCTGGAAAAGATTGCAAACGAAATAGGAGAGTATTGGGGACTGGAAGAACCTGTAGCAGGTTATCCGGAACTTTTTGAGGAGATTACACTCCAGGGGCTTTGCAGATATGCTAGCGAAATGCAATATACGCATGGAGAAACAGAGCGGGAACGAATCAAAGAAGTATTGGATTTGGTGTATGAGATGAAGAAGCATTGGTCTGAATAAAGGCAACCGAATTAGACAGGAAGGGAGAAACCTCAAGGATTATTTTAGAACGTTAAGAAAGTGAAAGAACCATGGAATAATTTCAAAAGTTAAAAAGCAAATTAAAGAAAAGCCACAGCCTCATACAATGGAAGCTATGACTTTTCTTCTTTTCCCTCGATGAGATACTCATAGGAAACATGAAAGATCTCAGTAAGCGCTTTTAATTCTACATCTGTGACATAACGCTTATTGGTCTCAATTCTAGTAATCACATTTTTATCCATATCATACCCATTCAGCTGAAGCTGGTAGGCTAAGAGGCGCTGTGACATATTATGCTGGCGGCGGAGTTCAATGAGCCTTTGGCTGATCAGATTTTTCTCCCCGGTGGATGTTTTCGGTTTTGGCATATCTCTAATCCCTTCTGCAAATAGTGTTGACAGGTTCGTCTCACTTTTTGCACTTTTTCTGTTGATTTTACACGGGATTAGGAATACAATCGGTTGTAAAAGTGAGACAAAAAATATACCAAGATAGAATGATTGGGTTGGTTGGAGAAAAACGGAGAGAATAAGAAAGAGCGATATAACAAGAGAAATTTAAGAAGTGGCTACTTTTCCGGTTTAGAGAAGATCGGAAAAGAATACGTTGATATCGGTGTGGAAGATTTTAGCAAGGGCAACAAGTTCCGATACCTTGATGTTCATACGGTTGGTTTCCAGCTTGGCATAAGTGCTTTTGGACATAGAAATCTACACAGGAGATTCTTTCCTGGTATGTGTGTCGATGGCCGATTGAAGTATTTTTCCGCCAATGTAAGGAGAAACTGGCACTGGACGGCTATCAGATACGCTCTGCACAGGGAATCAAAAGGTACTGGCTGCTTATGTCACTGGCACATTTCATGTGTGCAGTAGGTACTGGTAGATTCTGCTCGTTTGAAACTGGATATCACGAAATCTGTGATACCATTCAGCTGGAAAAGTATCGTTATCTTTTTCAATGCGCAAAGGAAAGTAATGATTTTGATTCATTTATGAAATTCGCAGTGTAGTTTTGTGCAATTTTTCAAATTTGCTCATTTATAGTAATATTAACAATAGAGCAAAAGAAATAGTAAACTATGAAATCATATATAAAATATAAGATTTTATATATTAGTTTCTAACGATTATGTTAATGCAAACGCCTCTCCAACGTTCAATAATTATTGACAATATGGAGCAAATATGATAATCTTCTTTTTGAAGATAAATGAATTATCAAAAAGAAATCGTTTATTAAAGGAGGCATAAATTTGAGTTATTGTTCCGGCTTAACAAGAGAACGAATTATGGAATGTGCGAAAGCGGAATTTTTAAAAAAGGGTTTTCAAGCAGCACAGCTTAAAGATATTGTTGCCGCAGCAAAGGTTACAACAGGTGCTGTATATCGTCACTTCAAGGATAAAGAGGCGTTGTTTTTTGCGTTGATTGAAGATGTTTACCATTATACGTTAGATTTTTTGGACAATGTGGAGTCTTATGATACGGTTGGAATCAAAGAAGCCATAGAGAGGGATTCTATTGAATCGTCATACATGCAGGCTATGAAATATGTTAACTACATGTATGAACATTTTGAAGAATATCAACTCCTGTTGAAATACAGCAAAGGTTCTCGCGTTGAAAACTTTATAGAAGAAATTGCAGATCAATATACGAAGCAAAATGCCCAATTTGTAAAAGCGGCATATGAAGCTGGATATGCTAAATGTCTGCCAAGCGATATAGAAATACACATTTTGACGCATGGATATATTACTGCACTATGCGAGTGTATTTTGCACGACGTTCCTTATGAAAAAGCGGAGGATTATGTAAAAAATATCATCAAATTCCAGCATTATGGATGGTATGGTGTATTAGGGCTTCCGATTAAATAAGTGGCTGTTGCCATTTATTTTTGCATATCGGTTAGTTTTTTCTAACTTTTTTGAGGAGGACTTTTCATGGAGAAAAAAACAAAACCAGGAGCAATTCAGCAGTTGTTGGATTATGCCGGAGATAATAAAAAACAATTATACTTTTCAACCTTTCTTGCGACACTGGGGGAATTATTCGGTATGGCTCCATTCATTGCAGTATCGTTATTAGTCTCTGGGTTATTTAACAAAACAGCTACTATTCAGAATGTATTGATTCTATTTGTAGTCGCTTTAGGTGGTCAGGTGCTGAAATTGTGGCTTACATATCAGTCATCTTTCATGTCTCATAAGGCCACATATAAAATACTGAAAAATATTCGCAGTACGATTGCAGATAAAATGCTTCGTGTTCCTATGGGTATCATGCTGGATACACCAACGGGGAATTTCAAAAATTTGATGGCAGATACGGTTTCTAAATTGGAGGATTCGATGGCGCATTTCATGCCAGAGATAACTTCTAACATAGTAGCGCCCTTGTGTTGTATTATATTGGTATTTATCCTTGATTGGCGTATGGGATTAGCCGCATTGATAACAATTCCTCTCGGCCTTTTGGGATATATTGGAATGATGAAAGACTATGTAAATAAAAGCACTACTTATATGAAATCGCAGAACGCAATGAACAGTACACTGGTTGAATATGTAAACGGGATAGAGGTTATTAAGGCATTTAATCAGGGAAATACCTCTTATAGTAAATTTACAGGTGCTATCAATTTCTTTCATGACAGCACTCTGGCTTGGTGGAAGCAGAGCTGGCTTTGGTCAGCAGTCATTCAGGCTGTAATGCCTACAACATTGTTGGGGACGTTACCGATTGGAGCATGGCTTTATATGACTGGAACATTACCTCTGTCAGATTTTATCACCTGTATTATCCTTCCCATTGGATTTATTGCTCCGCTTATGCGAGTAGGAAAATACTCTGAACAATTTAATATGGTGAAAGCCTGCCTTGACCAAATACGGGATTTTATTGAGAAGCCAGAACTGAGTCGTCCAGAAAAAAATGTTGTGCTAGATGGAACAGCCTATCGGTTTGAAAATGTTTCCTTCGCTTATAATGAAACGGACGTCTTAAAAAATGTATCCTTTGAAATAAACCCCAGTACGGTTTCAGCGATTGTCGGTCCTTCCGGCTCTGGTAAATCAACAATCGCAAAGCTCATGGCTGGATTTTGGGATACTACAAAGGGAAAGGTTATTTTCGGCGGAAAGAATATCAAAGAGATTCCTTTCGCACAGTTGATGGATGAAGTCAGTTATGTAGCACAGGACAATTTTTTGTTTGATGAAAGTATCCGTGAAAATATTAGAATCGGTAAGCCGAGTGCGACGGACGATGAAGTGGTAGCTGCCGCAAAAGCTGCCTGCTGTCATGATTTTATCGTAAAGTTAGAAAACGGATATGATACAAATGCAGGAGATGCAGGAGGAAAACTTTCTGGCGGAGAGCGTCAGAGAATTACCATCGCAAGGGCGATTCTTAAAAACGCAAGAGTAATTATCCTTGATGAAGCTACTGCTTATGCTGATCCAGAGAATGAGTATCTCATTCAAAGTGCTATCAGCAAACTTGTAAAAGGAAAAACACTTATTGTGGTAGCTCACCGCCTTGCGACAATCCAGAACGCAGATCAAATTCTTGTGGTGGAAAATGGAAAAATTGTTGGCTGCGGCGGGCAGGAAGAACTTTTGTTAAAATGCCCGCTTTATCAAAGACTGTGGAGTGATTATGTAAGCTCGGCGGATCAAGTGGAAGGAGGAAAAGTTTGATATGCTTTCAATCATAAAGAGGATTTTGAGATTATCTGGAAAATATCGTTTCCGTGTAATTGCCGGACTGATTTTCAATGCTCTGAAATCCTGTTGTGCAGCGTTTGTATTTTTTGCGGTACTGTTAGTTATGTTAAATATCGAACATTTAACATCCGCTGTTATATGGCAAGCATTTGGAATTATTGCTCTTAGTGTTTTGGGGCGTTTTTTGTTTCAGTATTTGAGCGATGTGCTTATGAGTGCGTCTGGATATAAAATTTTTCGGGAGAAGCGTCTTGAAATTGGAAATCAACTCAAACGGGCGCCGATAGGATATTTTACAGAAAATAATCTTGGTACTGTACAAACTGTATTGACAACAACAATTTCCGATCTGGAAGGGAATTGTATGCTTGCACTAACATTTTTGGTAGGCGGTTTTGTTCAGGCACTTGCCATGACATTGATGTTGAGTGTGTTTTGCTGGCAGATTGGCTTTTAGCTTTAGCAGGAATTTTAGCGGGAATTTTTGTGTTAGGACAGATAAAAAAGCGGGCTGGCGCGCATACAGAAGATATGCAAAATGCCCAAGAATTATTGGTGGGTAACGCATTAGAATACATAAAAGGAATTTCTGTTCTACGCATATTTGGAAAAGGAAAAGAAGGAAAAGGAAAAGTAGATCAAGCCTTTGAAAATAAGTGTCGCAGCGATATAGCGGTTACAATCTCTACTGCCGGAATTATGAAGTTATATGAAGCTGTATTTAAGATTACCAGTTGTTTGTTATTTTTATTGTCCGCTTTACTTTACTTATGGGGAGTTATTGCGTTGCCCTATTGCCTTTTGTTCATCATTTGTGCATTTTTAATGTTTATGGAATTGGAGTTGATGAATGACGGTGCTTTTTTGAGTAAAATGCTTGCTACACAGTTAGATCGGCTGGATCTCATTTCAGATATACCTGTTTTGGATACCGATGGAAAGGAGATTGTTCTGGAATCATATGACATTGAACTGAACAATGTTACTTTTGCTTATGATACCCGTCAGGTTTTAGATGGAATCAGCTTAAAAATCCCCCAGAATTCTACATGTGCTATCGTTGGGCCTTCAGGTTCGGGAAAAACAACTCTGTGTAATATAATTGCAAGATTCTGGGATGTAAACTCCGGTAGTGTTAAAATTGGAGGACATGACGTAAGAGAATTTACTTGTGACAGCCTTTTGTCATATGTAAGTATGGTATTTCAAAAAGTTTATTTATTCAATGATACGATTGAAAATAACATCAAATTTGGAAAACCTAATGCGTCTCATACAGAGGTGGTAGAGGCTGCTAAAAGAGCTTGCTGTCATGATTTTATAGAAGCGCTCCCACAAGGCTATGAAACGATGATAGGAGAAGCTGGCTCAACTTTGTCTGGAGGCGAAAAGCAGAGGATTTCAATAGCAAGGGCAATATTGAAAGACGCGCCTATCGTTATTTTGGACGAAGCAACATCAAGCGTAGATCCAGAAAATGAAAAGGCTCTTTTAGACGCGATCTTTGAATTGACAAAAAATAAAACATTGATTTCAATCGCTCACAGGTTATCTACTGTTCGGACGGCAGATCAAATTATTGTCATTGATCAAGGACATATTGCTCAAAGGGGAACTCATAAGGAATTATTAGAAGAAGAAGGGATTTTATCGTACTTTTTTGGAGTGTCGGGAAAAATCCATTAGTTGGAAGTTGTGAGGTACGTTGCCATGAAAAAACAATTTCCAATTATATCCTTTGAACATGTTTCTTTTCAGTATGAGGGGCAGACACGGGAAAATCTAAAAGATATAAACCTTACTATAAAATCGGGAGAATTTCTTGTTATTACCGGGCAAAGCGGATGTGGAAAGACCACTTTAACCAGATGTATCAATAATTTAATTCCGCGCTTTTTTGAAGGAACATTATCAGGCGAAGTCATTGTATCGGGACGTTCTATAAAAGAGTCGGATGCTGGTGAGGCTGGTAAAGAGATTGCTTCAATTTTTCAAGATCCTCGCAGTCAATTTTTTACTACAAATAGTTCCAGTGAGGTTGCATTTGCCTGCGAAAACTATGGAATTTCACATGAAGAAATTGTTAAACGTGTTGACAGAGCCTTTCAGTCGTTGAATATGGAGGATTTAAAAGACAGAGATATTTTTACCCTGTCCAGTGGAGAAAGGCAAAAAATAGCTTTTCTTGCAGCGACTGCTCTTAATCCTCAAATTTATGTATTGGATGAACCTTCGGCTAATTTAGATATTCATACAATTTTGCAGGTAAGAGAGATTCTTTTTGCTTTAAAAGCCGCTGGACACACGATTGTTGTTTCAGAACATAGATTATTCTATCTATATGGGCTTGCAGATCGTTTTTTAGTTATGAAGGAGGGACAAATTTTCGAAGAATTAACAGGCAAGGAAATGGCAGAGTTATCTGTTTCTCAAATGCACAACAGGAGGCTTCGTCCGTTAAATCTAAGCACAATACAAATAGAAAGGAAAAAATTTATTTGTCACTCGACAGTATTTTTCCAAATTAAAGATTTGAGTTTTTCGCATAAGTCCATGCCGGAGCTTCTTCATAACATTTCGTTAGAAGCCTGTAAAGGAGAAACGATTGCCTTGATTGGAGAAAATGGCTGTGGAAAAACAACATTAGGAAAAGTCCTGTCTGGTCTGATTCGCTGCCGCCGAGGGGCATTTTCCATTGACGGTCAGACTGTGAAGCAACGAAAATTAGCCGACTATGTGTACTTTGTTATGCAAGAAGCAGATCACCAGCTTTATACAGACAGTGTGGCGGAAGAACTAAGACTAGGCAACAAAAAAATCCAAGATATAGACGAAAAGATAGATAGTGTTTTGAAAATGCTCCATCTGGAAAACTTTAAAAACTGCCATCCGTATGCTCTATCAGGCGGTCAAAAACAGAGGCTGACAATAGGAGCCGCAATGCTTTCAGAAAAACCGATCCTTGTTTTGGACGAACCAACAAGTGGGTTAGACTGGGATAATATGTGTGCTGTTGCTAATGCTGTTAATTATATGCGTGAAACTGGAAAACTGGTCTTTATCATTACGCATGATCTGGAGTTTATCAGTTTGACTGCGACACGCGCTCTGCTTTTGAAAGAAGGGAACATTAAAGATGATTTACAAATGACGGAACAAAACAATTTCAAAATCGTAAAGAGTTTTATGATGGAGGAAGGTGGTGAATAAATTGAAAAAGCATGGTATATATTACGATTCTCGCATAAAACTTCTGTTGATTCTATTGACATCAGCTTTGGCATTTGCTTTGGGTGGAGGCTTAACAGGCTTGTTACTGTTTGGAGTTGTTTCCCTGTTTGCTTTGTTAAGTGGACTTTGGAAAACAAGTATCAAATTTGCAATAGTTTATATAGTTCTGCTTATGTTGGCGCAAGTCCTTCCAATTCATTTATCTTCCGTGATAACATTCTTTTTACTAAGAATTTTGACTATTGCACTTGCTCTGAATATTCTGTTTCAGACTACGGAAATATCGGAATTGATAGCAGCGCTTCAGGCAAGTCATATCCCCCAAGTAATCGTGATACCAGTGGCTATCATATTAAGGTTTCTACCATCCTTGAAACAAGATGTTCTTTATATAAAACAGGGAATGAAAACGAGGGGCGTAGGATTGTCCTTTTGGAGGATAATAAGTCATCCAGCACAGACATACGAAGGCTTTTTAATCCCCATACTTATGCGCCTTCTGATGACAGCGACAGAATTATCCGCATCAGCAGAAACGCGAGGCATCAGCTATCCTTGTGAAAAAACTCATTATATATTAGTTGATTTCCACTTAAGAGATAGTATTTTATTGATAGGTATGCTTGCTCTTTTTGCGGTTGTCATATGGACATCGTTCCAATCAATATCATTATTTTAAGGAGGATTTATTTCATGCAAACCGAAAACAAAAAAGGCTTTCAAGTAAAGGACTTGATCGTTACAGCTCTGTTATCTTTGTGCGCACTTGTTATCTTATATTCTTTGTGCGTTTCTGTCTTTTTCTCCGTACACGATGTTAGTGGTAAGCCCATTGTGGGCACTACTAGCTGCTATTACCTACTTTCTTGTAGCAGCCAAAACTAAGAAGCCGTGGGCGCTGTTTATTTTTTGTGCGGTAACAGGCATTTATGGATTTTATCCGCCTATGATAATTTGCTGCCTTATTGCTGGCATTATTTCTGCATTGATCGCGTGGAAAACAGGCTGTACTAATGGAAAGACGCTTACGATTAGTTATATCATTTACATGATTTTGGCGGCGTTCAGCGGTACATATATTCCGTTCCTGTTTTTCTCAAAGCAAACACTTGAGCAGTATGCAGGAATGTTTGGGGAAAGCTATTTGGGAATTTTACAGACGTTAGTATCACCTGTAACAGCTATCATAATGCTTGTCGTTGTTGCTATTTGTGCTTTTATCGGTGCGCTTATTGCTAAAAAATTGCTTAAGAAGCATTTTAAAAAAGCAGGCATGGTGTAAATGAAGTGATCATATTTGTCGGGAGGAGGCGTGCTATATGTCTTTAACATCTTCTATGGAGGACTATTTAGAGGCTGTGCTGGTGCTTCAGAAACAAAAGGGGTATGCCCGCTGTGTAGATGTATCAGAGTTTTTAGGGGTTACAAAGCCCTCTGTAAGCAGAGCTGTAAAAGAACTTTCTAAAAAGAAATGTTTGCTAAAAAAAGACGATGGCACACTCTCTTTGACAGAGCAAGGACAGAGTATTGCGAAACAAATTTATGAGAAACACCGATTTTTCACAAAACAGCTTATTAAAGCAGGCGTTCCCTGTGATATTGCGGAAGCCGACGCCTGCAGGCTGGAGCATGTTATCAGCGAAACAAGTTTTGCGAGGCTGAAAGAGGCTGCAACACAGGAAACAGAAATTAAATTTAATAGCTCTATTCTCCTGACCCGTTCAACGGGAAAAGAAAAAAAACGTTGCAGCAGGTGATTTTGTGTGCCTGTAAAATGGTGGCGGTTTTGAAGTACATTTCAAGTCCGCCGCTTTTTTCTGCATGAAAGAACTTTTGCGGGATAGCGTGGCGGATCAGGAGCAAACCGCCATGAAATACATTGACTGTAAACCAATTACACCGTTAAAAAAATTCAAACTATTCAACAGAATGTGTCTACCAGTCAATGCGAAAATAGTCATAATTTAACTGAATATCTCACTTTTTGCGCCCAGATAGTCGTTTTTTGTTGTCTGGGCGTTTTTCTGTCCTTATGCGTCTGGACGCATAAGATACATAGAAAGTGCCGCGCTCCGCCTGCCAATCTGAATTTTCAAAAAATTCAGATTGGAGGTAAAGGAAAGTGGCATATAACCACGGAAAAGAGGAACGCAAGTGGCGGCTCTGGAAAGAGGCGGAAGAAAAGATTTTACGGGCATATGGCGTTGATGAAAATATCATTGAAGAAATCCGTATCTATGACCGGGCCGAGTTTAATTCAGACCGTCGCTTTTACAGGCGGCTGAACGATATGGAGGAATACATAGAAAAGGTTGCCGATAATGGGCTGAATACGGAAATTAAAACAGTTTCCGCACTACTTGATGAAGTTGAAAATGAACACTTATATGCTGCCCTACTTAAGGTGGACAAGCATACATTGGAAATTGTCTTATTGAAAATGCAGGGGTATTCCACCAAAGAGATTTCCGCTATGTTACAGCTAACAGAAAAAGCTATTTACAAGAGAATGGACAGGCTGCGGAAAAAATTAAAAATATTTGATGACTAAGGGGAGAATTACATTCTCCTGCGGGCTATCGGGTGAGAGGACAAGCAGCCTCTCACCCACTTTTTTTGCAGGAGGACGTAACAATGGCGATACCTAAAAGGTCATATTGGCTTCGGAAAGTAGTGTCGGAAGAAGGCATGAGTTATCACATCAGTTTTCGGGACGGGCAAGGAAAAATTCAAGAGTTATGTGTATCGTATGACTTTTTCATGGCGTTTCGGAGACTGGAACTTGATGAAAGAAAATTAGAAAATTGGGACTATCGGCACAAAGAGTTTTCAGACATCATGGAGGAGACTTTGAACTGGCGGGCATTGCGGCTCCCTAAAAGTATCGAGGAGAGGATTCTTGAGGAAGAAAGGACAGAATTTCTCCACAGAGCGATCAATACACTGCCAGAAATTCAGAGGCGGCGATTCCTGCTCTATTATGAGTGTGACTATAAATGCTACGAAATCGGAGCAATGGAACATCGGAGTGCCGCTGCAGTAGCTAAATCCATCGCCAGTGCCAGAAAAAAGGTAAAAGAGCAGATGAGGAAATATCTGAGCGCATAGCTTTAAAAGCGTACCCTTGTATCTTCGGATATGAGGGTATTTGTTTTGTGTTCTTTAATGGAAATTTACAGACATGAAAAAGCCGGAACATGCCCTCAAAGCCTTTATCCGGTTTGCACTGGCCTGCATCATTTTTTCCGTCTATTCTGCCAGTCCGCCGGCCATTGGGGATACGTCCTTAAGTGCAGTGACCATTGTGTGGAACTATGTAGGGGAATTGGTGTTCAATCTGCTGGTGCTGGTGGGTGCGGTGAAAGCATCTGACCGGATCGTAAAAGAAATGATGGGATTATAGGAGGAAAGAACCATGCGTAAAGAAATATATGAGAAAAATGGAAATCAGGAAAGCAGTGATATACTGCCTTTTCATTGGGAATTTGGCAAGGAAGAGATCACCTTGAAAGTGTCCAGCTATGCCTATGGAAACGGGCTTGTGGTTTTGATGTACAGCCAAAGTGAAGGGGAGTTGGAACTATTTGGTGATTTGACGGTGAATCTCCCAGGCGGGTATGGGCTGGAACCCCAAGAAGCATTTGTAAGCGGTGATTTTACGAAGGACAAGCTGGCATTCATCAAAAAGAACAGGCTGGGAAAGGTGCTGCCGGGACAAGCCCGTTCAGGATTTGCCACCTACACCCCGGTGGCATTCGACTTTTCAAGGCTTGCCCAGTATGACCGGGAAGGGGTGGAAGAATTTTGCAGACAATGGGGATTGGATATTCCAAAAGAACAGGAAAAAGTCCAAGGGAAATCGACAGGAAAAAAGAAACGAGAAAGAGAGAGATAGAAGTATATGGAAGTAAAAATGAATAAAGAGATCCGCAACTATCAGGAGTCCATGTTTATGGGACTGAACTTGCGCCAGTGTATTTTCTCCCTGCTTGCCATCGCTGTGGCGGTAGGGATTTATTTTGGCTTGGGAAGTATGTGGGACAGGAAATGACCGGGTGGCTGTGCATCTTAGGGGCTGCCCCTTTCGCAGCCTGTGGTTTTTTCCAGTACCATGGCATGAATGCGGAGCAGTTTGCCTGGGCGTATATCAAGTCTGAATTTTTATACCCCAAGCGCCTGCTGTTTCAAAGTGAGGACTTGTACCATGCCTGTATGGAAGAAACACTGGCCCTGGGAGAAAAGACCAGGGAGATGGTGCAGCCCTTTTGAAAAAAAGGGAACAGCGGGCAAAAAAGAAACGGATGAAACAGAAAAAGAGAACGGGAAGGAGTGGTGCGTTTGATTAAAACCTTACAACAGGCATTGAAAATGGACCGGGAGAAATTTAAAGTCCCAAGGTCTGTCCAGCAGGCGATCCCGATCCAGCGGATCTGGCCGGATGGAGTATTCCAGTCCGGGACAAAGTTTTCCAAGACCTTCCGGTTTTCCGATATCAACTATGCCATCGCAAGCAAAGAGGATAAGACGGAAATGTTCTTGGATTACAGTGAACTGTTAAATGCCTTAGATTCCGGTGCGGCGGCAAAGATCACTTTAAATAATAGGCAGATCAATAAAGAAGAATTTGAAGCATCCTTCTTTTGCCAATGAAAGAGGACGGGCTGGATGAATACCGAAAGGAATACAACGAAATGCTGCTATCCAAGGTCAGCGGCACCAACAACAGCATCTACCAGGAACGGTATCTGACGGTCAGTGTCCATAAAAAGAACATCGATGAGGCAAGGACTTATTTTGCACGTGTGGGAACGGATATCATCACCCATCTGAGCAAGCTGTCCTCCATTGGGGAAGAACTGGATGCGGAACAGAGGTTACAGATCTTCCGGGATTTCTTTCGGGCAGATGAACCCCAGTGCTTTCCTTTCGATATGAAGGCATTTGCCAAAAAGGGGAGCAGCTTCAAGGATTGGATCTGTCCCCAGTCCATGGAGTTTTCCAAAGACTTCTTCAAGATTAATGAACGGTTTGGGCGGGTGCTGTATATGCAGGATTATGCCAGTTATGTCAAGGATGACATGATCTCGGAGCTGTGCGATCTAAGCCGGGACTTGATGCTGTCCATCGATATCCTCCCGGTACCCACAGACGAAGCGGTGCGTGAGATCCAGAACCGTCTGCTTGGCGTGGAGACCAATGTGACCAACTGGCAGAGACGCCAGAATGCCAACAATAACTTTTCTGCCATTGTGCCTTATGATATGGAATTACAGCGGAAGGAAACCAAAGAGATGCTGGATGACCTGACCACCAGGGATCAGCGGATGATGTTCGGCATCCTCACCATGGTACATATGGCAGACAGCAAGAAACAGTTGGATTCGGATACGGAGAGCATCTTGTCGGTAGTAAGAAAGCATTTATGTCAGATGGCAACCTTGAAATGGCAGCAAGTGGATGGACTCAATACGGTACTTCCTTATGGCATCCGTAAGATCAATGCCCTTCGTACCCTGACCACAGAATCCACTGCTGTGCTGATCCTTTCCATACCCAGGAGATCATGCACCGGGTGGCATCTATTATGGACAGAATGCGGTGAGCAAAAATATGCTGGTGGCAGACCGGAGGAAGTTATTGAATGGAAACTCCTTCCGATTGGGTGTCAGCGGTTCGGAAAAGAGTTTCTCAGCAAAAGAAGAGATCGTGGACCTTGCCCTGTCTACGGAAGATGACATCTTGATTTTAGATCCGGAGTCGGAATTCGGTTCTTTGGTGGAAGCACTGAATGGGGAAGTAATCTCCATTTCTGCAACGTCCCATACCCATCTGAACGCGCTGGATATGGACTCCGCCTATGGATATGACAAGAATCCGCTGATCTAGAAGTCGGAGTTTATCCTGTCCTTGTTTGAACAGTTGGTGGGGGCTGGCAACTTGTCTGCCAAGGAAAAGTCCATCCTGGACCGCTGTACCGCAGATGTGTACCGGGAATATATCCGAAGCGGTTATAAAAGCGAAGTGCCGACCTTGAAAGATCTGTACCGACAGCTCATGCTCCAGCCGGAAGAGGAAGCCAGGGGGCTTGCCTTGTCTTCAGAGTTGTTCATCAATGGAAGCCTGAACACCTTCGCCCAGAAAACCAATGTGGATACGAAGAACCGTATCATTGCCTATGATATCCGGGAACTGGGAGAGCAGCTCATGCCCCTGGGAATGCTGGTCACCTTGGACAGCATCTTCAACCGGGTGATCCAAAACTGGAAGAAAGGAAAGACTACCTGGGTTTTTGCCGATGAGTTTTACCTGTTGTTCCGGTATCAGTACAGTGCGGACTTTTTCTACCGGCTCTATAAGAGAATCCGTAAATACCATGGGTTTGTCACAAGTTTAACGCAGAACGTAGAGGAACTTTTGAAATCGGATACGGCAAGGCTGATGCTGGCAAACAGTGAGTTTTTGATCCTTTTGAACCAGGCTGCCACAGACCGGGACGAACTGGCATCTCTTTTGAACATTTCCGAGAACCAGTTATCCTATATCACCAATGTAGGCGCAGGTAAGGGTTTGATCCGGTGTTCCGGAAATCTTGTGCCATTTGAGAACAGCTTCCCAAAGAATACGAAGCTGTACCGTTTGATGACAACGAAACCAGGTGAATGCTAGTGAAAAAGATATTTTTGAGGGTGCTGCTGAACGTTCTTCGGCAGCATCCTTTTGGGAAGGAGGAAATGTAAATGGAAGAAGGAGAAACAGTGGAAATCCAGGAAACGAGAGAACGCTTCGGGAGCAGGGCAGTATCCGGGCATTGCTGGAACTTTTGGAACAACAGGGCATGGAGCAGGAAAAAGGGGATGTGCTCCGTATGGCAGACTATATTGATTCTATGGAAATGCAGCTGGGAACTGTCCTAAAGGAATTGGGAGAGGTGAAGAAGCAATTGGGTGTGATGCAGGAAAGCAAGGTCAAACTCTTTGCGGTGAACACAATCCAGAAGACGGAACATCAGGTGCAAACACTTCGTTTTCAGGTGGGAGAATGGAAAAGAAAGTTTGTGGGACGAGCAGAACAGGCAGTTATGGACTTTAAAGAAAAGGGGAAAGATGCCCTTGCCTGTGCGGTAAAGGGAATGCACCTTACTCAAGGCTTGCAAAAAATCCAATCGTCTCTGCATACGGTGATGCTGTCGATGGATCAGAAGATTGACCGTCTGGGGAGCATGGCGGAAGAACTGCATGTTGCCAAAGAGCATCTGCGGAATGCATTTCTGGAAGCGGGTGGAAAAGAGGTGCGAAAGCTCACAGAACGCAATTCCGAACAGGGAATCATCTTTCAAACGCAGAAAGTGCTATTCCAGTCTATGCGGAGTATCCATCAGTTGGAGCAGAAAACAGAGCGATTGAAACAGCAGGCTGAGAAACTGGAAGCAAGAGAAGGAAAACAATTGTCTGTGAGGAATACCTTGCAGGAACTTCGACAAGAACAACACCATCTGAAGCTTGGTAAAGAAGAAAAACAGAAGTCGGCGGTTCGATAAAGAGAAGTTTTTCAAAGGGAGGTGAAATCCATGAAAGAAGAAACAGCCATTACCTTTCTTGCAGCGGAGTGCGGGGAGTTTCATGGGATGGGGGAGTGTATCGAATGTACGTCTTTAAAAGAACCTTCCGGCATTACCAGAGATTTTGCAAACGTTCCCCTCAGATGCTTCCGTCTTTGGAATTTTCCCTGCACCATGCAGAGGATCCTCTGTATAACGAGGGAGAATATCCATTGGCTACCGGGGAGAAGGGAAAAGAGTTACTATCCTATGTTCCTACTATGCCAATCATCCGCTGGTGCAGGAAGCGGTAAGGGAATTGGAACAGCTGGAGAGTCAGCAGAAGAAATTAAAAAAGCGGGGAAGGGAACGTTAGAAAGTACAGAAGATGGGAGGTGTGTGATTGAAAGATATCAAAGAAAAAGTGCGGGATCAAAGTCCAAAGATCCGCAATCCTGCCTCCCGGCTTCCGAAAGAACTGGTGCGTTCTGCGATGCTGGAGACAAAAGAAAAGACCAGCATCATGGCAGATAAGATCGGAAGAGAAACGGGAGAGGAATCCCCGGTAGAATATGCTGGAAACCGGATAGAACGAGTGGAACAGCGGGCTGGGAAAGAAAGCGCTTTTGCAGCCTATCGTGGCGGAAAGAAGCTGGCAGTGAAAACCTATGAAAAGTTAAAAGAACAAAGACAAAAGCAGAGAGAAGCTGTTACCGCCCTTTGGACGGGGAAACAGGAAACGGCGGAACATCTGCCCAGACAGGACAGGCAAGAGCAAAGAAAGGGCGCACAGGAGCCGGACGGAGCATCAAGGTCAAACCGGAAGCGGAGAAAACGATCAAGGAAGCCGGAAACCGGGCAGTAAAAACAGCGCCCCGCATGGTGAAAGCGTCCCCGGTTTCTTACAAGAAGGTGAAAACCCAGGCAATCTTACAAAAAAAACAGGCTCTAACATCTATGAGGGCGGCAAGGGAAGCAAAACGGGCTGCCATGCGTTCTGCCCAGGCAGCAAGACAAAGCGCCGAGGCGGCAAAAACAACTGCCAGGGGGCTGAAAGCTATGGCGGAAGCTGCCGCCCATGCGGTAAAGGCAGCTTTTGCAGCATTGATGGCAGGCGGTGGTATGGTATTTGTGATCTTGATCCTTATTGTAGGAATCATTGGCGGCGCTTCGTTTATCGGGAGTTCCCAGAGCAGCGAGCCGCTGAGTGCGGAAGTCCTGGCCCATACCCAAGTGATCCAGCGGTATGCCAGTGAATTTGGAATCCCGGAATATGTATCGGTCATCCAGGCAATCATGATGCAGGAAAGCGGCGGGAGAGGAACCGATCCCATGCAGGCCAGCGAGTGTCCGTATAATACCCAGTATCCTAATACGCCTGGTGCAATTCAGGATGCAGACTATTCCATCAAGGTAGGCGTACAGTATTATGCAGATTGTGTCCGGGAAGCCGGATGTAAAAGCCCACAGGATATGGACAAGTTAAAACTTAGTTTACAAGGCTATAATTACGGGAATGGGTACATCACATGGGCAATCCGAAAACATGGGGCTATAGTGAAGCCAATGCACTGCAGTTTTCCCAGGAACAGGCAGCCGCCCATGGATGGCCAAGGTATGGCGATCCGGAGTATGTACCATGTGCTTCGATATTATTCCGGCGGGGGATTGTTTGCCGGACTTTTTGGAAAGGGGCAGCTTGTGACCATTGCGAAAAGCCAGTTGGGGAACGAAGGCGGCCAGAAGTTCTGGTCATGGTATGGATTTGACAGTCGGGAAGAATGGTGTGCCTGTTTTGTCAGCTGGTGTGCGGATCAGGCAGGACTTATTCAAAAGGAAGTAGTGCCAAAGTTTTCTGTTTGTACGGACGGTGTGGCTTTGTTTCAGGCAAAGAGAAAATGGCAAGGTGGAGGAAGTGTTCCGACGCCAGGAAGCCTCATCTTTTTTGACTGGAATCAGGATGGAGCCAGTGACCATGTAGGAATCGTGGAAAGCTGTGATGGAACTACGGTACATACGATTGAAGGAAATAGTGGAGATGCAGTAAAGCAGAATAGTTATACAGTGAATTCCCAGTCCATTTTGGGATATGGACTGGTTACTTATTAAAAAATGAGAAAAAATCAAAGAATGGATTGCATTGTAGGAGCAGAGGAACAATGCTATAATAGAAAAGGTGGGCAGGGCTAATGTCCTGCCTGTTGATAAATACAAAAAGTACAATCATGAGATTGATAAAATAGAGTAATCAGGGAGTGGAATATTTGAAACGAGAAGAGATTTTTGAATATGTAAAAAACCAATATGGAACAGTTCCAGAGTATCTCTGGGAAACATCACCGAAAAGTGCAGTGCTTCGGCATAAAAATGGAAAGTGGTATGCAGTGCTGATGCAGGTTGAAAAATCTAGGTTGGGATTAGAAGAAGAGAGCATGGTAGATATCATCAATGTGAAGTGCGAACCGGATATGGTTGGACTTCTGACACAGACTTATGGTTTTCTTTCGGGATATCATATGAATAAAAAGTACTGGATTACAATGTTGTTGGATGGAAGGGTGAGCGAAGCAAGATATTGGATTTTTTGGATCTGAGTTATGATTTGATAGATCAGAAGAAAGATTGATTTGTAAATAAATTTGAATGGTGTGCAGGGGATGAGAAAATATGAAAGCAATAAATATATATATTCAAGAATACAAGAGAATATGGCCACTGAATTTGAAAATATTTTCTCACAAAGATCAAAAAAGTTAAATGTAAAAGTATAGGAGTTTCTTGCGATAAAAACTCTTGTTGACTTGTTGCTGGATATAAATATAGAAATAAAGCATTTTGAGAATATTTTTGCTTCCTTTACGATAGAACAGATTGGAAAAGAAACAGAGTAGATACCTTACTCATGAGGGAATATCTCTGTGGTTGGAGACAGGAACTATAGAGGCAGGTGGAAAACAGGCAGAGCTTACAAAAAATGAATTGCGGATCATGTATTATCTTTTTGAGCATGACGGAGTCATCTGTACAAGGGCAGATTTGATTGAATACTTATGGGATAATCGGCTCTACTCAGATACATCTTACCACAATGAGGAATTAAAGTCACTAACCCGTTATCGTTTTGATAAGGTCAAAGAACGGGCAAAATTGAAAAGTTCTGTTTCAAGACTTGTCTGTATTCTTTTCCCGGAGCTGGAAAGACTTGTTCCTACGCTTCATATGGCATCCGTCTATGCTTTGCTTTGTGGATTTCCAAGTGCAGATGCTGTTGCAAATGCACATCTCACAAGGCTTTCCAACCTACTCTTTGATAGTTCGAAAGGCAGATATGGAAAAGATACTGCTGTCATGTTTCGTGACGCTGCAAGAAGTTCTATCGGTTCTCATATGCCTGCCAAGTCTTTGAAACTAAAGCACACCATAAAACTTATTCGGGAATTAGCGATTGAGATTGACGAGATTGAAGCAGCCATCAAACGAATCATGGATGAAGAAATCCAATCGCCAATCTTTACCATTCCCGGTATCAGTTACCGGATGGGCGCAATGATCATCGCTGAGATTGGGGATTTCTCTCGTTTTATTCCGCAGATAAGATATTCGCATATGCAGGAATGTCTCCCTCCACTTATCAATCCGGACAGTTAGACAACTGTTATTCCCATATGGAGAAACGAGGTTCCAGATACTTCCGGTATGCCCTTTACAATGCCACAAAATATGTCTGTCACTGGGATAAATCTTTTGGTGCATATCTTGAAAAGAAACGATCGGAAGGCAAGCATTATAATGTTGCCATATCCCATGCCGCTAAGAAGCTTGTGCGATTGATTTTTGCAATGGAGAAATCAGGAAAAGCATATCTGCCAACTGCTTAATTTTTTTCTGTAAATATCTCCTTTTAGAGCACCTATAAAGATGCTCTTGTTGTCATACAGTTTTCAAGGTTCAAATATATCTGAAATGCATTTCTGCAATTCATTCAAAAAACTTTCATTTTAGACTTGACTTTTAATAGTTAGTCTTTCTATACTCATTTTCACTTCAAATGTCGTTCCGCCCTGCTCATTTCCATGAACCTCAATCTCCCCGTCATGCACCTGCACGATCTCGCGTACCATTGCAAGTCCAAGACCTACACCGCCAATTTTTCGGCTTCTTGACTTATCCACCCGGAAGAATGGTTCAAAGATCCGCTCTCGGAATGTCTCATCGATTCCATTTCCTGTATCTGCAATCGTCAGAACAACTTCTTTCCTCTTTCGTTCTGCCGATACCGTAACTTTTCCATCTGTATGGTTGTATTTAATCGCATTTTCAACAAGGTTATAAAGCATCCGATAGATCAGTATATCACTTCCTGTCAGCATCAGACCCTCGCCTGCATTCTCTTCTTTTTCATCTACTGTACTCTGCGATTTCTGTATCAGTGTAACACCTTTTTCCTGTGCCAACGGTTCCAGATCTGCCAGCACTTCCTCGATTAGTCCACAAAGTTCGATCTTGTCATTGCGCGCTACTGTCTGTAACTCACTCATATCCAGAAGTGTTCTGACCAACTTGCTGAGACGCTCGTTCTGCTCTGTCACCATCTGGATCGTCTCTTGCGCCGCTTCCCCATTCTCCGGATTTTCTGACGCATGATAGAGGTCCAGTTGTGCTTGAATTAATGCCAAAGGAGTCCGCAGCTCATGTGCTGCATTCCCGGTAAACTGGCGCTGTGTCTCGAACGATTCCGACAGTCGCAAAAGCATCTTATTATAAGACGTACGAAGTATGTCCAGCTCTGCAATCTTATTCTCTTCGATCGTATAATCCGTCAGGTTCTGTGCCTGTACTTTTTCAACTGTCTCAGAAAACTCTCTGAGCGGTTTTAATGCACGGCCACTAATAAAATATGTCACCGCTCCACCAAGTAACGCTACAACACCTGTGATCAGTAGACTTCTGTTTCTATAATCGGATTTCGAATTATACACCTCCGTAGCAAATTGTGATGCAAAATTGTCCCACTCATTATCCGGAATCTCAATGTATAGTGCTTCCGGTGTTTTTCCCTGATCTGTAACTGTTTCCTGAAGTGTATCGATATAATAGACTCCATTCTTATATAAGAAAAATGTAAGGCATCCGCACAATACTGTGATCAACACTGTAGTAAGGATTGTCAGTCTCCACTGGAGTGATAATTTTCTCATGCTTTGCTATCTCCTCCTATCTTCATAACCCTCGCCAATCCTATTACAATCGGATCATAGCCAAGTCCCGCCTTGAGTTTCTCCTCAGAGAAGACATATGCACACGAATAGAGCCGCTAAAACTATCCACAGAAGAATCCCAAACATGCTCAATCAACTCTTCCTGGCTGACCGGCCGGCCTGATTCAGAAGAAGATACTCTAGAATCCCATTTTCTTTTCTCGTCAACGCAACCGGATTCTCTTCTGCATACGCCACTCGTTCTCTTATATCAAACCGAATGCCGTTGCATTCCAGGCAGACATTTTTCTGTATGAATTTTCGTCTCGTCAGACTTCTCACGCGTGCCTCGAGTTCCTGCAAATGAAATGGTTTTTCCATATAATCATTCGCACCTGCATCCAACCCTTCAATTTTATCTGCAATCTGACTTCTCGCAGACAAGATCAATACCTTTGTCTCTTCATCTTCTTTACGAAGTTCCCGAAGAATCCTCCATCCCATCCACCCCAGGAAGATTAAGATCAAGCAC
>ENA-OQCP01000087-OQCP01000087.1-human-gut-metagenome-genome-assembly--contig:-NODE-87-length-33951-cov-3.172274_pt1 | contig 33951 bp, 27 predicted proteins | sample MGYA00242760_ERZ504583 | MGnify/ENA primary metagenome ERZ504583 (study PRJEB26092, sample SAMD00036308) | human gut metagenome | host: Homo sapiens | study: EMG produced TPA metagenomics assembly of...
CTCCCACGCCATTCTGTAGTACCATACGTCAAGATAGATGAAGTCCATATTGTCGGCGCCTGCTTTTTTCACTGCTGCCGCAATCTCATCCGCCGATGCAAGTGTTCCCTGTGAATCTTTTACATATTCGCCTTTATCCCAGTCGAGACTTAAAAGGTTCGTATTGTTAATTCTGTCAAATAACTGTGCAAATCTCTTATATCTTGCCTGTGTTCCTAAATCCCAGATCTTATTGATCACGCGGACTGGTCAAGCCATCCCCATCCGCCCTGCTGCGGTCCCATGATCATATCATCGTTGAAAGATCTCGCTTCCGGATAAGCTTCCTGTGCATTGACATGGATACCGATTTCTGTATCATACTCATGCGCAACGTCAAGAAGATCTCTGAAATCATCCACGCCGCCTTCTCTTTCGGAGATATCCGCATACTCGGAGTTCGCAGAGTCGTGACCTTCATTTCCGTAACCTTTCAGCATAACAGCCTGCGGAAGTCCGTCTGTTGCCAAAGCAACTTTCTTGATATTGTCCGCTGTCACCGAATACGGGTTTGTTACAGCGCTTCCGAAGTTCATAACGATTCTGTAGTTTACAAGGTCTTTCACATCCTCTGATCCATACGGAACATTGATGATGTCACGATAAGCAACTGCGGCATCCTGCCAGTCGATCGTCTTGTCTTCGTTCATATCCTCTGCGATACAAACTTTTGCATATGGAAGTTCACTAAGCGGGTAGTCATATGTAGCTGCCTGTGCCTGTCCGCCTTTATCTCCCGCCTCGTAATACCACTGAGCGCTTGTAAGGCTCATTGTGTCAGCTCCGCTGTTCATGATGACTCTCAGATCGTCTTCTGCCTCTGAGTTGCTGAACAGACCTGCGCTTAAATTCTTGTTTGTCAGGAATCCGTATACATATCCTACAGATTTCTGCGCTACGAATCCATCGTCAAATGTAATAAACTTATCTCCGCTCTTCTTTGTATCCGTGCTCTTAACAGCGCCTGCAAATGAAGCGTTTTCTTCTACCTGATCTACAGACAGAAGATTCAACTGCGGAATGTCGATAGAAGCAATCTTATCCGTTCCTTCTTTGCGGTCGATCTTTGTGATCTCCCATGTAAGATCATTGTCTTTTACACTGATCTCGACCGTCATGTTCATATTGATATTAATTTTTGTTTCTTCATCTTCACCTTCATATTTGAGGGTCATTTCATAAGAAGCTTTCGCCCCTTCAATCTTAGCCTTCACTTCAGGAGTGATCTCCTTGCCGTTGATCACAACTGTATTCACCTTTGCAAGATCTGATTCGTTTCCACGGAAGTAAACGTCATCTTTTCCTTTTACTTCATATCTTGCAACAACCGGGAAGTTCGGTCCTACATACACTTTCATGTAATCAGACTCGATGGATTTATAATTCTTAAGGTCGATCGGCGTTTTCTCGGAAAGTGTAAAGTTAAATACATTTTCTCCTTCCGCCGCATCCTGAACTTCAACCTCTTGTGTTATTGCTTCGTATCCCGGACAACTTGCCGCAGCTGTATAAGTTCCCACTTCAACATCTTCGATCTGATAAGCTCCGTTATCATCTGTTTTTGCTGATTTTGAACCAAAACGAACCGTTGCGCCTTTTAATGCCGCTCCTCCGTCTTTTGCCGTTACAGTTCCGGAAACAGTTGCGAGATTGATATATTCTGAAGACTGTGACTGTCCGTCTCTGTCTTTTGCAAATTCCCATGTATCTTCCATACATGCAGTCTCATTTACTTTCGCATCTGCAAATTTCAAAGACTGGTTTGCCGTTTTCACCATCACGCCCGGATGACCTTTTCCTGCGTTTGTTTCCAGCCAGTTTCCTGCGTTCTGATTGTTCGTTGTTCCGCTGATTCCGTTGACTGTAACTGTCAGAGCTTCCCTGCTCATCGTAACAGAGAACGTCATCTCTTTTCCGTTTTCCGGAGTCTCGAAATCTCCGTTCAAACTTCCGTATGAGCCTGAGCCGTTCTGCCAGTACCACTTGGAAGATGAATCATATCCGATATACAGGAAATCATTATCATTTACATATGAATAGAAGAAACCGAAGTTTCCGCTGTTGATCGGTGTAAATGACAGACTAAATACGTCTGCCGGCTTGATCGTGCGATCTTTGTCAAGCAGAAGCGCCGGTCCTGTTGCTCCCGCATAGCTATGTCCTCCGCCGTTCTGAGAGCCTGTCCGGATCGTGATCCATTTACGTCCTGCCGGAACTGTTTCTTCGTACTGTGCCGCCGGATCCCATTCCTGACCTGCAAGATTATCTTTATACAATTTCCATGTATTGAGATCCTCTTTTGTCTCTCCTACAACAACATCATTAAAATAAACGTCTGTGTATGCATCTCCGAATGTCGCGCCTCCGACTCCGACTTTACCCTGAACGTCTTTAAGAGCGACAAAGTTCGCCTCCGTTACAGTTGCCTTTGTTCCATTGACGTCAATTTCAAGGCCATTATCTTTATAGCTTAACTTAATTTCTGCCAACTGACCTTTTTCAAGTCTCGGAAGAGCAAGCGTATCATTCTGCCAAGCCTCGTTTCCGTCCTTTTTGTACTGCCACTTCCAGCTTCCGACATCATACATCAGAAAAGCCCAGTTATTGTCATCTTTATATTTTGTGACAATACGAAGCCTTGTTTTGTCTACGTCGCTGTTAATGCGAAGTTTCAAACTATATGCCTGATTTGTATAATCAGCTTTTTCTGACAAAACAAATGCTTCAGGTGTAGCGCTTCCGAAATGTCCGTTTGCATTACCGCTTCCGGATTTCAGATGTCCCATCGTGACCGGCTCTGCCTTGACAGATAATGCCGGAGCAGCGCCGAGCACTGTCGTCACTACCATCACGAGCATAAGTAAAGCTGCAGTTACTTTGTTCCACTTCTTTTTCATTATCCTCTTTTCCTTTCTTTAAATTTTAATATTAGCTCCTTCAGGACATAGAAAGAGCATCCTATCTTATATATCATAACTCTTTCACTTTTTTCAGTATTTACACTTTTTATCTTTAATGTTGATCTTTTGTTTGTTTTATTTATTTGTGCTCATTTTTCACCTCGATTTTTGTATGTATTGCACAATATATTACCTCTCAATTTGTAACTATATCACATATTTCTTCTGTTCTTTATACAACAAGAGGGAGCTTCCCTCTAATATCTCAGTGAAAAACTCCCTCTTGTAATGTCCTTATTGATCTTAATGTATCTAATGTCCGCAATGTCCGCCGCAGGAATCGTGACCTTCTCCGTGTCCTCCACAGTTTTCATGATCGCCATGATGATCTTCTCCGTGATGGTCGCACATTACGTCAGGATTATATGAAAGGTTTCCTTCAATCAGCGCCTGAACCGCACTATCCGCAGAACCTGAAACTCCTCCATACAGTTTGATACCAGCCTCTGCAAGTGCGTTCTGCGCTCCTGCGCCGATTCCTCCGCAGATAAGAACCTCTACGCCTCTTTCCCGTAAAAATCCTGCCAAAGCTCCATGACCGCTTCCGTTCGTGGGAACAACTTCCGATGATTTCACTTCGCCGCCTTCAACTTCATAAAGCTTAAAAGCTTCCGAATGTCCGAAATGCTGAAAAACCTCTCCGTTTTCATAAGTTACTGCTACTTTCATTTTATTCATCCTCTTTCTTTATAATATAACCTTTTTCATAAGCGTAATGATTCCGCCGTGACATAGCGAATACTGTAAATTTATTTATCTGTACCGCCCTTCTCTGTCTCGCCTGCGATAACTTCCGCTTCTTCTGTCGTCTACCTGACGGTTTCTTATTTGGGTATTTTTTCTCCTGCCGGCACTGCTCTGTCGTCGGAAAGCATTTTCTCCCGTCTGCTCTGTATTTGACCGCCGGCGCTCTAATGCCTTTTTGCGTTTTCTTGCAAGCTGTCTTGCTCTCCTTCGTTTCACTTGCCGATATTTCAGCAGACTGAAAAGAACTGCCAACAAAATGATTACCAAAAGAACTACCGCTATTAACAGCTTTACATATATAGGCATCTCTGTTTTTTCTTCTTTATCCGTACTTTTCTTCCCGACGGATTTCATTTCCGGCTCAATATTATACCCTGTTTCTTCCTTAATATAATCCGCCGTCAGTTTCACTTCTACAGTTCCGACATTTTGACCTTTGTATAAATAGGTCAGCTTTCCGGCGGCATTTTGCCTGTCAGTAATCGTAATCTCATGCTCCAGAGATGAAACGTCAATTCCTTTCGGCAGAACAACATATGCATCTTCCGTTTTAAACTTCCTGACGCCATCGGGCTTGTCGTGTTCATTCAAAAACACTTTGGAAAAATTCGCATATACATAATCAAACATCGCCCTTGTATCTACATACACATCTCCCTGATCTTCCAAGACAACCGCAACAAGCTGCATATCTGCATTATCTGCCATAGTCACAAGAGTCGTTTTTGCCTGATCCGTATATCCGGTCTTGCCGCCCGTACAATAATCATAAGAATAATGTGCCCCTACCCAAAGCATCTTGTGATTCTGTTGGAACGTTCTGGATTCATTCACAAGGTTTGTAGGCGGAATCGTATAATTTAAAGTCTGAGTTACTTCCCGAAACTTGTCAAACTGATAGACTGCCGATCCGATCAACGCCATGTCATGCGCCGTCGTATAATGGTTTTCATCATGCAGACCATTTGCATTCGTCCAATGAGATCCCGTACATCCAAGTTCCTCGCAACGTTCATTCATTTTCTGGATAAACGTCTCAAAACCTCCGCCCATCTTTTTGCCGACACTTTCTGCGATTGCATAAGACACCTCATTGGCAGATGCAAGCAGCATACCGTACAGCGCATCGTTCATACTGAGTATTTCTCCCGGTCTCATCCCGATACTCGCATCTCCGTATTCCAGAAACGAAACGCTGTCTTCGGAAAAATAAACTTCGTCATCCGGATCCGCATTTTCCAACGCCACAAGCGCTGTCAACAGTTTTGTAATGCTTGCCGGATAATGCTTATCGTTTATTTTTTTCCCGTATAAAATCGCCCCGCTGTTCATCTCCATAACAATCGCCGAATTTGCATATACATGCGGTCCCTGCGGCCAGTTTTCCAAACCGTTTGTCTCAGGAACGGCATCATATGCCGCCTGTTTCTGCACCGCGATCGGGTCAACTACATCTTCTGCGTGTACGGCTCTTGACGGAATCAATGCTGTGCCGATCACACAGACTGCTGCCAGCACTGCCGAACATATACGGTTTCTATATTCCCTCATTATAACCCTCCACATCGATATAACCCTTCAGATTATTTTTCTCTAATAATTTATTATAACGATATTCTTTTTGTTTTACAAGTTTTAGATTTTCCGAAGTATTTTCATCCGCTTCCAGAAGGGATGTCAATTTTCATGGATGGGTTTCAGCATTTTAATAGTTCTCTGCATGTATTTCAAAATAACTTCTCGGATGCGCACAGGTCGGACAGGTCTCCGGCGCCGCAGTTCCTACTACAATATGTCCGCAGTTTCTGCATTCCCACACTTTCACTTCACTTTTTTCAAATACTGATGCCGTCTCTACATTTTTCAGCAGCGCTCTGTATCTCTCTTCGTGGTGCTTTTCGATCTCCGCCACAAGACGGAATTTTTGAGCAAGTTCCGGAAATCCTTCTCTCTCGGCAGTTTCCGCAAAACCGGCATACATTTCTGTCCATTCATAGTTCTCGCCTTCTGCCGCCGCTTTCAAGTTATCTGCCGTATCTCCGATCCCGTTCAATTCTTTAAACCACATTTTTGCATGTTCTTTCTCGTTATCCGCCGTATCCCGAAACAACGCGGCAATCTGTTCATACCCTTCTTTTTTCGCCACAGACGCAAAATACGTGTATTTATTGCGCGCCTCCGACTCTCCCGAGAAAGCGTTTCTTAAGTTTTTTTCCGTCTCTGTTCCTGCATATTTACTTCCCATGTTATTCACCCTTTCTGCTCCTCTCAAAAGAAACAGCCTTTCCTTTTTTATATCCTATTATAACACAGTCAGCTTATATTAAACAATTAACATTCAAATGCCGGATATTATGTCAGTCCTTCCTGTATATTCTTCTTTTTCTACATAGAATTATAAACGCTCCCGAACTGAATATCAGTAAAAGCAATGACAAAGCCGCCGAGCTTGTATCTCCTGTTTTCGCTCCTTCCGTCTTCTCCGTTTCCGTATTTTTATCCGGCATTTCAGGATGCTGCGGCGCTTCCGTGATCCACTCGCTTTTTGGTTTCGTTACAACATCCCATATATAGCTGCCGTCTATTTCTTCCGGAATACTGATCAGATACGGCGATGCCTGATAACTGCCCTGCTTCTCATCGGTCCACACCTTTGTCTGGCAATCAAATACAATCCCTGTTCTAATCCGCCGATCATTGCGATTCCATTCTCGTCCGTTTTCAAAGCGTTTCCCTGTATACTTTGCCGAACCGCATAGTTGTATAACTGCTTTGCCTGTTCGTTTTTTCAGAAGATTCGATTCCTTCCAGAGAAACTCCCGCATTACCGAAATCTCCTGCAAGCGTCCACTTTCCATCCTCCATCTTTCCGACAAAAAAACAGAAAAATCCGCATTCGCAAATACAACCTCTTCATTTTCCTGTGTCCTTCCATGATATTCAATCTGGATAGAGCCTACATTTTCCGCCCTGCAGGATAAACTTGGAATCAGTATTCCGAATACAGTCAAACAACCTACAAGAATATTTTTCCATCTATTTTTCATTTGAAACATGATCTTCCCTCCGTGTTTTTTCTCTCTTTTTCTTTCTCTTTTTCACATACGCAGCAACACCGCAAAAGAACAAAATAAGAAACAAAATGAAAAGTCCTATAAATAAAACTTTCATCTGGAACGGTAATCCTATTGCGATTTTTTCATCCGGAACTTTTTCCACTGCCTCTTCATAAGGAATCCTATACCCCCTTACAAGAAGCCTGTGTGTATTCACCGCATAGGGTGTACAAGTAACTAATGTAACATAATCTTTTCCCGGTACGATCGTAAGCTCCTTTGTATTTTCCGGCAGCACAGTAAGTATCTGATCCACTTGATAGGCAAATGTTTCACCGAGAACTTTAATATAGAAGATATCTCCTTTTTCCAAATTATCCAGATCCGTAAACAACAACTTAGAAGGAAGTCCCCGATGCCCGGTTAAAACTGCATGGGTACTTTCCCCGCCTATCGGTAAAGACGTCCCCTCAAAATGGCCTACCCCCGACTGAAGCACCTTTTCTTCTGTTCCGTGATAAATCGGAAGTTCTGCATTAATCTTAGGAATACGGATATATCCGATCATTCCCGACCCGTTTACATTTAACAGGCTTTGATATCTCTCGTCTACCTCTTTCTTTATAGATGAAAAAGGATCTAATAACTCAATATTTCCCAAAAGCTCTTCGTTATACTGTCTTGCTGCCTCGAGCATTTCACGCTTGTCACTTTCGCTTAACCGCACTGCGTTTTCATCATAAGCCGAAATCACTTTTGAGCCGTTCTTTTCATAAAGATAGTTGCTGACTGTCGGATATAACAGTACGGAGAATGCAATAATCAATCCTATCACGCGAAAAATATCCCCAATATTAAAATTGTTTTTTCTCTGTCTTTTTTCTGCGCATCTTTATTTCATTCTCCCTGCTGTTATAACGAATGGGAAGACTGCCCGAAGGCAGCCCTCTCATCCATATGTCTGAATTATAAATGATTAAGCACGTTTTCTTCTGCTGATCACGAAGCTTACCGCAATACCGAGAATCATCACAACTGCAATCACTGTGAAAATTACAGTACCCATTCCACCTGTTTCCGGAAGAAGTGTTCCTGTAGTATTCTCAATGTCGATGATTTTATCATCCACCACCCCATCATTTTGCTTGATTGTCCAGTCATCCACATTCGTAGTATCAGATTTTGTAATTGTAATTTTAACCGGAGCTGTCAACTTGTTGTAACCGTCCGGAGCCTGTGTCTCCACTAACCAGTAGCTTCCTTCCGCAAGACCGTTTAACTTTAAGTTCATTCCTGTGCCTACTGTTGTCCCGTCACCGATAGATTCCATATCGTACATCTTATTATCGCCGACCTGTACCGGGTCTACTGTGTAAGTACCGTTAGAACCTGTAACTGCGATTGCATTCTGATTATTGTTTGCATCCTCTTCGCTTCTATAAAGACGGAATATTGCACCCGCAAGGTAGCTATTCTGCTGATCTTTGATTAATTTGTGAATCTGTACCGGATAAGTTGGTGTTGTTACTACGTCCGGTGTTGTTGTAGTTATGTTATCCGGATCGTTACCATACTCTAAGTGAGCGCTGTTGTTTGTCTGTACTACGGCATCAGCATTAACTTTTGCATAGTAAGTAACTGTAAAAGTCTTTCCTTTATGTGTCTGATTCTCTCTAATCCACTGTGATAAATCCAATGTCATCTTTCTGGCATTATCCGGATCAATATCTGCTTCTTTTATTACTGAGTCTTGCTCTCCTTCAATCTGAACGGATACCTCATATTTTTTTTTCTGTTGGCAGTTTCCCCATTGTATCTTCTACAAAATCAAGACCTTCTGTCAATGTATCGTGGATTTTATATGTATACTGCGCATATCCTGTTGTATCCGGAATTGTTCCTGTAATTGTATAAGTTACAACCTGTCCAATTTCAACTGTTGTTTTGTCTGCCTCTTTTTCAATGCTCGGCGCTTTACCTTTTAAAGTAATTGTTTTGCTATCTTTATCCACAGATACGAGAGATGACTGAATCTCCTTTGTTCCTGTCTGATATACAAGATAATAACCGTATGCTAAATTATTGAATGTATAACTCTTCTCTGCACTTGTAATTTTTCCGGAAGTTCCAGTTTCTGCCGTTCCTGCTTTCAATGCAGCTGCTGTAAAGTCATTTGCGAATTTCTGAATTCCTGAAGGATTTTCCTTATACTCAGCAAGTTTGTTATATAATTGTTCACTTGTTGCTTCCTTCGATAATCCTAAAGCTGTTGCGATTGCATTTTTATAGTCCGCATTGACTGTATAAGCATAATGTGTATCGCTTACACTCAAATCAAAGAGCTTATAGACTTTAATTGTCTGACCCTTTAACGTGTTTCCTTCATTGACGTTTACTGTCAAATTTCCTGTTTTTATTCTGTCTGCGGCAAAAGCAGTTGTTGCCATTGCCAGTGTCATGATGCTGCTAAACACAATGCCATCATCTTTTGATTGAGTTTTTTACTTTTCTCATTCTTTGTGTCTCCTTTTCTTTTTGTTCTTTATTTATAGCTACTCTGACTTCTTGTGCTTTTTCTCTTCCTGTATTCCGTAGCTGTCACTAAGCAAAGAAGCAGAACACCTAACGTGTAGAGCAAAGCTTTTCCCATTCCTCCTGTTTCCGGAAGAAGGCTGTCAAACCAGTTTTTCGTATTTGTCACCGTAATACTGTATTGACGATCGCTTTGTAAGTTATTTCTGTTGTATATCCGTCCACTTTCATCTCGCTGACATGATATGTGTAATAATATTTCTTTCCATCCGTGCCAACATGATATGCTGTATATTCAGCTCCCGTAAGAACCTTTTCCCATATGTCCGATGTTTGTGCATCTTTTTTTGTCAAAATAACTTCTTTATTGAAGTTTGTATCTACAACCGGTTTTCCGTCTTTTTCATAGCTTCTTGTAATGTTAAAGATGACCTCATTCGGACGATCTTTTTCCTCGTCCCTTTTCCAAACCTTTTTCAGACGAAGTTCAATAAGATCCTTACACGGGTCTTGAACATCCGGCGCTTCCTCATTGCCACCCGGTTCTGTCGGGCTGCTTGCCGTATTGTTCATCAGAACAGCCATCGCGCCGTCCTCCTGATAAACATTGACAGGTATTTGCCCTGCGCTGCCGCTCATCATAGCGTCTTTCAGATCGGTAAACTTCACAACTTTGTCTTTCGTCATATGCCGGATTGTATATACATTCTTCCATGCATCAGATGTTTCGTAGTTGTGCTGAAGTTCCTTGCCCGATTTACCAAACAGCTTCTCATATGCGGTATCACCATTACGATAGATCCGGTAATAGTTTTCATTGCCTTCAATGCCTTTCACATCGTTAAATTCCCAGTTGGAGTTCAGACTTGACTTTCCGGTAAACGGTCCGGTCAGATCCTTTGCACCTCGGATAACGTCTGCAAAGAACATGTTGTTGTTCTCAAGTAAGCCTTCGTTATTCCATCCGACGAAACCTCCGGCAATACCGTATTGACCTGTGCCGTTGGCATTGTTTCCGGCGCCGCCTCCATAGACGTCATAACCGTCTGCAATACCTGTCACTGTACATTTATCAATCTTTGTACGATTTGCCTTTATGAGTGAAATATTGATTTCATTTTTCAGGCTTTCTTCATCGATCGTACCGCTCTCTGAGCAGTTGATCTCAATCTTACTGTCTCCGATATAGATGGTTGCAAGACTCTTATCCTCTGCTAAGCCAACCTTAATATCCAGTCCAAGCAGATTCAGAGATACCAGTTTCCCATCATATAAAGCATCAATTTCAATAATGCCTAAATCAATTTTAATTACCTGACCTTTTTGAAGTTCATCTAACCAAAGCGCCTTCAAAATCTGATTCACAACCGTCACTAATCCTTTAACCAACTCGGAATCCAGATTAATATTTGCAAGATAAGCAAAGGTTGTCTTTCCTGCGAACCCTCCGGCGATCTGACCACTTGTCACCTGTTTTAACCCGGTGACTTTATTTTCTGACAATCTTCCAAGATCTGCATATCCGGTAAATCCTCCGGCGATTTCTGATTTATTTTTCTGGTCTATCGTATTATTACTGTGTACAGTAAAGCCTTCGTTGACACCTTCGACACTGCATCGGTCTACATGAGAACCGAATACATCCATTACACCTGCACCTGCGCTTAATAAATCACCCAACGCACCTAAATTGTCCAAATCGACCGTACCACTCTTTCCGAGATGTCCGATAAATCCTCCGGTGTAGTTCATACCGTTGACCTTGCGAAGATTTGTCACTTTGGAATCTTTGACAGAACCGTTAAGCAATGCGCCTCCGAATCCTCCGGCTGAACCCGAATAAACGGGATCGTTGACATATTCTGATTTTTTACTGTCTCTTGCCTGCACTTCCAGTCCTGCTTCCGCCGAACCCGACACATCGGAATGATAAACATAACTTCTAAACGTATCTAATACGCTCGTTCCTCCGAGAGTCAATAGGGCGCTCAATATACTTGTATTCCCATTACTTACTTGCAATATTGCAGATACATCAGCCAGTCCCAAAAATCCTCCGGCGTATTCTCCGCCTGTCACACTTCGGATATTTACTACATGCAAGCCACTATTCGGATCATCTTGTTTTCCGATCACTGCTCCGTTGATCTCTCCTGCGAAACCGCCCGCCGCCTTTGCATAGGCTGTATTGCCTGTACCGTTTGTATAAGCGCCGTTGATAATGATTCCCCAGTCATCCCACGCTTTGACATCTGCGCCTCGCACTGTAGAAATAGTTGCATCTAATAACCGTGCAAGATCTCCCGGAGTTCCTATCAGATACTGAAGCAATCCGCCAAGTAATCCTTCACTGCTTGCCGTGTCTAAATTCGCTGCGCTTGCCGGATCGATCTGTCCTGCAAATCCGCCGATTGCTTTCGTACCTTCCACTTTTCTCAAATTAGCCACGAAGCATCGCTTATTATTCGGATCAGGTACGGCATCTGTTGCACTGTACGTATTCGCTTTTTCAGACCAGTTGCCCCAGATCTGTCCGCCAACCATATGACCGACATACCCTCCGGCATAACCGACTTTTTCTATTTTCAAGGTTGAATCCTTAACCGGGATTCCTGTTGCCTTCACCGTCATTCCTGACTGGAAACCTGTAATATCCGAATTTCTTATAACCGGAACGAAAGTCTGCACGGCGCTGATAGAATTTGCAATATCCAAACCAATCAACTCTACTTTTCCGACTTCTGCAACGCCGCCGGTTTTCATTTCTCCGGCAAATCCTCCGGCGCTCTTGTATGCCATCACAGATTTCGCATCCCATGCATGAGCATTGGTAACCACTCCTGCTTTCATGCGTCCGACGTAGCCTCCGGCTACGCCTGCTTCCATATCCTGTCTGCCGACGCTCGTTCTGCCCGCCTTAACATTGTAACCATAGGCATATTGTGTGATTAATGCCTGTAACTGTTCTTCATTCTCAACAGGTGTACTTGTGAACTGATCTCCGTAAACACCGTTGTTGCCGACAGCCTCCGCCCACTTGTTCCATGTGTCCATATCCACTTTTCTAAGCGGTCCGTAAACGGCTGTGTTCGTTTCTGTCGGATAAACAGCTCCGAGAAGACTTAACACATTACTTGTTTTCAGTAAGCCAAACAGAAGCTGTAAGTTTCCTGTTCCTGCCAGATCCGCCGTTTCCATCAATCCGGTAAATCCTCCGGCAAACTCGCCGCCGTAGACTGAACGAATACGAATCGTGGCACATTCCTTCCCGCCGCCTTCTGCCGCATATCCTTTAATTCTTCCACCATGGTTATAACTACATAGCCTCCGGCAAGACCTCTCACACACTGGGTGTCAGTGATGCCGTCGGCACGAACCGCGCCGCCGCAAGGCACGCTGCTCGTCTGACTGTCTTCTATAATCGGAATGAAAGACTGCACCAGACTGGCAAGACTATCTGTTACATTTAACAGTCCATCTAAAATACCGGCATCTTCGATTACGGAAGCAACATTTCCCGGTTCCATGATACCGGCATAACCTCCGGCTGCCTCGCGTCCGATAATATAGTTGAATAAATTCGCATCACTGTTTTTGATGATGGTACCGGACATTTCTCCGATAAATCCACCTGCTTTTCCTAACTTCTGATTCTTATCATCTCTGCCATCTGCCAGTACGGAATAACCGCCGACACATCCGTTGACATCGGAGTTTTCAATGGTAGACGCCACTACATCCAGCGCCTTCAAAAGATTCGTCAGCTCGATGTTCCCAAGAAGCTTTAATCCGCCTCCGACTGCTGCCGCGGAATCAATATCCACACATCCTGCATAACCTCCGGCGTATTTTCCACCTTTGACTGCATATTGTGAATCCGTTCCGAAATAGCTGTCTCCATTTGCAGATTCCAGACTATCGCCCGGCGGCGTCACCTTTGTATGCTTTAAGGATGTCACATCCGAATCTTTAATCTGCACACCGCCGCCATATCCAAGATAACCTCCCGCATAGCTGTCTGTATCCGTCGCTTCTACAGTAAATCCTTTTTCTGTCGACTTCACGCCCGCCGATTGAATGATCGGGATGTAAACTTGAAGTACATCGAGCAGCTGACCGATATCAAGGTTTAAAATACCACCAAGAAGATTCAGTCCATTTGAAGAAGCCGTTGCCCCTGCGTCAACTTTTCCGGCAAAGCTCCGGCGTGAGATTCACCCTTGACTTTTTCCAGACCATAAACTGCATAAGCCTCTGTCCTTGTACTGTTATCGACCTTACCGCTTTGCATTTCTCCAAAAAATCCGCCGGCATAATCAGCCTTGACCTGAGGTTCTTCATTAGCTGAGCAAAATGTAACGGTAGTATTTGTATATTGAGGTATCAAATACGGAACTAAATCCAACAGCCCGCTGACATTTACAATTCCGGGAAGTTCAATGCTCCGTCTTTGTCTTCCTGGGCCAGACCTGCCAGCCCGCCTGTGTGGCTTCTTCCCACAAAGCCTCCGGCATAACCTTCTTTATCTTTTGCAGCTTCTGCATAAACTGCCTTCAGATTTGTCACATGTGAATCTGCAATTTGTACCCCTTCTGCTTCGGAAATAAAGCCTCCGGCAAGATAGATTCGCCTTCCGTTATCTCAACCTGTCCACTGGCTTTGATGACTGCGCCGTTCTCTGTTCCGCTCACAGATACATTGGAAACTTTTGTGGCAACACCATCAACCAGACTAAGTAAGCTGTCAACTTTAATCAATCCCAGGCCCAGAAGATCCAGACCGCCTTCTTTTGCAAGACTGCCTGTTCCTGCCCGTCCGGCAAACCCGGCGGCATAATTTCCGGCAGTCACAGATTGAATACCTTCAATTTTAATCTGCTCTGCTGTTCCTCCAAGCATTAAACCTGCTCCGCCGGAAGCATACTTATTCGATGCTTCGATTTGAAGATCATTACCACCTAGATCTACATTCGATACAGTAAACGAAAGATAACTTCCGATTCCCAGTGTATCGTTCAATACGCCGACCGCATCAGCTACAGTAACTGCTCCTGAAATTCCGCCTGCATAATTATTTGCTTTTACAAAACTTACCCCTTGTATCGTATTTTTCTCAGTTCCAGAGGATGTGATCTGTACGCCGTCTCCCTGTCCGATCAGACCGCCGGCATAATCTGCCGCTGCCTGAACACTAAAGTTTGTTCCACTGACAGAACTTCCTTTTATTTCAGAAGGCTGTGCACCGCTTAAGGAAAGAAGCACACCTAGTTCTTCTTCATTTCCCGAAGCAAGTAACTGTTCCAGTAGTTTTGATACAGATTGCAATAAAGTATCATTTTGTTCATCGTTTGAACCTACGGCCATTCCATAGCCCAACGTAGCTCTTCCCGCAAAACCTCCGGCATATTGATTGGCTTTAACCAGTTTCACTCCCGAAACATTTGATTCGATGCTGCTACTATTTGCCATTACGCCATTAAAACCTCCGGCATAACTATCTGTCGCCGTAACTGAAAGGTCGCTTGCGTCTACATGACAATTTCTCTGTGTAGAACGAATATCAAACGTTTTGATTTCCGCTCCCAGATCACTTAATAATCCTTTAACCTGTGCATCTTTTTCGATTCCGGCAAAGCTCCGGCTCCGATATCTGCCACTACCTGATTCAAACCGGTTACAGAACAGTTATTTATATCTGTTTCCTGTCTGGCTTCCCACAAATCCGCCGTTGTAATTGACAGTTTCTTTCCCCGTTCCTGTCGTTCCGATCGATCCCTCTGAAAGAGAAACACTGCTGTTTTGGATCAGTGGCTTATAATAGCCATTCGGCAATAACTGTCCAAGAGGAACATCATTTTTCAAAAGAATCGTAATCAAATCTCCCAGTCCCACGCCCGGAAGAATATTCAGCAAGGTTGATAATAGCTCTACGACTCCCGCTGTCACATTTCCGAGAATATAGGTTGCTTCTCCTGATGTATATCCGACAAATCCTCCTGTCATTCCTTTTACATTCGTTACAGAAGCGTTGGTTACCGTACAGTTTTCAACAGAAACATCCCCTACAATACGTCCTGCAAAGCTTCCGGTCGCAAACATATCCGGACTGCTTTGCTTTAATGTCAATAAGTCTTTAATGACATCTCCCAGTTTTAAGTTTCCGATTACCGGAACCAGTCCTTCAAGGATTCCACTTATCAGATCCAGAATTCCACCCAACAATCCACCCAGCACTTCCAACAATCCTTCTACTAATGATTTTGGATCATTATTTACTGTCACAGATTGATTATTAACTGTAACTTGATCTAAATGGAGGTTTTTTACTCCCGCCTTCCCCGCAGACTCGAAACCACCATTCCCACTTTTTTTCATTTCATTAGAGATCGTTCCGAAAAATCCAATTCCGCTGTCTTTTTGGATATCCAGTTCCCCTGTCTGATTCACTTGAATATTACTAATGGTAGGCACGCTGCCCTCCTGCATATTCAGGCGTCCTTCCATTTTTCCCGAAAAGTGAAGCGGTGTCCAGTCATCCTCTTTTCCGTCGGAATATTCTCCCTGCAATAAATCAATATCTCGAAAAATAATATAATTGGCATCCGGAGAATATTTTAGCGATTTTAATTCATTGCTTGCTTCTGATAGAGAAGGATAACTTTGAACGTTGTTTTGATTAAATTCCTTATCCACGATAACAATATCATCTGTCCGCTCACCGATAAGACCTGCTAAAAGATCCCCTAATATCGGTATATCAAACAAAGGTCCTAACAGTGCATGTAAAATGTCACCAAGCAGCTCTCCCAGTGGTCCAAGCAAGAATCCAACTAATCCTTCTTTATCATATTCGATATTCATCAAACCTTCTGTTTTGTTTGTATTTGCTTCTGAAAAATAGATGAAATCTTTTTGTTCAATTCCACTTTCTCCCAAAGCCTCACCTTGTTTTAGATTGAAGTCGGCATCACCGGGATAATATGGGGTATATGTTATTTTATCATCACGCCAAGGCAGGTCTACTATGGATTTCACATACAGCATTGGGGTTACTTGCATATACTGATTGCCTTTTTCTTTAGGCTTCGCATCTTGTCCGATTGCTCTAAGCTGCCATTCGTTTCCGATAAGTATATATGGCTCTCCTTCAACTTTGGTATAAACCTGACCAAGATACTCACGCCCTCCAAGCTGTCCCGCATCTGCCTGAACCGTTGCTTCTTTCTTAATCTTTTCCGCCTTTAGTTCCGGCATCTGTTCTGTAAAGGACGGACTTAACACATAATTATGTTCTTTGCTGTAAGTCAGATATTCCTGCGCCGCTTCCGCGCTCTCATCTGCCAAAGTTCCGTCTTTATACAGAAGCTGACCTATTCCCACTTTTCAGGATCATATCATAAGACATGATCGGTTCTTCCGCCGAATTTTCCGAAGCGATCAAGAGAAGCTGATAGTTATTGTAAACATAAACCGTATCGCTTTCTTTATCATACAACGGAGCATCCTCTTTCGGAGCTTCTGCAAATGTTCCGGTAAATCCCTCCGGCAAAGTCCACATCGTTTTCTCAGTCAGCGGGATTTCATTCATCAGCATGTAATCCGCATCTGACGCATATGTAACCGCATTTCCGCCGTCAACAACTTCTTCGCCTGTGCCGAACAGTTCTTTCTCTGTATCGTTCATCCGTACAGAACTTCCTGTACCGATCGCCTGAAGCTGTTCGATGTTGTAAATCTTAATAATGCCGTTTTCATATAAATCTGCGCTTTTTGACTGCTGATCCGATGACGGATCTGTCTGTCCGTTTTCTGCCGAACCTGACTGATCGCCTGACGGCTGACCTGCCTGTCCGTTTCTGCCGAACCTGACTGATCGCCTGCTGCTGAACTGTCTGTCCGTTTCCATCGAACCTGACTGATTGCCTGACGGCTGACCTGTCTGCCCGTTTTCCAGCGAACCTGACTGATTGCCTGACGGCTGATCTGTCTGTCCATTCTCTGTCAGCTCTGACTGCTCACCCGACGACTGAACGATCTGTCCTTCTTCTGACACGTCTGACTGCATCGGCATTTTTGCTTCCTGCAGCTGCTGTATGAGCTGCATATCGATCGGCGGCCCTTTCGCTATTCCCTGCGCCGAAACAGTCACCGTCTGCAGCAATACAGAAAATACCAACAGACATGCAGTTCCCTTTTTCCATATTTTCCACTTAAATAATTTTTTTATGTCTCTATTCTTCACTGTCTTTTTTTCACGCTCCCTCTTGTTCCAAAATTTCTTTCAATGAAATACTGAAAAATTGGGTCTCTAATTTTTCCTGAACTTTTGCGTAATATCTTCGCACCGCACAAAAATCTACCGCCTTTCGACTACAATAAGCATCATCCTCCAGACATCGGTTTATTTTTGTCGTGCTTTCCATAAGGCGTATCACATCTCCCAATGTAATATCTTTTAAAGTCTTATTAAGTCGATATCCGCCTCTGGCTCCCAGATCTGCGGAAATATATTCTGCCTTTTTCAGTTTTGAAAGCACTTTCTCAAGATATCCTCTTGGAATTCCCATTTCATTCGATATCTCTGTAGCGGAAGCAATCTTTTTACATTGCCCCAGATATAAAACAGTTCTGATCGCATAATCTGTTGTCACGTTAAGCTGCATAGTCCGCCTCCTCATAAGTTATATACAAAATAAAAAAACGACCTCCATGTGAAAGAATGCCGCCATCATACTTACAATATATAAATCTCTTTTTATATAATACCTCTCAGGTAGGTATTATATTTTTAACATAACAAATGCCCACATATCTGACTATGTAGGCATTTAAAAGCTTTGATCGCTGAATTCTTTCCTCTGTTCTATTTTTATACTACAGTAAAATTATACCCCCCCATGAAAATTGTCAAGATTTTCGCCCTCAATTTATGTAAAATAATTTATTTTTTCCTACTATTCCACTTTTTACTTATACGAAATGTGAATTTTGTATATTTTTCAGTTTTTTTACATTTTCTTTACAAAATTTAAACCTGTATCACAGTCCCCACACATCTCCCTTAAAATATAAAAACTCTCTTTCCCACCTCAACACAGGAAGGTCATATGCATTTCCTTCCTTATATAAAATGCAAAAAGAGAGTTTTCATATGTTATATTATTTTCGGTTCTTTTTTATAAACAATAAATCTTTAAATTCATCTAAAGCAATCTCTTTCCCTGCCCTTTTCAAGCGCACGGCTTCCAACACTTCGGAATAACGTTTTTTCGTCAGAGGGTTTGTTGCCATTGTCACAATGGACAGCAGCAGACAGACAGAAGTTCCTATTACAAATATATTATGAAACCCTTGAACTGTCTGCATACTTTGCACGGATACCGCCGGATTATATCCGACATAATCTATAATCATCCCTAAAACACTGACGCCGGACGCAGCGGCTAATTTCTGGGATACGGTTGCCATAGAATAAAACAACCCTTCCCGTCTTTCACCGCTCATCAATTCATCGACTTCTACGCAGTCAGAAATCATGGCATAAATAACCTGATACAGTGCGTTTAACCCAACTACGAGAATGCTCGTCATAATGATCGGCGCTGCGGTTGAACCCGGCTTTAAGAAGAACAAAGGGAACACGATCATACACAAAAGCCAGATTCCCATAGAAATCGTCCATGAAACAACTTTTGAATATTTCGTAGACCAATGATCTATCGGGAAAACCCAAAACAACGCTACGATCCACATAATGATATTCACAAGGGATACCTGCGTGTCGTTCAGGTTCAGGTTATATCTCAGATAATATACCAATACTCCGAGAAAAATCGCCTGTGCCAAAATTGCAAATATAAACGCAATCGTTAAATGAAGAAACGGCTTGTTCCGAAGAGGACCTTCCAGCATTTCTTTTATGGAATAAGATTTTTTTGTAATAATATCTTTATTTTCGTATCCTTCACTCGCCTTATAACCGATCCAGATACTAAGCGTACAGATAATGCCGAAAAATGCAAAACATACGGACCAAGCTTGTCTGCTGCCGCCGACAACAGGCTCTAAAAAATCGGTATATGCCATGATCCCGCCGCCGATTGCCACTCCGATGATCGCCCAAAACGTTCTTATTGTAGCCAGCTTACTTCGCAGGTCATAGTTATCGGTAACTTCGCCGCTTAAGGAAGTATACGGAACGTCGATCAAAGTCTGAAATGTATAAAATAACAAAGCAACTATAATAAAATAAATTTTCTGCTGAATTTCAACAAAATCCCATGCCGTAAACAGTAGCCACGTTACAATTCCAAACGGAATCGCACATACTAATAAAAACGGTCTTCTTCTCCCTTTACGGGGATCGCGGTTATCTGAGATGATTCCGACCAAAGGATCTGTAACAGCATCCCATAAAGTTCCGATCGTCATGATCAGACCTGCGAATTTTCCTGACAATCCGACAACATTTGTAAAAAAATACAAGCCATATGTCGTAAACATGGTAAATGTAAAAAGCGTTGCCAAGCCGGGCAGTCCATATGCTATCGCCCTTGCAGGTGACATCCTTTTCATCTTACTTGCCTTTCTTATCTTCTTTTTTCATTCCTGCCACAGCAAATGAGAACGGCTCAATAATCCCCATCAGCCTGTCTATGATCGGTCCGTATGCAACAACTGCGATCAATGTTCCGATTCCCCATGACGATCCTAACGCCACTCCGATTACAAATAAGATTGCATAAGATATGATCAGACCGATTCCGTAACTCTTTTTAACAAGATCAGCCGCCATAAACGCAAATATATCGGATGTCTGATATCCTAAACCGATCGGGATATAATAAGCCAATGTCAAAATAATAATGATCGAACCTATTAAAATACACGCTATTTTCAGTCCGACACTCATTTCCGGAGCTGTCGGCAGCATCGGTGCAAGAACGTCTAACCAGAAATTTTCAAAAGGTCCTATTAAAAAGCACCACGCAAGAGTTCCTAAATGTACCAAATCTCTTCTTACAAAGAAAAATACAAAAAACATGATTCCTTCAAACACAAGAGCAACAGTACCAAACTGAACGTGAAATACATTTGATAACCCAATCTCAAATGTTGTCAGCGGATCACATCCCCATTCCGGCCAAACCAAAAGCGCTACTCCAAGAGCACAGATGAAAATAGAAGGGATAATTGCGAGCAGCCTTCTGGCATAACTCCAGATTTTTTTCGCATCCATTATTCTTCCTCCCACTGTACCGCGATCGCTCTTACAGGCGAACCATCGCATCCTATAAGTTTCATCGGCAATGCGATAATATACGGACGTTCAAAATCGATCTGATCAAAAAATGCCCAGTTTTCTCCGATCATCAATCTTTTTTCAGAGAACAGATCGTGTACCGGAAATTCCGTTCCACCAGTCTGATCCGCATTGATCGTATCAATTCCGATAAAGCGAACCCCATTATCAACTAAATATTTTGCTACATCTCCGTTTACATATGGATGGTGGAAAAATTCATCTGTACCTCTTGTTTTATACCAGTTTGTATTAAAGAGAACGATTTTTCCTTCACAAATTTCTTCTTTATACGGTTCGATATCTTCTAATGTAATTGCTTCGTCAGCCTTTTTATCCGTTACTCTTACAACAACAGCTTCTCCCAAGAAGAAATCTAATTCCATATTATCGATCGTTTCACCGCTGTTTGAAAAATGATACGGCGCATCTACATGAGTACCGGTCTGTGTTCCCATTACCAATGTAGATAGATTGTAACCTTCGTTTTCCAGTGTAGTAGCAACTGTAACAGACGGTTCCGGATCTCCCGGGTATATCGGTGTTTCGGCAGTAAATTCCCATGATAAATCTACAATCTTTTTAATTTTTCTCATAATCTCATATCCTCATTATTCATTGTAAGCTTTTTTTAACAGCTCCAAGTAATCTTCTTTCGTAATTTTTCTGGCATTGTCATTTGATAAAACATTGTTAGCAGATCTTTCCGCGATCGCCTCAAATCTCTCTTCCGTGATTCCTTTGATTTCTTTAATTGTAGGAATGTTTAATTTTCTGTTCAAAGCTTTCACATATTCTACCGCTTTCAATGCGTATTGCTCGTCAGACATACTTCTTCTCTTTCGATTCCCATTGCATCCGCAATATCTGCAAACCGCTCAGGACATGCCGGAATATTAAATTCCATGATATATGGCAGAAACAGTGAATTTGCCACACCGTGCGGCGTATCAAACCAAGCGCCTACTGTCTCGGCAAAAGCATGTACCGCTCCGACATTTGAAGAAATGAACGCCATACCGCCGATCGTACTTGCGATCATCATGTTTCTTCTTGCTTCTCTGTCTTCGCCGTTCTCGTATGCTTTTTCCAGATTCTCTGCGATCATAGAAATCCCTTTCAGCGCCAGAGCATCTGTGATCGGCTGATGTAACTGAACCGTATACGCTTCGATACAATGTGTTAAAGCGTCGACACCGCATGCCGCAGTTAAAGATTTCGGCAGTCCGATCGTAATTTCAGGATCACAGATCGCTAAGACAGGAATCATATGAACAGGATCTCCGACTGTCATTTTGTACTGTCTTTCTGTATCTGTTATAACGGCACACCATGTCACTTCTGCTCCTGTTCCCGAAGTAGACGGAATGCAGATCAGCGGAAGTATATTTGTATCCAATTCCGTATCTCCCCACTCTACAGTGGATTTTCCGTTCGTGACAACCGCGCCGACAGCTTTCGCCTGATCCATCGCAGATCCCCCGCCTAACGCATCAGTGCATCAACATGATTCTTTTTCGCAAACTCTGCCATTTCGTCACAATCTTCCGCTCTTGGATTCGGCTTCACATTCGTCAGCAAAAAGTTTTCGATTTTCGCATCATCCAAACTTTTCTTTAGTTTTTTATAATGCTCGGAAGACGCTAAAAACGGATCTGTAATAACCAACACTTTTCCAAAACCAAGATTCGCACATTCTTGTCCTGTCGTTTCTATTACTCCATACCCTTCTATAATACGTGTAGCATGAAATAAATTATTAACTTCCAACATACTTTTACTCCTTTTCTGTTTCTATACGTATTATTATATGGTATATTGTTACTATATACTCAAGCCTATTTATAAAATTTCCATTTTACGCAGGAAAGGATTGCTATTATGTACGAAAATCTATTAAATCCAAATGAATTTTCCAGTATTTCAGGAGTTTCCAAGCAAACTTTACTTTTTTACGAAAAGAAAAATGTATTTAAACCGATATTTAAAAATGAAAAAGGATTCCGATTTTACAGTTTAGAACAACTTGATATTATAGTAACTATACAGGCCTTACAGACAATCGGCTTGTCTCTCAAAGAAATTCAGAATTATATAGAAAACAGAAACGCCGACTTGATCTATGATCTATACAGCAACAGAATGATCCCTCTGAAACAAACAGTCAATAAATACAATCGGACAATAGAGATGATGCACGTAAAACTTGATCTGATAAATAAGGCGAAGTCTGTCTTATTAGATACGATTTATCTCGAATACAGACCCGCCATCCAAATTGTTAAAAGTAAAGAAATCCCCGCAGATGCAAGCGATACACTCCAATATAAAATCTTAGGAGAACATATGCCTACCGCAAGGAAAAAGACTACAGCTTAGGACATGCGGTCGCCGGAATCGTAGATATGAAAACAGCGCTGAATCCGAATATCAATAAAACTCAATATAAATATTACTATACAATCCTTCCGTCAGATCACGATGAAAAAGATTATGACATTATTGAAAGCGGAACTTATATCGTAATGTATCATAAAGGTCCGTATAACCAAACTTATCAAGCTTATCCTTTTATGATAGATTATGCCGGAAAGAACCATTTTGAAATCGAATCTATGATCTACGACGAAAGCTTAATAGACGAAACTACGGAGTCAGATCCCGCAAACTACATTACTCAGATATCCATTAAAATAAAAGAAGTAAAGGGGTCAGATTAAGACCCTTTTACTTTCTTCATATGATGAAACAACATAATCCGCTTCGCTTACGTCCTGACCGTTCCCTGAACCGGTAAATGCCGCGACTTCGATCCCTGCCTGTTTCGCGGCGTGAATGCCGACAGACGAATCTTCAAACACAAGACACTCCTGCGGCACAGCGCCTAATAATCCCATCGCCTTTAAATAGCATTCCGGATCAGGCTTTCTCTCGGCACACATATCACCGCAGACGATCACATCAAACAAGTCCGTCATCTGCATCCGATTCAGTCCCATAATAATAAGATGGGTTGCAGTAGAAGATACGAGCGCGGTTTTCACTCCGCTTTGTCTCAGCCCTTGTATCAGCGGAACAATTCCGGGAATCGGAGCAATATTTCCGTTTTCATATGTATTTCCAAGTTCTTTTCGTCTCCGTGTAAGCTGCTCTACTGTCACTTTGCGAGGCGCCCGCGACAGGAATTCTATAAGAAGTTCCTGATCATGCGTACCGATCAACCTCTGCTTGTCTTTTTCCGTCAGCTCAACTCCGAACTCTTTCAGTGCAAGACCGAGATAATGACTGTTGCTTTCTTCCGTATCTGCAATTACACCGTCAAAATCAAATAAAACATATTTTTTCTTCATAACCGCTCCTTTTCCGATCCCCGATTGCTTCTGATCTATTTTCCTTACTTTCCCTATGGAATATCAGGCGAATAAATGACGCGCTTCTTCCTGGATTTTTTGATCTCTACTTCTGAAAGATCGCAAAAATCACTGTTTTCCATAGAACATCCCGAATCCTGAACATAAACCATCTTTGTATCTTTCTGTGTGATCGAATAGAACCAACATTCTTTCGGAACATTATAAACTTTTCCCTTTTCCATAAGTGTCAGTTCTGTTTCAAATTTTCCGTCCTTTCTTTCTGCCGTGATCAGAATCGCTTTTCCGTTTACAAGGATAAACTGTTCATCTGTCGTATGATGAATCTCCAGGTGTTTCAGTCCTTCGATATCATTATCCGGCTTCCAGTTTTTAATGCTTACAAGCCATTTTTCATTCGTATATACACATTTGATTCCTTCTTCTTTGTTTTCATATACATTCGGTCTCATTTTTTCCTCCGTTATTATACTATATTTTTCATTATTTTTAACTGGTTGATCTCTCTTTTACAGTTATCTTTTTATAGCTATCCTTTTTATCTTTTCTTTTATCCTTTTGTATCTTACCTTTGGATCTTTACACAGTTGTCTTTCCCAAGATCGGAACTCCGTATCCGAAAGCTCCTTCTAAAGCACATACTTCGCCGCAAATACCGCGCCTTTTCCCATTGCCGTCTGAAGTCTTTTTGCCATTTCTTCATCTGTTCCCTCAACGATCTTTCCTTCCTTTGACGTTTCAAGAAGCGAACATAAAAATGCTGAGAAATAAGAATCTCCTGCTCCCATTGTATCGATCACATCGTCGGCGTGTACTGCAGGCGCATATAAGATCTTATCATTATAAAGAACGTAAGATCCGTCTTCTCCAATCGTTCCGAGAACAACTTTCACTCCGTAAGACTGTGCTTTTCTCATTTCTTTTTCCCGCTCTTCATCTGTCAAATGCGCGCACGACATAATCGCAACTGTTACATACGGACATATTTCTTTCAAATACTCGTCTGTCCAACGAGTAGAAAAATCATATGCAACCGGAACGCCCGTCTGATATAAAACAGGAAGTTCTTTTTCAATATAAGAATTCAGATTTGTGTAAATAAGATGAAAACCTTTGATATACTCTAAATCTTCTTTTGTAAATCCGAAATCATGCTCTTTTGCGATACCGCCTTTATTTGAACCTAAAAATACTCTGTCAGTTTCTTTCAAAGTTACAAGAGCGAATCCATTTTCACCTTCATAACGACGGCAGTGACTGTCATCAATTCCGATTTCTTTCAACGTATCCTGAACACAGGCTGCCACTTCATCATCTCCGTATTTTCCAAGATACGCAGACTCCATATTGTTCATCTTTACATAAACACATGTATTAACGCACTGTCCGCCCGGATACATCTTTCCTCTTGACAAATATTTATCACATACGTTATCTCCAACTGCAATAATCTTACAATGCTCCATCTTTCCGATTCCTTTCTTTTCTGACATTTTCTGCAACAGATCGCCTAATCGAAACTGTCACCGCTGAATTGTTACTCTTTTTTCATGCCGTATTTTGTTTCTTTGTTTTCCGGCATTTCACGATATTTTTCGCTACTTATAAGGATTGAACTGCTGTATAATCTCTGTCGCACGTTGTCTTCCGCGCCGCATGCACTGCATGATATCTTCTCCCAAGCTGACTCCGTATGTAAAAGCCGCGATATAAGAATCACCTGCTCCTACCGTATTTACTACTTCAACTTTTTCTGCATCCAACTTATAAAACTTCCCGTTCTCATAAGCAAGGCTTCCGTATTCTCCGAGCATGGCAACGACTGTTTTCGCCCCTTTTTCGCTCGTCTTCACCATGAAATTTCTTATATATTCGTCATCCCGATCATAAGAAAAGAATGCATAATCAAGATACGGAATGATCTCGTCGTTACTTTCCTGTTCCAAACGTTTAGAAAAATCATATACCCATATCTGCCCTTCCTGCCTGATCTCTTTTATATATCTGCCGACTTTCGCCCAACGCTCCGCATAAATAATATCAAACTGTTTTACAAATTCCAGATCATCGTCCTGAAGTTCGATCTCTTCCATCGCATTTCCTTCAAAATGCAGATGCTTTTTATCCCCGTCAACAAGATCCATTTTTGCGGCGGCTGTAGGGCGGTCGGTACGCTTTAGTATCCTCAAAGGAATTTTTCTTTCTTTTAACCTCTCTTCTAAAGCGTCGGCAAACACATCATTTCCGAGAATCGTCATTTCCGTGACATCACCGCCAAGATCTTTATAATTCAATGCAAAATCAATACTGTTTCCCGTCAGATAGTACCGATCTAGTTTATAATAAACGTCAATGCAGTTATCTGCCATCGCAAGTGTCCGTTTCATAATGATCTTAACCCCTTTCCCCGACTACATAAACCATATAACGTCTGTTTTTTATCCCATCGTATTCACAAAAATAAATATCGACTGCGTGTCCGAGTTTTAATGTGCCGTCTAAAACAGGAAATACGCAGTGATTTCCTGTCAGAAGCGATTTCAAATGTCCGGGCGCGTTTCCTCCGATCGTTCCGTAAGTCGGAAGGTAATGATTATGATGATACGGATAATCTTCAGGCGCGATCCGGTCAAGACATTCCATAAGATCTTTTTCTACACACGGAAGACTTTCGTTTACAGTGATTCCTGTCGTTGTATGCTCTGTAATTACATAGACAATTCCTTTTTTCGACTCCGCTTTCTTCCACAACCTTGCGTACGTCATCTGTAATCTTGATCATCTCAAATTCTTTATCCGCACATATCGGAACTTCTTTTAGTATAAAATCCATCTCTCTCACTCCCTTCCAAGAAACCGCTCTGCATTTTCTGCATATATTTTTTCAAGTGTTTCTTCCGAGAAACCAAGACTGTCCAATCCTCTTTTACTTCTGACCGGGCGAATTCTCGGCGAACCCGAACCAAACATAATCTTATCCGCTATATTGTGTTCTACCAAAGCGCTCCCATATCTTCGGTAAATACTTCTTGTAAATCTGATACGGTCCGTCAAAATTCATCAGCGCCGTATTTGTATAGCAATTCTCATATTTTAAAAGCAACGCCGCCGTTTCCTGAACCCACGGCCAGCCGACATGAGAAAGACAGATGTTCACTTCGGGATATTTACTTAAAACCTCCTCAAATTCAATCGGACGGCAATATTTTGCCAGAGAGTTATTTTCCATACTCAATCCTGCCTGAAAAATGATCGGCCTTTTATATTTCTTACATATATCATACAGCACAAATAATCTTTCATCACAGGGATACATATGTAATCTTGCCGTATTGATATAAAGTCCCGCCAGATTTTGGAACTTAAACGCCTTTTCCAGTTCTTCTGCCGCCGATTCCTTTCTCGGATCTGCAGACGCAAACCCGACAAAAAACGTCGGATCACATTGTACGATCTTCTCGATCTCGTCGTTTGATATATCCGGTTCTCCCGTTTCAAACGAACAATCTGACGGAAGCAGAAATACTTTTTCAATTCCTGCCAATGCATATTGCTTTTTCAAAAGTTCGATACTTGACGGCTTCATCAAATGATAGTTCATCTGATCGCATCGCTTTTCAAAGCGCTCTTTATTTTCACAGATCGGTGAGAAAAGCGCCGGACGAATATGTGTGTCTATTACCATTTTTGTCACTTCCTCTTATTTTTCGCTTTTATTTTTCGCTTTTATTTGCCGCATTTCTTTTATATATCTCGTTTCTTATTTCTTTTGCTTTATTTTGTTGCTTTTTATTTTTTTTGCTTCAATTTGTTTTCTTCTATATTGAAATTGTTTAAATTCTATGCATCATATCTTTATTATTCAAATACAAGTCTCTGAACATCTTGTAATGTTCTTTGTAATATATATGGTTCTTTTCATTCGGAACAAGTATTTTCCCTTTCGGAAGAGAATCTCTAAGCTCCGTAAAATCACGAAACCTCCGATCTCCAAGCGCCGCCATTGCAGCATCTCCGTATGCCGAACACTGATATCTTTTAGGAATACATATCTGCCTTCCGATCATATCGCATATAATCTGCATCCATGCCGCATTTTTTGTGCCGCCCCCTGCCGTAATAACGGATTTCGGCGGAAGGTTCATTTCATCAAACAAGATCATATGCTGAAGAGTCGAATATCCGACCGCTTCAAGCGCGGCTCTGTTAATCTGCTTTCTTGTATGTGTTCCTTTTAAACCGAATAGCATTCCCGATGCTTTCGCATCTTGTATCGGGCTGCGCTCTCCATAGATATAAGGAAGTATGATCAGCCCTTCCGATCCGGCTTCTACCTCTGCCGCCTCTCTTGCCATCACTGCGTATGCATTTTCACCGCCCGCTCGTTCCTTCTTCAATTCTTCCTCATAAAACGTATCCCTCACCCATCTCGTCAGCGTTCCCGCCGCATTCGTTCCGTCTCCGATACAAAATATTCCCGGTATCGTAAATTCCTTTCCACCTTTTAAAGAACCGTTTCCGTTTGCCGACACATAATCATCAACATAACGATCAACACAGTAATAATAAAACATAGACGAACCATACTGGAAAAATACAGTTCCCGATTCTACCAATCCTACGCTGATCGCTTCTGCAGTGGAATCTCCTGTACCGACGATCACTGGCGTACCTTTTTTCAAACCACTCTCTTTTGCCGCCTCTTCCGTCACTGTCCCTGCAATTTCAAAAGAATACGCGCACTCCGCGATCTGATCCGGCCGACAATATAAGCTACAATTTTCTTTATTTATCGTGCCGTCCCGATTATAAAGCGGACGAAACGATCCTTTTGCCAAAACTGATCGATCACATACTTTCCGGTTAATTTTGCAGTGAGATATGAACTTCCCGTCAAAAACTTATATGTCTTTTCATACACTTCCGGCTCATGGTTTTTGAGCCACAAAATTTTCGCCGCCGTATCGCCTGTACAGATCGGATGACCGAACATTTTTTTGACGTCATCTCCATAATATTGAGTCAGCCACTTAATCTCTTCTTCCGCCCGCGAATCGATCCCGTATAATATTGCAGGACGCAGCGGATTACAGTCTTTATCTACAGGCAGGCAGTCCGTACCAAGAGCGCTCGTCCCGACACATCTGATCTCGTCAGAACGAATGTTACTCTTTTCAAGAAGAAGCCTGCATAATTTACAGAAATCTCCCCACCAGACTTTGTCCGCATCATGTTCAAACCAACCTTCCTGCGGATGATCCATTCCATGAGTTACCGAACAATCTGCAACAGGGATCATATTTTCATCGATCAACATTCCTCTCGACTCATATGTACCGATATCTATTCCCAGATAATATTCTTTCACTGTTTTCTCCTCAAAGACTCTTCTTTCACTGTTTTTCTTATCAAAGATTCTTCTTTATTGATTTTTCCTTACAATCCTTTTCTTATGTCTGCCACAATCTCCATAAATTCTCTTACACGCTCTTTATCTACCCTGCCGTTAAATACGCCGTCTTTTTTAAATGCAGTTCCCATGCAGACGCCGTCACAGTTTCCCAGTTTCTCTCTGACATTTCCGTGATTGCATCCTGTATTACAGAATACCGGAACTTTTCTCGGCTTCGCCACTTCATGCACTCTGGATAGTATCACATCGTCCGGTTCTGCTCCTGCTGCCGCTCCCGACACACATAATCCATCTGCAAAATCGCCGAACATAATGGATTTTGCAACAACCTGAACGTCTCTTTGTACAAGATAAGCATCCGCTTCCGGGTTTACTTTAAAAAGAAGTTTCATATCTTCGATTCCGAGCGCTTTTCTGTGACGGATCGCTTCTCCGCTGTTCGAGACATATACTCCATATTCTCCCATATATGCTCCTGAAAAACAGCTTCTTCCGAATTTTGCTCCTGTTGCAGCTCCGAGATCGATCGTTGCAATCGGGTTTTTTACGACATTAACGCCAAACGGTACGCTGATCTCGTCTTTTAATTTTCCGATGATATACGCCATAGCCGAAACAACCGCGATATCCGCTACCGGCTGGTACGGCAAACTGAATTCGTTTGCAAAAAGGATTCCGTCAACGCCTCCGTCCTGCAGCGCCAGCAAGTCTTTCCTTGCGTGTTCTGTAACTGTTTTCATATCTCCGCAATATCCCGGATCTCCCGGAAGCGCGTCAAGATGCAGCAGCGCTATAATCGGTTTCTCTACTCCAAACATGTCTTGTGTCCACATAACACTTTCCTCCGTATAATATTTGTTTCTATGTTGTATTCTCCTTTATATAACAAGATTTGTAATTTATAATTAATCAAACTCGTTCGTATTTGCTTTCATCCATGCGACAATATCATCGATCGCCTTATCAGGATCGCGATAATATCTTCTGTCGCATATTTCAAACGACACCGTTCCGTCATAACCTCTGTTTTTAATCGAATCATAATATTCTTTCATCGGGAAATCTCCGTCTCCCGGAACAGTATGACCTCTGTCGTTAAAGTGAATATGCTGAAGTTTATCTCCTAGATTATCAAAATAATCATCGATCGTTTCCTTCGCATATGTCATCTGATCCATATCAACCATTCCGACGATTGACGGAGACTCGATCTCTTCCAGCATCTTTGCGATATCTTTGCTTGTGATAAGCACGTTTGTCGTCGTTACTTTTAACTCTTCCAAAAGTAACCTGACGTCTTTCTTTTCGCAATACTGCGCCAGTGTCCACAACGATTCTCTGCAGTATTTCCAACCCTCTTCTCTTGGCTGATCGAAGTATCCGAATCCGGTACTGATCTGCACACACGGACAGTCAAGAAACTGTGCCGTGTCGATTGCTCGCTGATAATACCGAATGCTTGACTCTCTTGTAAGATCATCCTGCGTACAGAAATTAACCGGATACACACAGTTTTCAGGCGTCATCGCCATCACACTTAAATGATGTGCTTCAATCTCCTTTTTCAATTCGATCAATCTTAAAAGCGGATAATCGAACAGATTAAGCTGCGGCGCCGAACAGTACAGATCGATACTGTTAAACGGTGAGCGTTCCACTTTATCAAGAAATTTTTTGATCGGATATCTTAAATAATGATAATTCATAGGCGCGAATTTCATTGCCATATTCCTCCGTTTCAATACTTAAAATTTGAAAAGACTGCCGCCCGTTCCATACGGATACAAGGCTGCAGTCTCTTTTTGCTTTTCAGCTTTCTTTCTATATTGCCGCAGCACATTGTCTTCTGACTTCTTAGAATACAACCGCTCCTATAAGAAGTGCGACTACTACTGATACGACCGTACATACAAGCCCCGGTATCATATAGCTGTGGTTCAATACAAATTTACCGATCTTCGTTGTTCCCGCCGAGTCGAATGCAAGAGCTGCAACACACTGTCCCGAAGCCGGAATAAAGTAGTTAGATGAACATGCGATCCAACCTGCCACGATTACGTTTGCCGGAAGTCCTAAAGCGATTCCGATCGGAATCATGATCATTGTTGTCGAAGACTGACTCGTTGTGATCGCACCTACGATAAATACCGCTACAATGAAAATCCACGGATACTTATTTGTCAGCGCCGACATATTGTCTGTAATAAATGACGACTGATCTCCGATAAATGTATTTACAAGCCAGCACAGACCAAACGCCAGAACAACCGCAAACATACCTGTTCTAAATACCGGCTGATCAAGAACTTTGTTGCTGTCCAGTTTTGTAAGAAGGATCATAGCCGCCGCAGCTACGAGCATAAAGATTTCGATTACTGTCGTAAGCGGAAGTTTACTTCCGTCTGCCAGCGTCGGAACTAAACCGCTGACTGCGCCGAGAAGAACGATTCCCACCATGGCAATGAGGAAGATCGTAACGGAAATTTTTGCTTCTTTGCTGACTTTTTTCTCTTCTTTTACTTTCTTGGAGAAATCCTCGATCAATCCTGCCTCAACACGAGCCTGAAATTCAGGATCATCTGCAAGCTCTTTGCCTTTCTTAATTACTGCGATTGCCGCAATGACTGTTCCGATCAATGTAGCCGGAACACAAACAATAAGTAATGTGAAGATATTTACTTTCGTATAATTTGTTGCCTCTGCCATGAAAGCGAGGATTCCGACTGTTGCCGCTGAAATCGGACACGCTGTGATCGCCTGCTGTGAAGAAACGATCGATGCGGAAATCGGTCTTTCCGGACGAACGCCTGTCTCAATGGCAATTTCGTTGATAACCGGAAGAAGACTGTAAACGATATGACCTGTACCACACATAAATGTAAAGATATATGCTACAACCGGAGCCAGTACCGTAATCATTTTCGGGTTCTTTCTCAGGATTTTCTCCGCTATGCGGACGAGGTAATCCAAACCTCCGCAAGCCTGCATTGTTGCCGCCGCACAAATAACTGCTATCATGATCAAAATTACTGTGATCGGCGGATCAGAAGGAGTAACATGGAGAATAAATGTCATAATAAACATTCCGATTCCTCCTGCCATCGCAAGGAACGTACCTCCCACACGAACTCCGATAAAAATGATCGCCAAAACGATAATCAATTCTATCCAAAACATAAGCTAACCTCCTAAATCACTCTTTAGTTTACCCTCATTTTGAGTTTTCCTTTTAAAGAACTATGCGCATATTCTTTAACTCTACAAACCAATCCAGTGCATTGTATTCTTTTGTATCGTTCTGTATTGTTTTGTATCTGATACAATAGTATATTTGTTTTGTTGTTTTGTCAATTTATTTTTGCAACTTTGTGTATTTTATATGAATATTAATTACATTTTTGTGCATGATGCTGTATTTCTATTATTTTGTATTATTTATATGTATTACCTATATTTTCCAATTTTTTTTCATACCATAAGCATTACTATTCGCCCAATTTAAAAGAAGCCCGCACAATGTGCAGACTCCTTTTATAAAATAAGTTATATCGCTTAATTGGTCATAAATAATTTGTTTTTATATCCGTTTTTAATACTCTACTTTCCACATATAGCGGCGTGTTGCAAGCGGGTGCTCACGTTTTGTCGCAAGAGCATGGTTGTAGATCGGGTATACATTGTTAAACAAAGCATGATTAAAGTAATCGACAACAGATGCGTCGATTGTTGACAGTCCCAGTTCTTTTGCGTCGAGAACTTCAATACGTTTTGCGTATTTCTTAAGGAATGTAAGAGCTCTTTCATCTAATTCTCTCGTTGTTCCTTCTGAAATCTGGATCATAAACGGGCGGTTTGCATCTGTGATCTCAAATGGACCGTGGAAATACTCTCCTGTATGAATGCTGCTTGAATCAAGCCACTGCATTTCCATAAAAATACAGATACTTTCCATATAAGCAGCTCCGTAAGAAGCGCCGCTTCCCATTGTGTAGATTACCGAATCATTCTTATATTCTTCTGCAAAAGCTTCCGCTCTTTCTGCTACATGTTTGCGGGCATTTTTAATAATGTTGCTGATCATGCCAAGTCCTTCATAAAACTTTTCATAGTTCTCATAGCCTTCTGTCTGCGCTAACAGTTCAACAGCTACGAGCAGCGCGCACTGTGTTTTTTCTCCTGCATAATCGATGTTTCCCGCAAGGTGATCCAAACTTGCATCAAATGTATAACGAATAATGTAATCTCCGAACTCAATGATCTCAGATTCTTCAAGCCATGTAAGGATAATAACTGCGGCGCCTTTTTCTTTTCCGAGTTTTGCCGCCTGAATCGTCTCAGGTGTATTTCCTTTATGACATGCCAGACATATGATTGAGTTTTCTCCGAAATCCTTCGGTGTACTATGAACAAACTCGTTACTGTTGATCCATGCTGAACGAAGTACCTGCGCCTCTCTTTCCATAAATGTCTTTGCCGGATAAAGCGCTCCCAGAGAACCTCCGCATCCTACGAAATAAATATTTTTTACTCCG
>ENA-OQCP01000088-OQCP01000088.1-human-gut-metagenome-genome-assembly--contig:-NODE-88-length-33939-cov-2.380930_pt1 | contig 33939 bp, 48 predicted proteins | sample MGYA00242760_ERZ504583 | MGnify/ENA primary metagenome ERZ504583 (study PRJEB26092, sample SAMD00036308) | human gut metagenome | host: Homo sapiens | study: EMG produced TPA metagenomics assembly of...
CTCGAAAAAACACTTGTTAAATTCTTGTCATAGTGCTATGATAAGGAAAGTGAAAAATTTATCAATCACAAAAACCAACTAGGGGTATTTTAGAAAGGAGTATTTATGAGCAGCAAGATTACCATCATTGGAGCTGGAAGCGTTGGATCTACGATCGCCTATACACTGTCGAACGAAGACATCGCGTCTGAGATTGTTCTCATCGATATTAACAAGAAAAAAGTAGAGGGAGAGGTTATGGATATCGCGCAGGGTACCTGCTTCCGCGATCCGGTCTCCATCATCGCAGGTGAGTATGAGGATGCCAAGGACTCTGATATCGTAATTATTACTTCCGGTATTGCAAGAAAGCCTGGCCAGACCCGTATTGAGCTGACCCAGACCAATGTAAACATCTTAAAATCCATCACACCGGAAATCGTAAAAGCGGCTCCGAATGCCATCTACATCATTGTAAGCAACCCGGTTGATATCATGACCTACGTGTTTACAAAGATCTCCGGACTTCCGGAAAACCAGATCCTTGGTTCTGGTACCATGCTGGATTCCGCGAGACTTCGCTGCGGACTGTCTGAACACCTCAACATTGCCCAGAAAAACATCCACGCTTACGTATTCGGTGAGCACGGCGATACTTCCTTCATTCCGTGGAGCGGCGCTTACGTTTCCGGTGTCAGTCTGGACGAGTACTACGAGACCGTAGAAAAAATGGGCAGGAACGTAACCAAGATCGACAAAGATGCTATGCTGGAGTACGTAAGAACTTCCGGCGGACAGGTTATTGCAAACAAAGGAGCTACTTTCTATGCAGTATCTGTTGCAGTATGCAAACTGGTAGCAACCATTCTTTCTTCTTCCGATTCTGTAGCAACCGTATCTTCCATGATGCACGGTGAGTACGGCATCGAGGATGTAGCTTAAGCACACTGACCCTCGTTGGACCGAAAGGCGTACAGGGCAAGATTCCGATGCGTATGACAAAAGAGGAAGTAGAAAAACTCAAAGCAAGTGCCGACGCATTAAAAGCAGTTATCGCACAGATCGAGCACTAAGAGCGGGCAATAAGCTCAAAACATAAAATTTATGGCAGTGGCAGAAGTGCGAAAGAGCGGTATCTCCCACTGCCTTAACGTGCGCCTGAAGAAATTTTCCGCCGGGTGTACATAAAAAGAGTACCGGAAACTTTTCCGGTGCCGGACAGAAGATACCGCAGGAAAAATGGAAACCAACAGGAGCAAGTAAGAAAGGAGCAATTCCATGACCTACAGTTATTTTCCGGGCTGTACGCTGAAGAACAAAGCAAAAGATCTGGATCATTATGCCAGAGAGTGCGCAAAAGTTCTGGGATTTGAACTGGAAGAAATTGAAAACTGGCAGTGCTGCGGAGCTGTGTATCCACAGGCATCCGATGAAATCGCCACAAAACTTCTTCGGTTCGCGCTTAGCAGACGCCAAAGAAAAAGGACAGGATCTGATCACAGTCTGTTCCGCCTGTCATCACGTGATCAAACGCGTAAACGATGACATGGCGAATGTAGAAGACATTCAGACAAAAGTAAACAACTACATGGCTCTTTCCGAGCCATATCTTGGCGAAACGAAAGTACTTCATTATCTGGAAGTGCTGCGTGACGTCGTTGGATTTGACAAGATCAAAGAGAAAGTGGTAAACCCATTAAAAGGAAGAAAAATCGGCGCATATTACGGCTGTATGCTGCTTCGTCCGAGCACCACAATGCAGTTTGACGATCCGGAAAATCCGACAATCATTGAAGACTTTATCAAGGCCCTTGGCGCAACACCGGTCGTATATCCGATGAGAAATGAGTGCTGCGGCGGCTACATATCCCTCAAAGAAAAGAAAATGGCATCCAACATGGTAGACAGATCATGGCATCCGCATCCTACAAAGGAGCAGAAGAACTGATCACTGCATGTCCGCTTTGCATGTACAACCTGCGCAATAACGGAACAAAAGAAGGTCTTCCGGTTACCTACTTTACCGAGCTTCTTGCAGAAGCACTCGGCATCAAAGAGGAGGGTGCAGGCATGAAAATTGCAACATCCGATGAAATCCGTGCCATCGCCGGTGTGGATACCAGAAAATGTATGAAATGCGGTAAATGTTCCGCATCCTGTCCTGCTTATAACGAAATGGACATCCGTCCGCATCAGTTGTATCTTACGTACAGAACGGCGATGTGGAAGCACTGATGAACTCCAAGTCCATCTGGAAATGCCTCTCCTGCTTCGCATGTGTAGAGCGCTGTCCAAGAGACGTAAAACCTGCCAAACTGATCGAGGCAGTTCGTCTTTCCGTGATCCGTCAGAGAGGAGAGAATTATCTTTCTCCGGATGAAATTCCGGCTCTTCTGGATGATGAGACTCCGCAGCAGCTTCTGATGAGTGCATTCCGTAAATATAGAAAGTAAAAAACAACCCATCCACAGAAAGGTGAGAGAAAAGTGCAAAGAATAGGAGTATTTGTCTGCCACTGCGGTACAAATATTGCGGCTACGGTTGATGTCAAAAAAGTTGTTGACGTCATCAGCAAAGAGCCGGGTGTTGTTCATGCAGAGGATTATCAGTATATGTGTTCCGAAACGGGTCAGCAGAAAGTGATCGATGCCATTCAGAACGAGCATCTGACCGGCGTTGTCATCTGTTCCTGCTCTCCGCGTATGCATGAAGGAACGTTCCGCAAAGCAGCAGAAAAAGCGGGCCTGAACCCGTATCAGCTGGAGATTGCAAACATTCGTGAGCAGTGTTCCTGGATTCATAAAGACATGGAAGAGGCTACCGAGAAGGCCGTAATTCTGGCCCGTGCAGCCGTTGCTAAAGTTATGCTGGATACCCCGCTTACCCCGGGCGAGAGCCGCGTTGTAAAACGTGCGCTGGTGATCGGAGGCGGTATCGCAGGTATCAGACTGCACTGGATATCGCAGATGCAGGCTATGAAGTAGATATCGTAGAGAAGACCCCGAGTATCGGCGGAAGAATGTCACAGCTTGACAAGACATTCCCGACCCTCGACTGTTCTTCCTGTATCCTGACTCCTCGTATGGGAGAGGTAAACGCGCATGAGAAGATCAACATCTATACCTACAGTGAGGTAGAGAGCGTTGGCGGATTCGTCGGTGATTTCAAAGTAGACATCCGTAAGAAAGCAAGATACGTAGATATGGACAAATGTACCGGATGCGGACTCTGTCAGGAGAAATGTCCTTCCAAGAAGAACCTGAGCGAGTTCAACAGAGGCCTGTCCAACCGTACTGCAATCTACACACCGTTCGCACAGGCAGTTCCGAACGTACCGGTTATTGATACTGCAAACTGTATCCACTTCAAAACCGGAAAATGCGGTATCTGCTCCAAAGTCTGTGCAGCAGGTGCAGTAAACTACGACCAGAAAGATGAAGTAATCACCAGAGAGTACGGCGCAATCGTTGTGGCAACTGGTTTCGATACCATCAGTCTGGACAAGTTTGACGAATATTATTACAACCAGAGCAAAGACGTAATTACCTCCCTTGAGATGGAGCGTCTGATGAATGCTGCCGGCCCGACAGGCGGTAAAGTAGTACGTCTTTCCAACGGCGAGCATCCGAAGGATATCGTATTTATCCAGTGTGTCGGTTCTCGTGACGTGACCTGCAGAGGAAAGAGCTACTGCTCCAAGATCTGCTGTATGTACACCGCAAAACAGGCTATGCTGGTGCGTGACCATTATCCGGATGTCAATGTACATGTCTTCTACATTGATGTTCGTACCCCGGGTAAAAACTTCGATGAGTTCTATCGCCGTGCGGTAGAAGAGTTTGATGTAGACTACATCAAAGGCCAGGTAGGAAAAGTATCCGAGGCTCCGAACGGACGTCTTCTGGTACAGGGTTCCGACCTGCTTGACAACCGTCAGATCAAAATGGAAGCAGACCTTGTTGTCCTTGCAACTGCCATCGAGCCGAGCAAAGATGCAAGAAAACTGGCTACCATGCTGACCGCAAGTATGGATACCAACGATTTCTTTACTGAGGCACACGCAAAGCTGCGTCCGGTAGAGTCCCCGACCGCAGGTGTCTTCCTCTCCGGCGTATGCCAGGGACCGAAAGATATCCCGGAGACCGTTGCACAGGCAGGAGCTGCTGCTGTCAAAGTAGTCGGACTGCTGGCAAAAGACAAACTGACCACCAACCCGTGTACAGCAGAATCCAATCCGCTGTTCTGTAATGGATGTGCATCCTGTGAAAAAGTCTGCCCATACGGCGCAATTTCCTACGAAGACCGTCAGGTCAACGACCATGGAATCCGTGAAACCAGACATGTGGCAGTCGTTAACGGCGCACTTTGCCATGGATGCGGTGCATGTACCGTTGCATGTCCGTCCGGCGCTATGGACCTGAAAGGATTCTCCAATAGACAAATTCTCGCGGAGGTAGATGCAATATGCCGATAGATAACAACGAAAACAAAGAATTTAAGCCAGTCATCGTGGCATTCTGCTGCAACTGGTGCTCCTATGCAGGAGCAGACCTGGCAGGTTCCAGCCGTCTTTCCTATCCGGCAGACGTAAAGATCATCCGTGTTCCATGTTCCTGCCGTGTCAATCCGCTCTTCATCTTAAGAGCATTCCAGAAGGGCGCTGACGGAGTCATCCTCTGCGGATGCCATCCGGGAGACTGCCATTACAGCACAGGAAACTATTATGCAAGAAGACGTATGACCCTGCTGTTCTCCATGCTGGATTACATGGGCGTTGAGAACGGACGTACCGTGTGGAATGGGTATCCGCCGCAGAAGGTGTGAAATTCTCCCAGACCATGAACGAGTTCATCGAGCAGGTTACAAGCCTTGGTAAGAATGTCAGATTGGAGGATTTACGATGCAAGAAAAATTAGTATCCCGCGCAAAAGAGCTTCTGTCTGACGGTACCGTAGTCCGTGTTCTTGGCTGGAGAAAGGTGACACTGATTTCAGTGCAGAGCCTGCATTCTTCGAGACTGCCGAGAGCCTTTCCGAGTTTACCTACGACGGATTCTGCGGCGCAAATCTTAGCAAATACATGATTAAAGCATCGAAAGAAGAAGGAAAAACACTCGTTTTCTTAAAACCGTGTGATACTTACAGCTTTAATCAGTTAATCAAAGAGCATCGTGTGGATCGCGAGAAAACCTACATCGTCGGCATCGGCTGCGATGGAAAACTCGATATCGAAAAGATCCGTGAAGCAGGATGCAAGGGTATTACCGCTGTAACAGAAGACGGCGATACCATCAAAGTGGCAACTGTTTACGGCGACAAAGAACTTGCAAGAGAGGATGTTATCCTGGAAAGATGCAAAGCCTGCAAGGGCGGAAAACACGTTGCCTACGACGAGCTGGCAGAGAACTGCGACGAAGAGAAACCGGCAAAAGAAGGCCGTTTTGAACTGGTTGAGAAGCTCGAGGCAATGGCTCCGGAAGAGCGTTTCGCATTCTGGCAGAACGAACTGTCCCGCTGTATCCGCTGTAATGCATGCCGTAACGTATGTCCGGCCTGCAGCTGTATCAAATGTGTCTTCGATAATGACCGTTACGATACCGCACAGAAAGCAAATACGACTACATTTGAAGAGCAGATGTTCCACATTATCCGTGCATTCCACGTTGCCGGACGCTGCACCGACTGTGGCGAGTGTTCCCGTGTATGTCCGCAGCACATTCCGCTGCACCTGCTGAACCGTAAATTCATCAAAGATATTGACGAGTTCTACGGAGAGTATCAGGCAGGCGCCGATACCGACAGCCGTGCACCGCTCACCAACTTCACACAGGAAGATGTAGAGCCAAGTATCGTTAAGGAAAGGGTTAAGGGATGTATCAGATTAGCAGAGAAAAAATGCCGGAGCTCCTTGCCGCTGTTGCAAAGGAGATGGATCTTTTCCTTCCGGTACAAAACAATGGAATTACCAATTCGGTTTCTGGACCGAGGACGCAGACGTGGATCTCGATACCTTAAAAACCGTAAAATCCCCGAAAGATGCCTTTTTCCCGCAGAGTGAAATTCTTTACTCCTGCTATCAGAAGGCAAATAAAATCAGCATTGAACCGGCTGCATTAAAAGACGCACCGTTTGCTATCTTCGGCGTTCGTCCGTGCGATGTCAGAGCGTTCGATGTTCTGGACCGCGTTTTCTTAAGCGAGCCTGCAGACGTTTACTATGCAGCAAGAAGAGAGCACGGCATCGTTGTTTCCCTGGCTTGTCATGAGCCGGAAGACAGCTGCTTCTGTAAAACCTTCGGCATCGATGCTGCAGAACCGGCAGCAGATGTTGCTATGTGGCAGGTAGCTGACGGTTATGCATGGGAAGCAAAAACCGAAAAAGGCCAGAAACTGACCGAGCTTGTAAAAGCTTACCTGACCGAGCAGGATCTTACCAAAGAAGTAGAGGCTGAGAAAGAAGCAATCCGTACTCTGATCGACAAGATGCCAAACAGCAACCTTTCCCTCGAGGGATGGGGCGTTGGCAAGACAAAAGAACGTTTTGACGATCCGAAGTGGAAAGAACTTTCCGATGCCTGCTTAGGCTGCGGAACCTGTACGTTCTCCTGCCCGACCTGCCAGTGCTACGATATCAAAGACTTTAACACCGGAAACGGTGTACAGCGTTACCGCTGCTGGGATTCCTGCATGTACTCTGATTTCACCATGATGGCAGCAGGAAACAACCGTACCACACAGCTGCAGCGTTTCCGTCAGCGTTTCATGCACAAACTGGTATACTTCCCGGACAACAACGATGGAATGTATTCCTGTGTCGGATGCGGACGCTGCGTAGAGAAATGTCCGCAGTCGCTGAACATTGTCAAAGTAATCAAACGCATGGGAGGTACCAAGTAAATGTGCAATTGTAGTTGTGGAAGCGAAGAAAAGAAAAACGCTTTGCTGCCGCAGGTCGGTATCATCACAGATATCCGCCGCGAAACACCGGACGTAAAAACATTCCGTATCGTTCGTCCGGACGGCACCAAGCTGTTTGAACATATGCCTGGCCAGTGCGCAATGCTCTGTGTACCGGGTGTCGGAGAGGCACTGTTTCCATTACCTCTTCCCCGACCAACAAAGAGTACCAGGAGTTCTCCATCAAGGAGTGCGGTACTTTAACGAATTATCTTCACAACATGTCCGTAGGAGATGAAATCCTGGTTCGTGGACCGTATGGAAATCATTTCCCGGTAGAAACCGTATTAAAAGGACAGGATCTGCTGTTCATCGCCGGAGGTATCGGACTTGCTCCACTGCGTTCTGTTATTAATTACGTACTGGACAATCGTGATAACTACGGTACCGTAGATATCGTTTACGGTTCCCGTTCCAAAGACGATCTGGTACAGTTAAAAGAGATCCAGGAAGTATGGGCGAAAGCAAAAGATGTCAACGTGCATCTGACGATTGACCGTGAACAGGAAGGCTGGGACGGCCATGTAGGATTCGTTCCGAACTATGTAAAAGAACTGAATATGTCTGTTGACAAAACAGCTCTGATCTGCGGACCGCCGATCATGATCAAATTTGTTCTTCAGGGACTTCAGGAGCTGGGCTATGAGAAAACACAGGTTTACACCACTTTGGAGCTTCGTATGAAATGCGGTATCGGAAAATGCGGCCGCTGCAACATCGGAGACAAATACGTCTGCAAAGACGGCCCGGTTTTCCGCTGCGACGAGATTGACGAATTACCGAACGAATATTAAACGGAGGTTGAAGAAAATGCAGGAAATGGTAAATATTTACGTTTACGGCAAAAAGTATTCCGTACCTGGCGATCTGACCATCATGACCGCTATGGAGTACGCCGGATATCAGTTAAAACGCGGATGCGGATGCCGTCACGGATTCTGCGGTGCATGTGCGACCATCTACAGAATCAAAGGAAAAAATGAACTGAAAACCTGTCTGGCATGTCAGACACAGGTAGAAGACGGCATGTATATCGCAAGCCTTCCGTTCTATCCGATCGACAAGAGAACATACGATATCGAAGAGATCAGCGCAGAGCAGAGAGTCATGATGGATCTGTATCCGGAAATCTACAGCTGCGTTGGATGTAATGCATGTACCAAAGGATGTCCGCAGAGCCTGAACGTTATGCAGTATATTGCATACGCACAGAGAGGCGACTTCAAGAAATGTGCAGAAGAGTCCTTCGACTGCATCGGCTGCGGAATCTGTGCATCCCGCTGTCCGGCTGGTATCTCCCATCCGATGGTAGGAGAGCTGGCAAGACGTCTGAACGGAAAATACATTGCTCCGAAGTCTGAACATGTAAAGAACCGTGTAGCAGAGATCAAAGAAGGAAAATTCGATGATCTGATCGAGCAGGTTATGCAGAAACCGATCGAAGAAATGCAGGAACTTACAACAACCGTGAGATCGAGAAATAAGGAGGGAATTTCGAATGTATACACTGGCCAATATGCAGGACTCTATTAAAAAGGTAGAAGCTACCAGAGCCCAGAGAATGGCAACAGAGCCAAGAAGAATGACAGCGGATGAGAAAGATGCCCTTCTTGCAGCATATCATCCGGACTATAAAGAGGAAGGCTTCATCACCCTGAAAGTCGGCCCGAACAAAGGTGAGAAAGTTCCGACAGAGCTCGGCTATCTGCTGGAGTCCAACAGCCGTATCCTCGGTGTTGACATCGACCTTGACAAAGTAGATTATGACGTAGATGTACTGGTTATCGGTGCCGGTGGAGCAGGTTCTTCTGCAGCTATCGAGGCTCACGAGGCTGGCGCAAACGTTATGATTACCACCAAACTGAGAATTGGTGATGCAAACACCATGATGGCAGAAGGTGGAATCCAGGCAGCGGACAAAGAAAACGATTCCCCGGCACAGCATTATCTGGATGCGTTCGGCGGCGGACACTTTGCTGCAAGACCGGAACTGCTCCGCAAACTGGTTATGGAAGCTCCGGATGCAATCTCCTGGCTGGAAAACCTGGGCGTTATGTTTGATAAAGATGAGAATGGCCGTATGGTAACTACGCACGGCGGCGGAACTTCCAGAAAACGTATGCATGCATGCCGTGACTACTCTGGAGCAGAGATCATGAGAACACTGCGTGATGAAGTCATCAACCGCGGTATTCCGGTGATCGAGTTCTCTTCCGCAGTAGAGCTGATCAAAGACGATAAGGGACAGGTTGCAGGTGCTGTTCTCCAGAACATGGAGACTGGCGAGTACCAGGTAGCAAAGGCAAAAACCGTTATCATCGCAACAGGTGGTGCGGGACGTCTTCACTACAACAACTTCCCGACATCCAACCATTACGGTGCAACCGCTGACGGTCTGATCCTTGGATACCGTGCAGGCGCTCCGCTTCTGTATCAGGATACCATTCAGTACCATCCGACCGGAGCTGCTTACCCGGCTCAGATCTTCGGTGCTCTGGTAACCGAGAAGTACGTTCTCTGGGCGCAATGCTCGTAACGTAGACGGCGAAGCATTCATGCATCCGCTGGAAACCCGTGATGTATCTGCAGCAAGCATCATCCGCGAGTGCTCCGACGACCGCAACGAGGGCGTTGAGACTCCACAGGGCAAGGCTGTATGGCTGGATACTCCAATGATCGAGCTGATCCACGGAGAAGGCACCATTGAGAAGAGAATCCCGGCTATGTTCCGTATGTTCATGCAGTATGGCATCGATATGAGAAAAGAGCCGATCCTGGTTTACCCGACGCTGCATTATCAGAACGGTGGACTGGAAATCAACGGCGAAGGCTTTACCAACACCGTAAGCAACCTGCTCGTAGCAGGTGAGGCAGTTGGAGGAATCCACGGAAGAAACCGTCTGATGGGTAACTCTCTGCTGGATGTTATCGTATTTGGCCGTGATGCAGGAAAAGCTGCAGCAGCAAAAGCAAAAGACGTAACACTTGGAAAGATGAATCTGGATCATGTGGAGAAATATGCTGAGACCTTAAAAGAGGCAGGCATTGACACCGGTATGGTATCTCCGCAGCTTCTGCCGGATTATGCAGGAAAGAGACACCTGTAAAATGCAGTAACCGCGAAAAAGCGTGGCCCCGGGGCAGAAATACTGTCCCTGGACACGCTTTCCGTGCTGAAAATCCATTGGATGATCGGTATGATAAAATAGCAAGGAAAGAAAGGTGGAGAATCCCATGCGTGAAATTCAGGCTAGTACCATTACGGATGTGGTAGAGAAACTTTGTATCGAAGCAAACTACCATCTTCCGGAAGACGTAAAATGTGCATCACAGGCTGCCGTGCCTGCGAGGATGGCGAGATTGCAAAAGGTGTTCTGGACAAAATCGTAGAAAATTATGAGATCGCAGACGCACAGAACGTGCCGATCTGCCAGGATACCGGAATGGCATGTGTTTTCCTGGAAATCGGACAGGATGTGCACATCGCAGGAGGAGATCTTGCAGAGGCAGTCAACGAAGGTGTCAGAAGAGGATATGACAAAGGATACTTAAGAAAATCCGTTGTCAAAGATCCGGTCAGAAGAGGAAACACCGGCGACAATACACCGGCTATGCTCTACACCGAGATCGTTCCTGGCGATCAGATCAAAGTAACCGTAGGCCCGAAAGGCTTCGGAAGCGAAAATATGAGTATGATCCGTATGTTCAAACCGTCCGCAGGTCTTCAGGGAATCAAGGATTTCATCCTGGAAGTTGTTGAGACAGCAGGCCCGAACCATGCCCGCCTATGGTAGTCGGCGTTGGTATCGGCGGAACCTTCGATAAATGTGCACTGCTTGCGAAAAAAGCACTGATGCGCCCGATCGATTCCGAGAACCCGGATCCGTTCTACGCAGATCTGGAAAAAGAAATGCTGGAGAAAGTCAACAAACTCGGCATCGGACCGCAGGGCTTTGGCGGAAAAACCACAGCCATCGGCCTCAATATCGAGACAATGCCGACTCATATTGCGGGAATGCCGTGTGCAGTCAACATCAACTGCCATGTTACCCGTCATAAAACGGAGGTGATCTGATCATGGAAAAACATATTCAGCTGCCTTTAACAGAAGAACTGGCAAAAACACTGCATGCCGGAGATACCGTATATCTGACCGGAACTATCTATACTTCCCGTGACGCCGGACATAAGAGAATGTGTGAAGCGCTCGCAAGAGGAGAAAAAATCCCGTTTGATCCGACAGACGCTACGATTTACTACGTAGGACCGACCCCTGCAAAACCAGGCCAGGTCATCGGATCTGCAGGTCCTACCACCAGCGGCCGTATGGATGCGTATGCTCCGACCATGATGTCCGTAGGCGCAAGAGGAATGATCGGTAAAGGCGCACGTCTTCCGGAAGTTGTAGAAGCCATGAAGAAATATCATGGCGTATACTTCGGAGCCATCGGCGGAGCCGGCGCACTGCTTGCAAAATGCATCAAAAAAGCAGAGCTGATCGCATACGAAGATCTTGGCGCAGAAGCACTTCGCCGTCTGGAAGTAGAGGATATGCCGCTTTTCGTTATCATCGACTGTGAGGGAAATAACCTGTATGAGATGGGAAGAAAAGAGTATTTAGAAGCGCATAAAGAAGACTAAAGGTTATGCTTCGACGGGTATCTGTGAATGATGATAACGACGAAATAGCATAATACAAGAGAGACCATAGAGCTGTCTGAAAAAATCAGACAGCTCTCAAGCTGAAAAGGCATCAGGGCATTGACACTTGCAAGCGACTTTCGGCAGAAAAAGAAATGAAAGAGGAAGAAAAACATGACTGTAGAAATGATAAGCCACTTACTGGAAGCACTGATGATCCTGTGCTTTGGCCTGTCCTGGCCGCTGTCCATTTATAAATCCTGGACTTCAAGAACAGCAAAAGGAAAGAGCCTTTACTTTGAGGTGTTCATCTGGATCGGATATATTTTCGGTATTGCCAACAAATTCATCAGCTATATGAACAACCCGGACAAAGACTGGATCTTTTTCCTTGCGTGGGCTTTCTATTTCCTGAACATTGCAGAGATCACGGTAGATATGGTGCTGTACTTCCGCAATGTAAAACTGGATAAGAAAAGAGAAGCAGAGAAATAAGACAGCGGAATACAGTTAAACGAATCCCCGTCCGTGCGGCAGATTATGCTGCATGGGCGGGGATTCTTACGTTTGTCTTAAGTTGCCTTACGATTTCTAAGATGGATTGCATGGTGGGGAGATCGTTTGATATAATGGGAGTATCAGAAACGAAAGCCAAAAATCGGAAGGGAGGATTTTTATGAGACGGTATGCATGGGTAACAGCAGTGTGTCTGGCGGCACTGATGGCAGGCGGATGCGGAAATCAGGCAGGGCAGGAAACCAAACAAAATTCGGTGAGCGTATCGGAGAGTGCAGCATCCGGTGAACCAGAGGCAAAATCAGATGATGTGGGATCGGATGGAGATGCGGTGAAAGAGGCCGGGGATGGTTTGGAGAACGACGAAGAAGGAAAAAACGAAAAAGGAGCTTCCGCCGTAAAACTGGAAGAGGGAGAAATCTACCGGGATGATCTGGACGGGGATGCGTCAGAGGAAGAAGTTTCTTTTGCTTTTGAGGGTGATGGGAAAAATGGTCATGACTTCGAAAACTATAAGTATATTCTGACGCTCAACTATGGAGAGCATGTGAAGCAGTTCGAGATCCTGGGCGGATATGAAGCAACCTGGATAATACGAACAAAGAGTGGTGGCCACTATTTGTATCAGGAATCGTATCACGAAGACGGACTATATTCGGTAACCGTTTTCCGGGTATCATCGGATGAAGCTGTGGACCTTGGCTGTCTGGATGGAAGAATTGGAGATAACGGTATAGAAGATGTCAATGCGTTTCCTGGGTGGAAAGAATCAATCTGCTGGGAACGTATAAAGGGGAACGGAATGTCGGGATCGGAAGCGAGGGGCTCCCGGAGGCGAAAGAAGATGCGTGGAAAATTATCTGGGACAAAAAACCGCTCGTTCTGAAGCAGGAACTGGAAGTTATCGTTCAAAACGAAGACGGAAGCACAGAAAACAGAGTCCTTCCGGCAGGTACGGAACTGATCCCACAGGAAACCGATAAAGAAACGTATCTGGATGCAGAAACTTCGTATGGAACACAGTGCCGGATTGAAGTGGAGACAGAAGACGGATATACTTATATGATTCACGGGGTAGATGAGCATGCATATTTTGCAGATCTTCCGTATGCCGGATAAAGCCGCGAAAAGAAGGGATTGCAGGAACGGGAAAAGAACGGTATACTGTGTATAGAATCTGCTTGACTTAAAGTGCACTTTATAGTTTAGAATAAAGAAAGCTGGAGATTTGCAGTGTCAGAAAAGAGAAGGTTCTGGCAGAGCAGAGGTTTCAGCTTTCTTTTTATGTTGTACCGTATGTGAGTACGAAAGAAAAGAGTTGAAAAACGAAAACGAGGTGAAATGTTTTGGAGGCAAGAGAGGTACTGGAAAAAGTAAAAAACAACGAAATCTCCATCGAAGAGGCAGAAAAATATTTCAAAAAAGAGCCGTTTGAGGAGATGGGATATGCGAAGCTTGATACCCATCGTGAAATCCGAAGCGGGTTTCCAGAGGTGATTTTCTGTGCGCGGAAGGCGGATGCGCATCTGCTGGAAATTTTTACGCGTCTCTATGCGCAGGACGGCGAGGTTTTCGGAACGAGAGCCAGTGAGCACCAGTATGAGCTGATCCGGGAAAAGTTTCCGGAAGTGGTTTATGATCCGCTGTCGCATATTTTAAAAATAGAGAAGAAAGACAAAAAGCGAATCGGAAAAATTGCTGTCTGTACGGCGGGAACCGCAGACATTTCCGTTGCTGAGGAAGCGGCGCAGACGGCAGAATACTTCGGAGCAAACGTCGAGCGAATTTATGATGTCGGCGTGAGTGGTATCCACCGTCTGCTGTCACGCCTCGATACGATTCAGAGTGCCAACTGCGTTGTTGCCGTTGCCGGTATGGAAGGAGCGCTGGCAAGCGTGCTCGGCGGCTGGTGGATAAGCCGGTCATCGCAGTTCCGACCTCTGTGGCTACGGGGCCAGCATGAACGGTCTTTCGGCGCTGCTTACGATGATTAATTCCTGTGCGAACGGAATTGCTGTCGTAAACATCGACAACGGTTATGGGGCCGGATATATTGCAACACAGATTAACAGAATGGGAGTGCATAAAGATGAGTAAAAGTTTATATCTGGAGTGCGGGAGCGGAATCAGCGGGGATATGACCGTTGCGGCTCTGCTCGATCTGGGAGCAGACCAGGAGGTACTGGAGAAGGCACTGGCAAGCCTTCAGCTGCGGGATACAAAACTGCCGTTACGAGAGTGAAAAAATCGGGGCTGGATGCCTGCGACTTCAATGTCATTCTGGATGCGGAGCATGAGAACCACGATCATGATATGGCGTATCTGCATGGGGATATGCGAAAGCGCATGCACATGGAGAGGAGCATGTACACCATCATGAGCATACGCACGATCATGAGCATGTACATGACCAGAAACATACACACAGCCATGACCAGGAACACGCAGGAGAGCATCATCACCATCATGAGCACCGCGGCCTGCCGGAGATTCTTGCCATTATCCGCCGCGGTGATCTGACACCGGGAGCGAGAGCTCTGGCAGAGCGGATTTTCCAGATTCTTGCAGAAGCAGAAGCAAAAGCGCACGGTGTGCCGCTCGATCAGGTGCATTTTCACGAGGTAGGAGCGGTCGATTCCATTGTAGATATTGTTGCCGCCGCCGTCTGCCTGGACAACCTGGCGCCGGACGAGGTGATTGTGACGGGGCTCTGCGAGGGAAGCGGTTTTATCCGATGCCAGCATGGACTGATCCCGGTTCCGGTACCGGCCGTTTTAAATATCGTGCAGACGCACGGCCTGACGCTTATTCCAACCGGAATCAAGGGCGAGCTTGTTACACCGACCGGTGCAGCTATTGTTGCTGCTATCCGAACAAAAGAGAAACTTCCGTCCTCATTTAAATGCACGAAAACAGGTCTTGGAGCCGGAAAACGGACGTATGAGCGGCCGTCACTTTTACGGGCTATGATGCTGGAAACCGAGGAAAATGACGAAAAAGATACGATCTGGAAGCTGGAATGCAATATCGACGACTGCACCGGTGAGGCACTCGGTTACTGTATGGGAAAACTGCTGCAGGCAGGTGCAAGGGATGTTCATTATATTCCGGTCTATATGAAGAAAAACCGTCCAGCATATCAGCTGGATGTGATCTGCGAGGAAGAAAAGCGGGAAACACTGGAGAATATTATTTTCACGGAGACAACCACGATCGGAATCCGTCGCTGCCAGATGGAGCGTACCGTGATGAAACGCGAATTTGCAACGATCACGACCGAATACGGGGATGCCGCTGTCAAGATCTGCCGTCATGGAGAGATAGAAAAAGTTTACCCGGAGTACGAGAGTGCCGCACTCATTGCTGAAAAAAGCGGTATGCCGGTTGGTGAGGCCGGTGCGTGGATCGTACAGAAATATAAAGAAGGAAAGTAAAAAACATGAGATATTTGAAACCACATTTTTACGATCAGTTTACATGCACAGCAGGAGATTGTCCGGATACCTGCTGCGCCGGCTGGCAGATTGTGATCGACGAGGATTCTCTGGAGCGGTACGGAAAGGAGCAGGGCGAGTTTGGAAAACGTCTGCGCAATTCCATCGACTGGGAAGAGGAGTGTTTCTATCAGAAGAACCGCCGCTGTGCTTTTTTGAATGATGAGAATCTCTGTGACCTCTACAAGGCACTGGCCCGGATGCGCTTTGCGATACGTGCCGTCTGTACCCGAGACATACGGAAGAATATGAGGGACTGCGGGAGCTTTCCCTGTCCCTTTCCTGCCCGGAGGCGGCGCGAATCATTCTGTCCTGCCAGGAGCCGGTGCGCTTCCTTGCGGAGGAGACCGACGAGGAGGATGATTTCGAAGAGTTCGATTTCATGATGTTCTCGCAGCTGGAAGATACCAGAGATGTTCTGTTCAAAATTCTGCAGAACCGTACGATGCCGCTGCAGGAGCGCATGAGCGGCGGAACAGCTTGCCGAACAGTATCAGATCTGCATGGAAGAACAGCGGGAATACGATATTGATGATCTGCTTCGGAAATATGAGAAGCATTTGGAAGAGGGAACCTTAAGCGAGTGCGCGGCGGAAAGTCTGGCCCAAAAAGGTGTGGACGCTGCGGGATTCCACGTATGGGAACGTCAGAGAAAAGAACTGGCTGTTCTCCGAAGCCTCGAGCGCCTGCGCCCGGAATGGGATGAGGTGCTTGACGGTACAGAAAAAGTGCTGTACCAGAACGGCGAATCTGCTTACCAGGCCATCTGTGAAGAATTTCACCGCACCTGGGGAGCGAAAAGCAGCCGTCGTGCCGAGTGGGAAAACATAGGCGAGCAGCTTCTGATGTTCTTCGTCTACACCTATTTCTGCGGTGCCGTCTACGATGATATGGTCTGTTCCAAAATGGAACTTGCCCTTTTCTCCGTTCGCTGGATCCAGGAAATCCTGCTTGCGCGGTGGCTGGAAAACGGAAAAACACTTTCCATGCATGACGTTGAGGAGCTTTCCTGGCGTTACGCACGCGAGGTTGAGCATTCCGACGATAACCTGAATGCGCTCGAGGACTGGCTGTTTGAGACTTACGCGCCGGAAGGATGTGTACTGGAAGAAGAACAGGAATAGAAGAGGAAGAAAAATCATGCAGGAAAAGCAAAAGAAATGGATGCTGCGTATTGCGCTTTATCTGGTTGGAATTATCGTGCTGGCACTTGGCATCACATTGAATACAAAGACGAACCTCGCGTGTCGCCCATTATCTCCATGCCGTACGCTGTGGCACAGATTTTTGGCTATGAAACAGGAACGGCAGTCTTTGTGGCGTATCTGATCTTTATCGTATTGCAGATTGTGCTGCTGAAAGGAAAATTTCGACCGTTCCAGCTCTTACAGGTTGCGGCCAGCTACCTGACCAGCGCCTTTATTACCATCTTTGACCGGGTTCTCCCGGTACCTGAACAGATGGGAAGCCGGCTTCTTGTCCTTGCCCTTGCTATCATCCTGACGGGAATCGGCGCTGCTGTCACCGTAGATGTCAACATTGTCCCAAATCCGGCGGACGGACTGGCAAGAGTTCTCGGTGAGCGCTGTGGAAAAAATATGGGATTCGGAAAAAATCTTTTCGATTTCTCTGCCCTTGTCATCTCCCTTGCTATCGGAATGATCGGTGCAGGACGACCGGTGGGAATCGGAAGCGGCACTGTTGTAGCCATGGTCTGCACGGAAGAGTGATCGCGCTGTTTAACTATTTTGGAAAGAAGAAAATAGAAGAAATCACAATCGCATAGCACGCCAATACCCCTGTCGAAAAACCTTGAGTTTTCGGTGGGGGTTTGTTATAATAAAAGACAGCGAAAGAAAAATTTTTTGATTTGTCATAAGGCGTTTGTTTGCGTTATGAGAAGTGCGAAGGAGGAAGTGGCAAATGAACTTAGTTATTACGATGAGCCGCCGGTTTGGTACTGGGGCGAGTATTATTGCGAAAGAACTTTCCGAGAGACTGCATATCCCGGTATATGATAAGGACGATGTAGAGCACGGCATGCGTGACAATGCCTTTGAATCTGAGGCGGATTCGATCTGCGAGCTGGCGAAACAGCCGTGTATTATCATTGGACGGTGTGCTTCGGAGTTTCTGAAAGATAAAAGCAACGTCATCAATATTTTATGTCTGCGCGGACAAAGAGGACCGGATCAAACGTATCATGAAGCTGTTTTCCCTGACAAGAGAGGCGGCTGAGGTGATGCTGGAAGAGACAGACAAGCAGCGTGCCGAGTATTATTATAAAAATACCGGAAAGACATGGGGCGATGTCAATAACTACCATATGATCCTGAATACCTCGGATCTTGGCATCGAGAACTGTGCCGATATTCTGATGCGGTATTTTGAAATGAAAGATTATATCTAAGAGATATTTAAAAAGAAAATACATAAAAATCAGGTGCTTCCCCGAAAAAGAGAAGCACCTGATTTTTTGTGCGGTTTAGTAAGCCTGATACGTATTGCCATAACTTCGGCTGGAGAAGTAATTCTGTTTCAGAACCAGGAACAGTTCGGCATCGGTTGCATATTTGTACGGATACAGATAGAAAATACCGACAAGATTGCAGGTGATTCCGGAAAGAATATACCATCCGATAAAGGAGAGATCAAGAATAAATGTATTCATCTTTTCACCGTTCATCATTTCACGGCTGATGCGGAATGCTTCTTCGGTCGAAAGTTCCGGGTAGTCGGCGAGAAGATAAGGAACCATGTGGTATTCATAAGCTTTCACAATTCCAGGAATCAGAAGAAGCAGCGACCAGAGGAATATATAAAGATTTTTTAAAAACAGAGTCCACACAGTTTTTCCATAGTAGCCGTTCTGGAATCCGAACAGTATGTTGCCAAGTCCCGCTTTTTCCATCGATGTTTTCAATGAAAAAACCTCGAGCCTCCTACCTCAAATGGTGCAAGAAACAAAAATACGGATCAGAATAAAGGCAAGACCAATGACAAGAAGTACAATGCCGCTGAAGACAGTAAAAACAAATTTAACCGGTCCAAGCGGGGTGAATCTTTCTGCAAAGGATTCCACATTGAAGTTATCGGAAGAAATCGTAAATCCAGATATACCGACCGAGTTAGTCTGATTGCTGTCATTGTTGGAATTTCCAGAATTAGAAGTACCGCTTCCGACCAGCAGAGTCAGAATCAGGCGGCTACCACACAGATCCAGTAATTGCGTAAAAATGCGGCTTTTCCGCGGGTTTTCAGTTCCTCTCGAGTCCACATAAAAAAGACCTCCCTCTTAATGTAAGTGTAAACAGCAGATAATTCTGCTAAGTCACGATTATCTTACCATGGGGCAGGTGAAATATCAAGACAGCTTAAGGAAAGTTTAAGAAATTGGCAGAAAGATTAAAGTGGAAATGTGCATTCTTAAATAAAGATTTTACTTGTGAAGCGGGGATGAATGTGCTATAATCTCTCCGGTGCGTCAGAACGCAGCGGGGCCGGGTTTCTCCGGGGTGCGTTCTGAAAAAAAGAAACCTGTACGTTGAATTGACAAAGAGAGCGAGGAATCTACGTGTATCTGACAAAGGACGAGTTTTTGCAGAAATTCGGAATTCTGCCGCAGGAATTTGAGGAAGCAGATATTTCCTGGGAAGAACTGCTGGAAATTGCGGATGATTATGAACGGCGCCGTCCGACGCTGGAAAAGATCCGAAAAGAATTTGTGGCAGAGTTTTTGCAGGACAAGGAAAAAGAGATCGGACTGCAGTCGTACCACAGCCGTCTGAAGGACACCGAACATCTGGTGGAAAAGCTGGTGCGCAAGCGCCTAGAAAATTATGCAAGTACCGGAAAATGGATTCGACAAGCTATATGCGTTACGTGACAGATCTGATCGGAATCCGGGGACTTTTGCTGTATCGGGAGGACTGGGTAAACTTCCATAAATACATTACGCACTGGTTTAAAAATGATCCGGAGAAATACATCCGTGATTACGGCCGTGACTACGACCAGAACGCATCGGGCTATATGGCAGAGCCGCCGAAAGTCCATACAAGACTTGGCGATTACGCCGACATTTATGTGAACTGGATTCCGGAGGAGAACATTCTGGACCGGAAACATTACCGTGCGGTGCATTACATTGTCGTTTACCGCGGCGTCTACATTGAAATTCAGATTAAGACGCTGTTCGAGGAGGGCTGGGGAGAGATTGACCACAGCATTCTTTACCCGCGGCGCAAGGGAAACGCCATGCTGACAGAGTTTTCCGAGCTGCTGAACCGTCTGGCGGGCATGGGAGATGAGATGGGATCGTTCTACCGCCGTCTCCAGGTTGTGCCGGATGAGAAGTTCCAGAGCAAGGAAACGATCGTGCGCAAGCGTGAATTAAACCGCAGGTCAAGGCAGCGGTGGAAAAACGCGATCTGAATGAATTCATACGATGGATGATGCCGTCTGGAGCATACTGAAAGAATAAAACTGCTTTTCAGACATGGGAAAGGATAAAAAATGGATGGAAGAAACACGGGCCGCATGGGCTTCTCTCATGCAGCAGAGGACTCTGCGGAGAATATGATGGCGGCAGTCAAAGCCGGAAAAATCCGAAAACATCTGATGGGAAATACCTCGCCGATCCGCTACGGAACAATGGAAAAACGCGAGATGACCGAATATACCGACTTTGTCCGGACGAAACTCTGCTATGAAATCCTGAATCTGCCCGGGGAGGAAAAATGAATACAATAGAAAAAATATACACAAACTACGACGGACTTCTGGAAGAATTTTCCGAGGAAGTAATCCAGAGCCGTTACGCTGTTTTTTACGAAGAAATCGAGGAATTTGCCAAGAGTCTCGGCATCCGCGAGAAAATCCAGATCAGCGAGTCGCTGTTGAGCCATGCAGTGCTGGACTATTTCACGGATATTTCCCGCCTGAAACATTTTCATCAGGCAAAGCATATCAATTCATTGAAAGTGATCTCCTATGAGACCTACTGGCTGCTGCGGAGAAAACCGATCCAGATCCTGGTGGAGGATGAGACATCGGATGCGATGGCATTTCTGAACGAAAAGTTCGTCTTTTCCCGGATTGCCAAATATCTGATGGGCGACGGAAAACGGGTGATTTTAAGTCCGGAGACGAAAAAAGGCTTTCTGAATTATCTCGATTCGCTGTTTTATTACCTGAAATACCGCAATTACGATGCGGAAATGCTCGAGATGATGCTGATGGGCTTCAAAGCGGGTGTTCTCGTGGCGGATGATTTAAAGGAGCAGGAGTCCTGAAAAACGGGCGGAAGCGGAATACAACAAAATAAGATGAAGATCGAAAGAACCGGACGGGCCGTAAGGCTGCTGTCGGGTTCTTTTTTTGTGCGGTGCTGCATAAAGTGCAGAGAAAACATTGCGATGCATGGACAGAAAACCGTTTAACAATGGAGGGACGGGAACTGCTTTCCTTTGGAACTTTGTACAGGAGGAATGGATATGGCCACGCTCGAAAAAATCAATGCATTTCTAAAAGCGGTGAATGCAGCCGCCTGGGGACCGCCGCTTCTTTTTCTGCTGCTTGGGACAGGCATTTTTCTGACCATCCAGCTTCGCGCGCTACCCATTCGACGGTTGTTCTTTGCGCTTCGTACAGCATTCGGCCGTGAGGCGAGGTACAGCGGGGAGAAAACAGAAGCGGGAGTTTCGCCGTTCGCATCGCTGATGACGGAACTTGCGGCGGAGATCGGGACGGGCAATATCGTGGGGGTTGCCTCCGCAATGGCGCTTGGAGGACCGGGAGCACTGGGATGGATGATGCTGGCGGCGGTTGTGGACTTGCTTTGAAATTTTCTGAGAGTTTTCTCTCGGTGCAGTACCGGATGCAAAGAAAAGACGGAACATACTGCGGCGGTCCGATGGTGACGCTGACCAGAGCATTTCCGGGGGAGCGGCTGGCGAAGATGCTGGCTGTGTTTTTTGCCGGAAGCACCGTGCTGGTATCTCTCGGAATGGGCAATATGACGCAGGCAAACTCGATTGCGCTGGCGATGCAGGATACGTTTGGCGTGGCAAGAGAAAAAAGCGCGTTGGTGCTGACGATTCTTCTTCTGCTCGTGGTGACAGGCGGACTGCGTTCCATTGCAAAAGCGGCGGAGGTGCTGGTACCGGGAATGGCACTCTTTTATCTGGGCGGGGCAGGAATGGTAATCGGTCTGCACGCCGGAGAGCTTCCGCGGACACTGCTTGCGATAGTACGGGACGCGTTTTCTTTCCGGGCGGTATCGGGAGGAGCGGTGGGTGCGGGAATTTCCCTGCTGCCGCCGGCCTTGCGGTATGGAATTTCCCGCGGTGTGTTTTCGAATGAAGCAGGGCTTGGAGCAGGAGGAATCAGTGCTGCGGCGGCACAGACCGACGATCCCGTGCGGCAGGGTACATCAGCATGACAGGTGTGTTCGTTGATACCATGGTGATCTGTCTTGTGACCGGCCTTGCCGTTGGAGTGACCGGGGCGGCAGAGGGGATACTGGAGGCGGAAAAAGCGGATGGAGCGGCGATGGTAATTCAGCCTTTGAAAGTGTGTTCGGACCGGCGGGAGGCTATGTTGTCGCGGTTGGGATTCTGCTGTTCGCATTTGCAACGATGGCCGGCTGGGCATACCAGGGGGAGCAGGCGTTTCTCTGGCTGGTGAAAAAGGATAGCTTCGGAATGGTTTACCGTGTTTTCTTCTGCTTTGCAGCGTTTGCCGGGTGCGTCTGCATGGCGGAAACGGTCTGGAATTTTGCGGAGCTTGCCAATGCCTGCATGGCGGTGCCGAACCTGCTCTGTGTGCTGCGGCTCTGGAAGGAAGTAAAAGAGGAGACATTCCGGTTTGAAAGCAGGATAAAAAAAGCAGAACAAAAGAAAGATAGAAATACATGAGAAACCGTATTTCCGGTCCTCAGGCAGATTTCGATGCGAGCTGATCGAGAGAGCCGAAAGAATATCCCATTTCTTCCCATTTCGTCAGCAGCTCATCGAGAATCTCCGCGTTGGTGGATGAGGTATTATGAAGCAGGACGATGGCACCGGATGAATGCGTCCGGTCAACTTTTTGAAAGCCTCCTCGTGGGTCGGCTGCTGATCCTGGTACCAGTCTACATAGGCAAGACTCCAGAAAAAAGTCTGATAGCGAGATCTTTTGCCATCTGCAGGTTCTGCGTGCTGTATTTTCCCTGCGGAGGCCGGTAAAATTTCACCATTTCCTGGCTGGTGGTTTCCTGGTAAAGAGCGGAAACACGGTTCAGCTCTTCGGAGAAGGCTTCCTGCGTGGAAATTTTGGACATATCCGGGTGCGACCAGGTGTGGTTTCCGACGATATGGCTTCTGCCGCCATGCGTTTGACAAGATCCGGCTGGTCGGAGAGAAAATTGCCGACGACAAAGAACGCTGCGGGTGCCTGATGCTTCTGGAGCGCGTCAAGGATCGCCGGGGTGTTGCCGTTTTCATAGCCGCAGTCAAACGTCAGATAGATGATGTTTTCTTCCGGTGAAGCGGCAAACCAGGCGTTGTAGGCGGCAAGCTCTTCGGATGTAGCATTGCCGACGGGAGTCTTCCCTTTTTCCGGGAAGGAGAGCCCCCAGTTTTCGGCAGCAGAGGAGAGGACGGGCATCGAAACGGAAGAAACAGGTGTCTCCGGCGCAGCAGAGAGAAAAACTGGGGCTCCTTTCGGAGCGCACGGCAGGTAAAGTGGGACAGAACAGAGCCAAAAAGAAAAGCGGAGCAGAAAAAAGCGGCGGCGATACCGGCTTTTTTCAGGATCCGGCGGGAAAGGGGTGAAAGAGAACGCATAAAATCCCCCTCCAGGACTTTTTGAGACAATATATGTATGGATGAAAGAAAACATGCGGCACACATCTGTTTGACTTTACCTGCAATCTATGTCACAATGGAGGTAGAGTGGATGGAAAGGCAGAGAAAAACAAGATGACAAAATATGAGGTTTTAAAAAAGTACTTCGGTTACGATTCCTTCCGGGAGGGGCAGGAGATGCTGGTGGATGCGCTTCTGAACGGACAGGATGTGCTCGGCATTATGCGACCGGAGCAGGAAAATCGCTGTGTTATCAGATTCCGGCGCTTCTGCTGCAGGAATTACCCTGGTGGTATCACCGTTGATTTCTCTGATGAAGGATCAGGTATCGACCCTGAACCAGGCGGGGATTCACGCTGCGTTTCTGAACAGCTCCTTAAGTGCGGCGCAGTACCGGAAGGCACTCGGCTTTGCATGGAGGCCGGTACAAGATTATTTATGTCGCCCCGGAACGCCTTCTGACACCGGAATTTTTGTGCGCGGTGCAGTCGATGGAAATTTCGATGCTTAGTGTTGATGAGGCACACTGTATTTCCCAGTGGGGTCAGGATTTCCGCCCAAGCTACCTGAAAATCACAGAGTTTGTCAAGCAGCTTCCCGCACGGCCGGTGATCGGTGCCTTTACGGCAACGGCAACAAAAGAGGTACGGGATGATATTGAAGCACTGCTGTCTTTGCGTGATCCGGTACGTCTGGTCACAGGCTTTGACCGGAAAAATCTGAAATTTACGGTACAGCAGCCGAAAGATAAATTCGCAGCCGTGGAATCATTCCTTGCAGAGCACGAGGCGGACTGCGGAATTATTTACTGTCTGACCAGAAAAAATGTGGAGGAGGTCTGTGAGAAACTCGAGCAGAAAGGATATTCTGTCACAAGATACCATGCGGGTCTCTCTGACCTGGAACGGAAGGAAAACCAGGAAGATTTTATTTATGACCGGAAGCAGATCATGGTAGCGACAAACGCTTTTGGTATGGGAATCGATAAATCGAATGTGCGGTACGTCATCCATTATAATATGCCGAAAAATATGGAAAGCTATTACCAGGAGGCCGGCCGTGCGGGACGGGATGGCCTTCCGGCGGAATGCATTCTGCTGTACGCGGGACAGGACGTCATCACAAACCAGTTTTTTATCGAAAACATGGCGCAGGAGAGTGAGGATCCCGAGACGACAGCGCTGATCCGTCAGCGGGAGGAGGAACGGCTGAAGAAAATGACGTTTTACTGTTTCACCCATGAGTGTCTCAGAGATTATATCCTGCGGTATTTCGGGGAATACGGTTCCAATTACTGTGGAAACTGTTCCAACTGCCTCTCGGAATTTGAAACGGTGGATGTGACAGCGGCGGCAAAGGCAATCCTTGGCTGTGTGCGGGAATGCCGTCAGCGGTACGGCACGACGGTGATTCTCGATACCCTGCACGGTGCGAATACCGCGAAAATCCGCCAGTACCGCATGGATGAAAACTCCCATTACGGGGAACTGGCAAAAGAGCCGGTCTACCGGCTGCGGCAGATCTTAAATGAACTGCAGGTTCGGGAATATCTCTATGTAACGGCCGACACATACAGCATTGTGCGCCTGTTGCCAAAAGCGGCGGAGCTGCTGGATGAGGACGGCACGATGCTGATGAAGATGGCAAAAGAAGAAAAACGGATTCCGAAAGCCGCAAAAGAGAAGACAAAGACAAAAACCTCGGCAGCGGCAAAGGATCTTTCCAACGAGGAGGCCGCGGTATTCGAAAAACTGCGGGCACTCCGGATGGAGCTTGCAAAGGAGCATAAAGTGCCTCCGTATATTATCTTCTCGGATAAAACACTGATCCAGATGGCGATGGAGAAACCGTCCAACAAAGAGGAAATGCTGGCGGTCTCTGGTGTCGGCGAGAGCAAATTTGAAAAGTACGGGGAACCGTTTCTTGCATGTCTTGCAGAAAGATAAAACAAGTCGTGTAAAAAAAACGGGAAAACAACAGGAAAGGAAGAATACGCTTATGAAAAAAGAAAACGCAGTTATTTTTGGAGTGACCGGTGTTGTAGTTGCCGCCGTGCTGATTGGAGGCGGAATCTATATGAAAACGGAACGGGACCGAAATCTGAATGCAGATACAGAAAGTGCTGCAGAGGACAGCAATAGGGCAGAAGAAGTACAGAAAGCCGTATTTCTTGCAGAAGATTCCGGGTTATGGTACCTGGGAGATCTGGAACACGGAAACATCTATGTGACACATACACCGTCCGACACACTTTACGATGAAAATGGAAATGCCATTGATCCGTCCGAGATCAAAAAAGGAGATTTTCTTCAAGTGGAGGGCGACGGTATTATGCTGAACTCCTATCCGGGACAATATCCGGGTATCAGCCGTATTATAAGAATCAGCGGCGGTACGGAGGCGGATGCAGAAAAATTCGATGACGAACTTTCCCAGATTCTGCCGGAAAAGGATCCATCGGAAATTCCGTTTCTGAATCTGTGCTACACACAGCCAAATGCCCAGGTGACAGCTATGGCAACACAGGGAGGTTATACCTGGTCTTATGTTGATGAGGACGGCAATGGTCAGAACGTCGTTGCGGACAGTGCGTTCATTCTGGAATGGACGGAACTGAGTGATCTGAATATAGAAAATGACGAAGGAAAAACCGATCTGGAGCTTGTCTTCTCGGAGGAGCCGGATTCTGTCACAGCAGAAAGATGGCCGGCCGAAGACCGGGGGCAGAACTTTGGCAATGGTTACCCGGAGGAGAAAGCGTTTCTGTGGAGCATGCGGAGAGCTGGAGCATTCCGGGAGCCGAGGCCGGCTACATCTACGAAGTGGACGCGGTATTCGAAAATGGAACCGTGTCATACGGATTTGAAGTGAAAAAGTAAAAAAAGACTTTCTTTTTCCGTGATATTATGCTATTTTTACTGTGAAAACAGAAAAAATGCAATGTGCCATACGGCATAAGCAGCTGACTTTTCAAAAATCAGAATCCGTTTGACCGGAGGATGCGAGGAGGAATTTGTATGAAGTTAATTGTTGCTGTATTACGGAAAGAGGACGAGGCAGACACCATTGCCGAGTTGAACAAAAAAGGCTTTTTGTGACGGAGCTTGCCACGACCGGCGGTTTCCTGAAGGAGAAGAACACAACACTGCTGATCGGAACCGATGATCATAAGCTCGACGCTGTGCTTGCGATCTTAAAACAGGAAGCAGGGCTTCGGAAAACAGTTACCTATGCGGCTACCCCGATGGAAAGCGGAAACTTCTGCCCGGGCGGAAATTACTCTGTTCCGATTGATACCCAGACAGGAGGCTGTACTGTGTTTGTGCTGAACATGGAACAGCTGGAAAAATTCTAAGACTCTAAAGATTTTTAAATTCCGGCATATGATCCTGGTAGTGGAGCGGCAGATGCGTACGCTGACAGTCGGGATTGGAACGCTCTTTGATGGCAATTGCGGTGAAAAATCCTTTCCAGAGTTCTTCGTAAGGATCCGAAGTGGATTCCGTGAGGGAAAGGCGTTCTATTTCACCCGGAGAAAGACGGGTCAGATAAAAGGGCCGGTCAGCGGGATGCACGACGCAAGCTGCCGGTTATCATCGAGAATCATCAGTTTCTGAGGGGAGCCGGTCAGAAAAATGGGGAGCGACCAGGGTCAGCACATTAGCTTTCGGGGAAATATGCGAGACCAGGATCGGAAAACCGGAGGAAATATTTGCAAAACGGATAAATTCCCGGAACGAATGCGCTTCATTTGTGACCTGACGGGAAACTTCAAAAGCGTGGAATACCGCCGGTTCCTGCAGCATATGCAGGGTATCCTTTCCATAGGAAAAGCCGTAGAGCAGAAAACGATAAATGATGTCGGGAGCGTCGCTTCTCTCGGACATTGCACAGAGATAGACGAGCCGCCAGGCTGCTGCGCCGATCTTCTTTTGAATGGATCGCGTGACGCTGGCGGCTTTTTCTGTGTCCGGCTCAACATGGCAGTAATCGCAGAACAGCTCCAGATTGCCGACTGGTTCCGTCATCAGCCGTACATTGCGGTAGCCGACACGGGAATTCCAGGCTTCATAGATGCAGGTCAGGATCGACGCAAGATCCGGGCTGCAGGTGTAAACAGTCATAATAAAATCCTTTCTGAAATCAATTGATACAGACAACAGCCTTCTGCAAAAAAGCGCAGATACAGCAAAAAGGCTTTTCCATGAAAAGACGCCCGGGATTATATATGCCCAGGTACGGCAGCATCAAACAGAGAAAGCTGCTGATACTGTTCCGGATGGGAAACCTCCCAGTTGGAGGCGGCTTCCTCTCCCGTGAGCTGCCGGGTCAGAAACTGCTGTTCCAGCCGCATGTGATACATCATTTTTCCCTCGCAGGTGATAAAATATTTGGCGCGTTTCAGCACCACACCGATCTTTTTCAGGTGCTCAAAGGAAAGATGGGAGCTTCTGCGGCTCTTTACAATCCGCATGGCCGATTTCGGCCGATGCCGGGAACGCGCAGAAGGTCGCATACTCAGCCGTGTTGATCTCCACCGGAAACAGCTCCATATGGCGCAGTGCCCAGTCGCATTTCGGGTCGAGCTGTGCATGGAAGTTCGGGTGGGCTTCATCGAGCAGTTCATCCGCCTGAAAACCGTAGAAGCGGAGCAGCCAGTCTGCCTGATAAAGGCGGTGTTCCCGAAGAAGCGGCGGCTTGGTTTCACGTGAGGGCAGGGCGGAATCCTCGTTGACCGGAATGTAGGCGGAGTAAAAGACGCGCTTCAGGTCATACTGCTGGTAGAGAAGCTGTGAGGTGGAGAGAAGCTGGTAATCGTTTTCCTTTGTCGCACCGATGATCATCTGCGTGCTCTGGCCGGCAGGAACGAAGGGAGCAGAGCGTTCCTTTTCCGGCAGCGACGCGCGGAGGAAGAAGAGATCCAGCCAGATCGGCAGCGGAGGCGGAAATCTGCTTTCGTGTATCGAAAATGGAGTGGGAGAGATAGCGGTTTCCCGAGGAACGCTCTAAAAAAGCATTTTTCCCTGCGGTCAGCCGGTAATCTACAATACCGGACTGGATCTGGCGCATGGGTTTTAAAATCGCTTTCTGTGTCTTCTGCGGGGCCAGTTTCTGCAGCCCTTCTCCGGTCGGGAGTTCCAGATTGACGCTCATGCGGTCGGCGAGATAGCCGGTCTTTTCGATCAGCTCGGCGGGTGCGCCCGGGATAGCTTTGACGTGGATGTAGCCGTTAAAGCGGTAACGATTACGTAAAAGATGCAGAGTGCGGTACATGAGCTCCATCGTATGGGCAGGATTTTTGCAGACGGCGGAACTTAAAAAGAGTCCCTCAATATAGTTTCGGCGATAAAATTCCGTGACGAGTGTACAGACCTCCTCCGGTGTAAACGTGGCGCGCTGCCGGTCATTCCCGGCGCGGTTGACGCAGTATTTACAGTCGTAGATACAGTCGTTGCTCTGCAGAATTTTCAACAGAGAGATACAGCGTCCGTCGGAAGAAAAGCTGTGGCAGATACCGCAGGAGACCGAATTGCCGAGATGTCCCTGTTTTCCGGCACGGTTCACACCGCTGGAAGTGCACGCAACGTCGTATTTGGCCGCGTCAGCGAGAAGATTCAGCTTCTCGGAGAGAGAAAGTGTTTGTGATGATAACTGCATGGCAGAAAAATTCCTTTCTGTGTCCAAATGAATACGAATAAAAGTAAAACAATAAGATAACAGGTATTTTATAAAAAGAACAACTGTTCGATAAAAGAAGTGTAACACAAATCGAACGAATGTTCAAGAGGAAAAATGAAAATAGTACAAGAAAATACTGGAAGAAAAGAAACAGAATTCGATCCGGAAAAACGTGAACAGGAAACAGCAGGGAAAATTTCTGTTAGAAAAAAGTTATACAAAAACAGCCGCACAGATCGGAAAAACAAATCTGTGCGGCTGTAAGCCAAATTTTATGGAATTGAAACGGAAGCAGAGCCGTTTACGCCAAAAGCGCCCCAATTGCCCCGAATACGCCGGAACTTGCAAGCAGCATGATGACGCTTGCAAGGAGAACACCGCCCATGATGGCGAGAACGCTGGTCTTAAAGTCCATATCGAGGATACTTGCGGCCAGTGTGCCGGTCCATGCGCCGGTTCCCGGGAGCGGGATGCCGACGAAGAGCAGCAGGGCGAGCGGAAGTCCGCGGCCGGCTTTTGCTTTCAGTTTTTCCCCGCCTTTTTCGCCTTTTTCCAGACACCAGGTGAAGAACTTTCCGATATACTTTTTATCACATCCCCAGACAAGAACCTTTCGAGCGAACAGGAAAATAACCGGAACCGGAAGCATATTTCCGATGACGGCGATCAGATAGGCCGGAAGCGTCGGAATATGGAAAGCTACCGCGTACGGAATCGCACCACGCAGCTCGATGAGCGGAACCATGGAAATCAAAAATACAATCAGATATTTGGTAATCATATACACCTCTCGTTTTTTACAAAATGTTATCGTTTCTTAGTGCAACGCTCTTATTGTAGCGTGATGCCCGCCATTTGTCCAGTATAAAAAGAAAGAAAGGAGCGGGAGTAAAAGAAATCTTAAGAATTTCTGCATTTTTGTATAATTTTATAACTTTCAAAATTTGAATTTTAGAAAACGGTATGTTAGAATGAAGTGTACTGTTTGCAAAAGAACAGCAGAGATGCCCCCAATGACAGGGGCGTGGACTGAAATAACAAACGAGGAGGACCCACCTATGATTGCACTGATTGATTATGATGCCGGAAATATAAAAAGCGTGGAAAAAGCCTTTCAAAGCCTTGGAAAAGAGGTTGTACTGACCAGGGATCCAGACGTGTTAAAACGCGCAGATCACGTCGTTCTGCCGGGTGTCGGCAGCTTTGGAGATGCGATGGAAAATCTGAACCGCTATCATCTGGTGCCGGTTATTCATGAAATCGTAGAAAAAGGGACTCCGTTTCTTGGAATCTGCCTCGGACTTCAGATCCTGTTTGAACGCAGCGAAGAGAGCCCGGGCGTTGCAGGCCTTGGCCTGTTAAAAGGAGAAATTCTCCGGATTCCGGACAAAGAGGGCTTAAAGATTCCGCACATGGGCTGGAATTCCATCCATCTGCAGAACGAGGGACGCTTATTTAAAGGCATCCCGCAGGAATCGTATGTTTACTTTGTCCACTCCTACTATCTGAAAGCAGAAGAGGAGGAAATTGTAAAAGCAACGACAGAGTACAGTACACACATCCATGCATCCGTGGAAAAAGAAAATCTGTTCGCCTGCCAGTTCCACCCGGAAAAGAGCTCAGATCTTGGGCTTGCCATTCTGAAAAATTTTGCGGAAATTGGAGAGGAGGACTGACGGATGTTTACAAAACGAATTATCCCATGCCTGGATGTAAAAAACGGAAGAGTCGTAAAAGGCGTTAATTTCGTCGATTTAAAAGATGCCGGTGACCCGGTGGAGATCGCAAAAGCGTACGACAAGGCAGGAGCCGATGAGGTTGTTTTTCTTGATATCACTGCTTCCTCCGATCAGAGAGGAACCGTCGTTGATATGGTACGCAAAGTAGCAGCAAACGTTTTTATCCCATTCACCGTTGGCGGCGGAATCCGTACCGTGGATGATTTCAAGATGCTGCTCCGCGAAGGAGCCGATAAAATCTCGATCAACTCCTCTGCCATCAACAATCCGCAGCTCATCCGCGACGCGGCACAGAAATTCGGCAGCCAGTGCGTGGTTGTTGCGATCGACGCCAAGAAAAGAGCGGATGGAAGCGGCTGGAATATCTATAAAAACGGCGGCCGCATCGATGTCGGCATCGATGCCGTTGCGTGGGCAAAAAAGCAGAAAGCCTTGGCGCCGGAGAAATCCTGCTCACCAGCATGGACTGCGACGGAACAAAGGCGGGATACGATATTGAGCTGACAAGAACCATCGCAGAAAGCGTCGGTATCCCGGTCATTGCATCCGGCGGCGCAGGAGCGCTGGAGCATTTCTATGACGCTTTAACCGAAGGAAAAGCCGATGCCGCACTTGCCGCATCTCTGTTCCACTACAAAGAACTGGAAATTCGTGAAGTCAAAGAATATCTGGCAGGCCGCAATGTGCCGGTCCGCCTGTAAAAGGAGGAAGAAAACGATATGCCGCCTCTTAGCGGAAGCTGGGCAAATGCCCTGAAAGGAGAATTCTCCAAAGATTATTATAAAAAACTGTTTCAGACGGTGGGCGCGGAATACAAAACCCACACGATTTACCCGCCGGCTGATGATATTTCAATGCGTTCCACTTTACCCCGCTCGAGCAGGTCAAAGTGGTCATCTTAGGCCAGGATCCGTACCACGAGCCGGGACAGGCGCACGGACTCTGCTTTTCCGTAAAACCGGAAGTAGACATTCCGCCGTCTCTGGTCAATATTTACAAGGAACTCGAAGATGATCTGGGATGCTACATCCCGAACAACGGTTATCTCGAAAAATGGGCACGCCAGGGTGTTCTGATGCTGAACACGGTGCTGACCGTGCGCGCGCATCAGGCAAATTCCCACAAGGAAATCGGCTGGGAGCAGTTCACGGACGCGGCAATCAAAGTACTCGCCGGGCAGGACCGCCCGATGGTCTTCATCCTCTGGGGACGTCCCGCGCAGCGCAAAAAAGAGATGATCCACAATCCAAAACATCTGGTGCTGATGTCCGCTCATCCGAGCCCGCTCTCTGCATACCGCGGATTTTTCGGCAGCCATCCGTTTTCCAGAACGAACGAATATCTGGAAGAAAACGGTCTTGCGCCGATTGACTGGCAGATTGAAAATGTAATCCGGGGAGCGAAAGAATGAGTAAAAAGAAAAATACGTTACTGAGAAATACTTCTATTTTAATGGCTGCAACGATTATCTCGCGTGTGATCGGCCTTTTATACCGGTCGCCGCTCGGCGAAACCATTGGAAATGAGGGGCTTGGTTATTACAGTACAGCGAGCAATCTGTATACGATCCTGCTGCTGATCTCGTCCTACAGTATTCCGATGGCAGTATCGAAAATCGTATCCGAACGCCTGGCATTAAAAGAGTACCGGAATGCACACCGCGTTTTCCGCGGAGCCCTCCTTTATGCCGTAATCGTGGGAGGAATCGCTGCACTGGTGGCGTTTTTCGGCGGAAAATTCCTTCTGCCGTATAACCAGCAGAATGCCATCCTGGCCCTGCGCGTACTGGCACCGACCATCTTCTTCTCGGCGATTCTCGCGTCCTGCGCGGCTATTTCCAGGCCCACAGCACGATGATGCCGACTTCGATTTCACAGATCATCGAGCAGATATTCAACGCCGCTTTCAGTATCGGTGCAGCCTGGTTCTTTATCCAGCAGTTTGCGACAAATGACACCGAGCGTGCGAAATTCGGTGCTGCCGGCGGAACCCTCGGAACGGGAGCCGGTGTGCTGGCAGGCCTTTGCTTTATGCTGCTCGTTTACGGGGTAAACCGGAAAAGCATTCTGCGAAAAGCAGCCAAAGACATACGCCACCGCGAAGAATCCTACCGCGAAATCTTTCAGGTACTCTTTCTGATGGTAACACCGGTCATCTTCACGACCTTTATTTATAACTGTAACGCTTACCTAGACAACTATCTGTCTTTACCATCCTCGGATGGCACGGCGAAAACCAGAAAGCGCTGAACGCTGCATACGGCGAGTTTTCCAACTATTACGTTACGCTGATTAACGTCCCGCTTGCCATGGCAAGCGCATCCGCATCTGCGATGATGCCGGAGGTGTCTTCCTGCTACGCAACCGGTGACCTCGACGAGGCAAACGACAAAATTCTGGAAACGATCCGCCTGACCATGTTCATCTCCATTCCGGCTGCCGTCGGCCTTGGAGTTCTGGCATTCCCGATTACAGGCGTTCTGTTCCCGTCAAGCTCAAGCCTTTCCGGCAAACTGCTGATGATGGGTGCCGTATCAGTTGTCTTTTCTGCACTGTCCACCATTACCAACAGTGTACTGCAGTCGATCGGACAGCAGAAGAAAGCCCTGCACAATGCGGCAATTTCCCTTGGGATGGATCTTATCGTTCTGGCGCTGATCCTTGCAGTTTTCCCAAAGACAAACATTTATGCTGTCGTCTTTGCGGGAATTCTGTTCTCCCTTAGCATGTGTGTATTGAATAACCTTTCGATCCGCAAGCACCTGAACTTCCGCAATGAGTTCAAAAACACGTATGTAAAACCATTGATCGCCGCTGCCATCATGGGTGTTGTAACCTGGGTTGTTTATTATGGCCTGTTCGCCATCACAAAACGCCCGTCGATCAGTATGCTGGCCGCAATTCTGATCGCAATCGTGGTATACCTGATTGCTTTCGTAGTCGTAACCGGCACAACCGAAGCCGAAATGCGCCGCATGCCAATGGGAACCAAACTGGTAAAAGTTCTCCGTACCTGCGGATTTACCGATAAAAACAGAAGATACACCTTAACAAAGAAGACCCCGGTCAAAACAGTTTTTCATGTTTTCC
>ENA-OQCP01000089-OQCP01000089.1-human-gut-metagenome-genome-assembly--contig:-NODE-89-length-33890-cov-5.574890_pt1 | contig 33890 bp, 30 predicted proteins | sample MGYA00242760_ERZ504583 | MGnify/ENA primary metagenome ERZ504583 (study PRJEB26092, sample SAMD00036308) | human gut metagenome | host: Homo sapiens | study: EMG produced TPA metagenomics assembly of...
CAGATACTTCATAGTATTTTGCAATCAGGTTCAGGATGGTAGACTTGCCGGAGCCGGAATCCCCCACAATGGCGGTCAGCTTCTGATCCGGCACAGTAAAGGAAGCCTGTTTTAACACCGGTTCCCCGGGAACATAAGAAAAGTCCACATGGTCAAATACAATCTCATGGGAGGCTGCCTGTAACGGCTCCATGCTGCCGGTTTCTTCCGGTTCCTTCATCACAGCCATGATTTTATTTTTCGAGATCATCAGATTCTTATAGCTGGTGAGGTCTACAAAAATGGAATTTGCCAGCTTTGCACAGAACAAAGGCAGCATACAAATCAAAAGATAGGACACGGTATCTAAAGTTCCAGCTGCCCAGGGGCCATAGGCCGTCCAGATCACAACCGGACAGGACAGCCAGCTCAAAATACCAAATCCCGCACCAATCGGGAGAACCTTTGCTTCATACACAAAGCTGATCCTGCTAAACTCCTGCATGGCATGGATCACCGTTTTGTTTTTCAGACCGCCAACGCCATAGGCCCGGAAAGTCTGGATACCGGATACATACTCCACAATGCTGCTGACATTCTCCGCACAAATATCGTTCTTCTCTTTTCCATATTTCGCTACCTGCCGGAAGGAAAGCCATAATCCTGGAAACAAAAGCAAGTCAGCAGTCAGTAGAATCAATCCGGCAGGAAAGTAAATCGTCATCACAAAAACGATCAGCATCAGCGACAAGGCAAAATTCTTTGCAATGTCCCCAATCTTATGCGTCAGAATTTTTTCATAATTATTTACATCACTAGTAATTGTATTGATATAATCGCCAGTCTGCCCCCTCGTAAACCGGGAGATCGGGATACGTTTGAGATGGTCGCCCATAAACAGGCGGATATTTTTACTGACTCTGGCACCGCCGATCTGTGCTTTGGTATAGCCATAGCTGTATATCAAAATGCGGAACAGGAAGATGACAGCGATAACAGCTGTCAGTACCAGCACACGGTTCATATCAAACTGACCGTCCCATAAAAACCGCATGACGGAATACAGCAGCATAAACAGGCTTCCAGAGAGCAATCCTTCCAGAACAGTCCCGGCAACACCAATATAAAACTCCCGGTTCTTCTTCCATACGTTATTCGGATTCATTCTGCCCGCCTCCTTCCAGTTGATAAGTAATTCCCCTCGCTGTTTCGTAGTCCTCCCATGCTTTTTGATAGTAAGCGTTCTCTTTCCGTACTTCCTCATGGGTGCCGACATTGGTAATTGTATGGTTCTCTACCACAGCCACACGGTCGCACATTTTCAGGCGCTCAGCCTGTGTGCTACCACAATGACCGTCCTGCCTTTACAGAGGTTCTGGATGGCCTTATCAATTTCCATCTGATTTTCCGGGTCAGAAGCGCTTGTCGCTTCGTCCAGGATCAGAATGGGGGCATTTTTCAGGATTGCCCTTGCAATGGCGATCCGCTGTTTTTCTCCACCAGAGAAACGGGAGCCGAAACTGCCTACCTTTGTGTCATAACCATCTGGCAGTGACATGATGAAGTCATCAATCTGCGCCTCCCTGGCGGCAGCTCGTACTTTCTCCAGACTGCGTCCGAGCCATACGGATATTTTCCAGGACACTGTCACGGGTAAGAAATGTCTTTTGGAATACAATGGCAATATTCTTCAGGATGGTATCGTAGTTCAGTTCATTCACGTTGACCCCGCCGATCAGCACCTCCCCCTCCTGCACATCATAAAACCGGGAGATCAGTTCGATTACGGTACTCTTACCCGCACCGGACTGTCCCACAAGTGCCATGCGTTCCCCATCTTTGATTGTGAGGTTGACTCCCTGCAATACATCCGTTTTTCCATCATAGGAAACGTACATTTTTAAGTTCAATCTCATGGTTTTTCGGGAAGTCCTTTCCGCCTTCATAAACAGGAACATCCAATATTTCTTTTGTTTTGGTAATGGCACCCAGGACATTCGCAAAGTTTGTCCCCAATTCCTGCAAAGGCCGGATCTCTGTCAGATACATGGAGCCGACATAGACGAACAGCAAAAAAGCGCTGGCCGCCAGGGAGCCCTTCAGGAAGAACATTCCGCCCAGGGGAACCATTAGCAGCATCCCACATTCGATCAGAACCACAAAGGTTGCGTAAGGAGGTCCCATTCTCCGGGATGTTTCATTCCACATGGCATTCTCTTCCTGAATTGCACCTGAAAATTTCTGGAACGACTTGCTCCCCATGTTGTACGCTTTAATCAGCTTCATGCCGCTGATATATTCGATCATCACAGAATTGAGCGTTGTAATGGATCGGTTCGCCCGGTCCATCAGGTCATCTGTATTTCGGAACATAACCCCCATTACCACAACAGCCAGAATCAACGGCACCAGGGAAACCAGTGCCAATGGGATATTTACTGTCATCAAATAGATAAAAATAGCTACCGGCCCTACCATATAGCACACAAGGTCTGGAAGGTTATGAGCCAGGAACAACTCTAATTTTTCAATGTCTTCATTCAGTACTGTTTTGATATCCCCGATCCGCCTCTCATTCATCGTACCAAGAGGAACTTTTGCCAGATGCTCCGCTACCATGCAGCGCACCTTGAACAAAGCGCCGTAAGCACCTTTATGGGCAGCCACACCGGAACACCCAAATAAAACAAAACGCAGGACCACAGAAACGGCAATCATCATAATCGTCTGGACGACAAACTCGTTTGTGCAGTTATGCTGGAAAACGGCATCCATCACACGGTAAATCCCGATATACGGTACAATGATGCATAGGCCGCTTGCCATAGCTAGCAGAATTGCCAGTAGCAGCCAGATTTTCTGCTCACCGGCCCATTGAAGTAGCAATGCAATCCTGTTTTTCTTTTTCTGTTTCATCACTTCACATCTCCTTTCCCCCTGAAACAGAGAACAGTTCCCGGATCTTTGGGAGGAAATCCATCACAACAGGGATGTCATCCGGCATTTCCCCTTCATCAAAATGCAAGACACGTGAGCAGGTACGGCAGACAAATTCAAAATCATGGGTGACAATAAAAATGATTTTTCCCTGTTCGGATAACCGTTTGATCAATCCCGCCACCTGCGCCATGCTGTCAAAGTCCAGTCCGCTGGTGGGCTCGTCGAACACCAGCAAATCTTTTCCACAGATCATGCTGACTGCCACAGCCACCCGCTGCTTCTGTCCACCGGAAAGCGTGTTGGGATGCGTTCCCGGTAGGTTGTAAGCCCCAGTTCCGCCATGGTTGTTTCTACTAAATCCTGATCCGGGTTTCGAATTCCGAAGGAACATTCTGCCTCCACACTTTCTGCAAACAATTCATAGTTCACATCCTGCATCACCATATAAGAGCGTTTCAGCCTCAACTTGTGTTCTAGCGGCTGACCATTCCAAAGGAACTCACCTTCACAGTCTTTATGAAGCCCGCACAGAGCGCGGGAAAACGTGGTTTTTCCGGCTCCATTATGACCGACAACCCCAATGACTTCTCCCCTTGCGACAGAAAGAGCAATTTGGTGTAGAATCGTCCTCTTTTTATAACGCAGCGTAATATCACGGATTGCTAATGTAGGAGGAAGAACCGTAGGATGGATGGCTGGAGGAAGAACCCTTGTCAGGTCAACTGCCCGCAGCCCCATGTGTTCCCGTTCGGTTTCCGTCAGCCGGAGAAATTCCTCTGACGTAAAAATCCTTGCTATTTCCCCATCTTCCAGATAAACAATGCGGTCTGCCAGCTCCATCAGATAATAGAGCCTGTGTTCCGCAATCAAAATGGTTTTGCCCTGGCTCTTTATCAGCCGCAGATGTTCTTTCAATTCCTGGATGGAAGCCATGTCTAGATTTGAGGATGGTTCGTCCAGCAGATAGATTTCCGGGTTCATTGCATAGACCGACGCAAACGCGATTTTCTGTTTTTCTCCGCCCGACAGTTCAAAAATATTTCGGTTTCGTAGCTTTTCAATATGCAAATCTTTTGTTGTCTGTTCTACCCGTTCCTCCAGTTCCCTTACCGGCCTGGCCTCATTTTCAATTCCAAAGGCAATCTCACTGTCCGTATCCACATTGAAAAACTGTGTCCGGGGATTTTGAAACACAGACCCCACCTTTGCAGCGATCTGATACATGGGCAGGTCACTGATTTCCTGTTCGTCCACTAGCACGCGCCCCTGAAGTTCTCCCTGGTAAAATTGTGGGATCAAGCCATTTACCAGCCTTGTGACCGTTGTTTTTCCGCACCCGCTGCGGCCACAGAACAAGACACATTCCCCGTCTGCAATTTTCAGGCTGATTCCATGCAGACTGTCATGCTCCTGTCCCTCATAAGAAAATGATACATTTTTAAACTCAATCACCCGATCACACCTCCCCGCTTACATAATTCAAAAATAAAGAAAGCAACCGCAAATAACATCGCCGTCCAATCTGCAATCCCGCATTTTATCTGGACAAGACAGGTCCGGGGATTGGGATTCTCGATCCCGCGGGTAACAGAAGCGATAGAAAGCTCGTCCGCTGCCTTGGAGGCCATCATCATCAGCGGAACATAGATACACTCTACTGTCATTCCCGGATGGGAAAGGAATCCGCCCAGGGAGGGCGATACGTCCCGCATACGCATGGCGTCCTTGATAAAATGCCAGTCCTCCTGGACGGTTGGAATATAGCGCAGCATGACCGCAAATGTGATGACAAATTTTTTCGGGGCATGGATTCGGTTCATGGCGGATAAAAATTCGCTGACCTTTGTTGTAAACAAGACTATCCCTGCCAGCATCCCGCAGGCGTAAACCTTGTGAAATAGCCCAAGGAACGCAACAAACATGGTCCGCAGTGTCCCCGTCATAGCCGCCATAATCCAGACTGTCAGTGCACAGACTAATGCATAAAAGCATACCCCTTTTACGGCATATTTCCACTTTCCACAAAGCACTCCTAATACGGCAATCAGCAGGACAAGCGCAAACTGATAGGTAAGAGAAGGCGCGAACATGGAACTCAGTACACACATCAAAATAAGAAAGAGCTTGGCCCGCGGGTCAAGCCAAAGCCCTTTCTGGACGGTGTTACCCATCATGCTGTAATACCCGCTTTTTCGAACTGCTTCTTCAACATTTTGCAGCCCACAAATGCACTGATAGAAGCTGTTACAAGGAGAGTGGCAAACATGGCGATAAAGATTCCCGCATTTGCGGTCGTCTGCATGGTATCGATATAGCTTTGCTCGGTTCCATTTCCCAACATGGTCTGCGCCCACCCCTGGGGATCAGCGAAGAAAACAAGGTACGACCCTGTTCCGCCCAGAGAGAAAAGGATATAGGACAGACTGTTGATCTTCTTGCTCTTGTACTGCTTTGTACCGGCAACAAAATCAGCTACGACAGCCATAATGAGATAGCCCAACGCAAACGCCCAGTGCATACCAGTGACAAACCAGATGATGGCCATGATAACGCCCATGATCGTGACGCTCCAGCGTTTATGTACTTTTGCGATCATCAGCAGATAAATTGGTCCGGCAAGCAAAGCACTCCCGGCAGGCATGAAAAAGTCAGCACCGGGTTGGTAGCAAAAAAGACGCCTCCTACCATGATGAATACGAACAGAAGCGCAGTAAAAATTCCCGTTGTTACTAAGTCCTTGACAGACAATCCTGCCTTTGCATTTACTTGATTACTCATATTTTTTCCTCCTGCTTTCAAGAACGGTTGACCTACCGTCTGAAATCTGTTATATTATGATTAGATGCTACTAACCACGGTCTATATCATACTAACTTTATGGGCGGGCTGCAATACATTACAGGCACATTCGTCTTTTCGTTGCAAAGCTCCGTCCAATCGTTGCAAAGGAGGCCGTCATTTGAACAATAACATTATTGCGGATTACTATGAGCCGCTTTTAACAGATAACCATTTTATCCCGGTAGATAGCAATAACCACTTCAATTCTGCCGGACAATGCTGGCAGTTATTGCCTGAATTTGGAGAAGGCTTTTACTGGGTCTATGCGAAGAAAGACCTGTACGACATTAAAATCCATGATTTTTATTTCCATGAGGATTTCTTCATGGAATTTCATTTGCCGGAAGCTCTGAGTATTACTCAGTATGAATCCATCTCTGGCGAAGAATTAAATCCCTACCGGCGGATGTCTGCCGAATGTATCAAAGCCTTTATTGGCGGCTATAAGCCATACAAGGCAATCATCCATAAAAAAATCCCCATCCGGTCTATTGGTATCGAAGTCATGCCTGCATACTATGAGGATTATTTGCAAAAACAATATCCGGGGGACTATATCAGCCCACTTGCAGCTTTCCGGCAGGTTGATCAGACCACAGACTTCCCGGCTATGGCAAAGCTGCTCCATGAGGTAAAGGTCTACCGTGGGGATGGGATTGCCGCAGGACTATTTTATGAAGCGAAAGTGGCCGAGGCCGTATCCCTTGTGGTGGAAGAACAGAAAAAAATTCTCTCCCGCAAGGAGAAACATCTATCCGACCAGGATATAGCACAATTGGAAAATGTGACTGCTTATCTCAATGACCACTATGCGTTTGATATCCCATTGGATCGGCTTGCAAAAATCGCCTGTATGGGAACCACTAAGCTGAAAACATCTTTTAAGCAGTTGCAGGGCTGCACAATCACAGAGTATATTCAACAGCGCCGCATGAGCCAGGCAGAGCATTTGCTGATTGATACGGATTTCACGATAGGACAGATTGCGGAAATGATTGGCTACTCTACTTCTAGCCGGTTTGCGGAATTGTTTCGTAAGAGTACGGGACTCCTGCCCATTGAGTATCGAAAAATGTCTCATCGATAACAGTACAGATATAATTTCATTTCCATCTCATAACCATTGTATTATCTCTGTCGTTATGCACCATAATAATGAAGTCCCCTCAAATCCGTTTAACACTTTTGAGGGGACTTCTTGATTCATAAATATCATTACATCTGAATTATTTATTTTACAATCTCCGATATTTTAATAGGTTTGGTCGTGTATGCATGTATAATATTAGCAGATCCTATACTGTTTCCCAAATCTTTCCATGCCTGACAAACAGATATCAAAAATTGGGCATTGCTGTCCATTTTTTTTCCAAGATAGAAGTCTCTATAAAAATCTTCCAAAAATAGTTTTATACTATCAGGCCATGTATCACTGAACATTTCCCTAAAACATTTTCCTTCGTCATTGTGCATTTCTTCATATACTGGGAGATCTAAATATTCATCGTCTGCTTCTAAATGAAACCCACCATCTGCAGCAATATATTTTCGTATACGTGGTTCCCACATAATATCACTATTCGTTCCAATCATAGTTAAATTTCCACATTCCGTGTATAACGATATTTTATGAAATAAAAGTACGCTGTTTTCCGGATCACTTGGATCCATTTGATTTTGAACATTTATACAGATTGGTATATTATATATCGAACCATATATTATACAAAATGGGGAATTCTTGTACGTTTCTTCTACTCTCTCAAATTTCCATGGTCTTACCCCGCCTATCGCTCTTCCCAAAATATCTATAAGCGGGAAAAGCACATGCACACTACATTCCGCATTAATATATTGCACGTCGTTTTTTTCCCTCAATTTTCCTGCAAGAAAAATAAATTGTTTTACATTGGAAAGTTGCGGGATAAAAAGTATTTAGTCTATACATGCAGCAGTTCTTCTGAGCAATCTTAATACACATTATGTAATCATCTATATCAATTGGATGTTCCTGTATCACATTTATACCTTTCTCAAGTAATGAATGCACTATTGTGCTTCCTTCTCCATTTACTACAGTTGATTTTATCACAACGCAGACTACATCCACATTTTCTTTCGTAATCTCATCAATATCTGTATATAGAATTACTCCATATTTTTTTGTCCATTGTTTCGACCATTCGCTTCCTCTCGATAGAATCCCTACAAGTTTATATTTACATTTTATTTTATCTATTGCTCTAATATAGAATTGTCCGAATCCAACCCCACAAACAATTATCCGAAGTCTCTTTTCCATTTACAATTCGCCCTCCTCGTAATTCAAATCATGCTCTTGCATCTTTTTATCATTTTCCTTTAATCCAATTAGTATTTCCTCATTTATCAACGAATTCATGACTATTTCTGCATCCAATATTTCAAATGGCCAATATATGCCTTTTTGACATATTCCCGAACATAATGCTTCAGCACAAAATGCTGCGATTCTTCCATTAATTTTATACGAGTCCAAAGCCTCATATCCATAATTCTTTTTCTCAGTAACAGTTTCTATCTCTAGCCAAATTCTATACCACGTTTTGCTCTCTTCTCTTTTGTTTTCTAGTTTTCTTTTTACATTTTCAGCAAGCCTATTGACATACTCATATTCTTGACTAATCATTAACTTCAAGAGTGCTTCTTGTATTATATTCCTATATTCTGAATTCGTTTGTACATTGTACCAATGCAATTCATCAATTCTACTATATTCCGCACTCAAATAAATTTCGTCTGGCAAATATTCCATTATTTCTGCTGTATCCGGAAAAATTAATGGTACTCTTTCTGTTATATTTTCTGTTTTTTTTATTTGTTGATGTGAATAGTATGAATCAATCTTACCGAATTGAGAAAACGTGCTTAAAAGGAAATCAGCACATGCTGAGGCTGTTATATGTTCGTTACCACCGGCAAAAATATTTACTCTCCTAATTTCACTCTCCTGCTGTTCTTTTCTTATCCATACAGGAAGAATCCCCGATAATCCGGGGAAACTTCCTGCACCAATTATCATAGTGCTTTCATAATTGTAGAGTTCTTCTTTATCTATGCCTATGCCAAATGTATCTATATAATCAATGTTATGCTCACACACTACACTTGCTATCTCTCGTGAAAGGTAATATGACGGTCCAGTGCAGTTAATGACAATACTGCAATTTTGGCAAAACTTTATTAGTTCTTTCCTATTCCGCACATCAACTTGAACATATTCTATATCTGTATCCGCATTCATGTTTACTATTTTTCTCTGACCACATTTCAGCGGATATTTTCCTTTTAAATAATTTACCACATATTGCCCAACACCTCCTCCACATCCTAATATTCCAATCAGCTTATTCACGCTTTATCACTCCTTTCACAAAAATTGCTACAGCCTCTCTTCTTTCAATATTCTTTCAGCCACTTTATCTGCATATGAACCTGTCATGCAGGTCAAATGCTCCCCTTCTATTAACTCAGATGTTATATTTCCCACTGTGGCTTCTTTCCAAAATCTTTCATTATCCGTGGGTTCAACTGGTAAAAAAGAAGAATTTTTATTGCGACAACTTAATACTAACGCATTTCCTACATAAATACCTGCATCATACATAATTACAGCGCTAAAGCTGTGGCAAAACACTTTGTATAAAGTATCTAATCTTTCCTTTGAATAACCAGATGTTTCTCCTTTAGTCGCAGGAAGTGTATTATACAGCTCTAATAAGCGTTCAGCATGTGTCTTCTTTATGAGTTTACCATAGCACTGACTTACAGGTAAAAATTCTCCTTCCAACTTACTAGTTCTTCATTAGAAACATTATCTCCATATTTTTCACCTAATTCTTTAATTGCTCTTTTCAATAATTCATCCTCTACTGTATGCCCCACTTTATACGTATCTGCTCCAATTATCATTCCAAAAGCTCTTTCCATCAGTAGCTCATTATTTACCATTCTTCTGCTAGGCGTAGTATCAACGCTTATTAACGAATGCACTGTTTTCCCAGCTTCCGTCAAAATCTTAGCAGTTTCAAGTGCTATAAGTCCTCCCATACAATATCCAACCAAATCGTAGACTTCTTTTTCTGTGTCAATTAATATTTTTGCATACTTCTCACCCAAGAATTGTATCAATTTTTCAGGCTTAACAGATAAGTATTCTTCCATATCATTACACTGCAAAGCCAATAAGCTTCCTTCAGTCGAATGTAAAAAGGGAATCACTTGATTATATGGACTTATTGTACCCGTTCCATCATGTATGAGTACTAATGCTTTATTATTGTTTCCCTGTTTCAAAATTATTAAGCTTTCCTGTTTTTCTTTCGTTTCCTCTGACGGTAAACCTTCCATTAGCTTTTTACTAATTCCTTCAATAGTTGGTGATTCAATTAAAGCGATCATTAGCTTATCCCAATCCCACGCTTTTGCCTCTTCTATCTTTTCTTTCATTTTTGCTACAACTTGTGCGACTAAGAGTGAATCTCCACCTATCTCATAAAAGTTTTCATTTTTCCATATTTTTTCTTTTTTCAAAGCATCACACCATATTTGTGCTATTGCTTTTTCTAAATCTGTCGATGGTGCCTCGCCTTGCTCAGTTGTCTGTGTTAATGTTCCATCTAAATGATTTCTAAGAATATTTCTATCTATTTTCCCATTCGCAGTTAGCGGAAATTCCTTCAGTACCTCTATATGAGATGGCAACATATATTCCGGCAAATTATTTGCCATGTAATTTTTAATTTCACTTGGATCAATTCTTCGCCTTTTTGAATTAAATTTACAAACAAAGACCGTTTGTCCTATTACTTTTAACGTGCTATCCTCCTCCGGAAACGCAGCCAACAATTCTATGTCGGATTTCTTGAATAACTTATTCCATTGATCCTGCTGAAGAAAAATCTGTTCATTTTCTGCTCTAAAATCTTCTACTCCATTTAATCCATTCAGAAATTCTATCGATGTCATCAATGCATAATTATTGCCTGTGGCATCTATAATAATTAGATTTCCATTCGGAGCAGCTATTTCCTTAAACTGCCCTAACACTTTTACCTCATTATTCGCATTGTGAAGTACATTATTGCAAAGTATTACATCAAAATATGATGTTGGAATATCTTGTTTCCAATAATCAATATTGATATCATATAAGCCAAATTTTACCCACGGATATTTTTTAAATCGCTCTTGTGCCTCATTTAAAAATGAACGTGAAATGTCCGTAAATAAATATTCTACATTATATATTTTTAGTGCTTCAATTAAATCTATACTCACTCCACCTACACCAGCTCCAATTTCTAATATCCTGAACTGCTTTTGTGGATATTTTTTGTGAAATGCTTTACAAGTACCAGCATATCTTCAACTACAACCCTATTAGTACACTTACTAACAATATTATCCTTGTACGCTGCTAATGCTACTTAAAACTTCCTTTTGGGAAAAATAAGTCTATAGGATCCAGTTTTCCTCGCAATAAAGGTAATAAATTTGTACGCGTTTCTCCAAAAAAATTCATCATTAAATCATTATAATGTACCTTAGAATCAACTTTTAACCACTGTTCCCAAGAATGCTCGGCTAAATCTCTTGTTATCTCTTTCTTAATCCTATACTGATTTTTGTCATTCTTTACAACATATCCTTCCGTTTCTAATGCCTTTAGCCATCTTCTAATCAAAGGTTCATAATATTCATGCACCTTTAATGAATTAAATATCTCTTTTATCGGATACCATGTGTTTCGATCTGTAAAAATTTCTACTTTGTAAAAGGTCGCCAGCATATCATAAATTGCAGTCTCATTAGACGCATGTAGCCAGTCAGCAAAATCTAAGACATTTGCCTCAAACAGATTGCTATCTTGGTTGAAGCTTTTGTTTTTTATTTTTATATCATTTATTTCTGCTGTATTATCAACAACACTTTTTTCTATTTTAGGCTGTACGAAAGCACCTATTATATCGTCATTTTCTGTTGCTGTAACAACAATAGATCCCTCTACATCCTCGCACTGATTTATAACAGATTCCACTTCATTCAACTCCACTCGGTGTCCTCTGATTTTTACTTGATAATCTTCTCGCCCTAAAAATTCAATAACACCATCTGTTCTATATCTTCCCATATCACCAGTGTCGTATAAACGTTCTTCTAGCTCTTTATGGAATACAAATTTCCGGCAAGTAAGAGAATCATCTTTAAAATATCCAAGTGCCAAGCCTTTTCCACTTATATAAATCCTTTCCTTTTACCCAATCCGGGCATTCTCTCATTTCATCATCCAAAATATAAAATTTTTGATTTGAGAGCGGTATTCCATAAGGAATACTTTTTTCATATACATAATCAGGATTAATTTCATACGCAATCGACCATATACTTGCTTCTGTAGCACCACCTAAACTAATCATCCTCGAATTACCAAATATTTGTTTCATTCTCTTAGGAAGCTGTACAGGAATCCAATCCCCAGAAAGCATAATAAGTCTTAATTTTTCTACCTTGCGTTTTTTCTCTGCTTCCAAATATGATAACAACATTTGCATTTGTGCCGGAACAGAATTCCAAATAGTAATTTGGTTTTCTAAAAGCAGCGTTCCCCATTCCGAAACATTTTTCTCATCGGTTGGCAGCACCAGTTTCCCACCAACTGCAAATATTCCAAAAATATCAAAAACTGATAAATCAAAAGCTAAATTTGAAATTCCCAGCACACTATCATTTTTTGTAATATTATACCGTCTTATCACATCATTAATTGTGTTCATTGCCGATGCATGTGATATGACAACGCCTTTTGGATTTCCTGTAGTACCGGACGTATATATTATGTATGCGGCCTGATTGGTATTTGTATTAAGTACTTCTACTTCCAGAGCATCCGCAACCACCATATCTTCTACATAAATTTTTTCCGCACAATCCAGTAAATCTATGTTTTTATTCGATGTGATAATAAATTTTGCTTGGGCATCTAATTCTATTTTATTTTTTCTATTTCTTGGTTGTCCTATGTCCACAGGTAAATATGTTCCTCCTGCCAAAAGGACTCCTAAAACAGACGCAATCTGCCATATTCCCTTTTTTAACTCAATTGCAACGATATCTGCAGTCTTTATATTTTTTCTAAGGAGCTCCTTTTTTACAGATGTAGCATATTCACCTAGTTCTTTATATGTATACTCTTTACCATTTGAACACAGCGCAATTTTACTAGGATATTTCTTCACACTTTCGCAAAATCCCTCGTGGAGAAGTTGCGGAATATATGGATAGTTGACTTCCTTTTTTTTTTCTAATTTCTTTCATATCAGAAGGCAATTTGATTACATTTTTATCTGCCAACATATTTTGAGTATCAGTATAAATAAGCATTTCAGAAAATGTTCTAAAAGCCATTTCAATCATTTTTTTAGGGAAAGCCTTTTCTCTAACATCCCAATTTACTAATATTCCTTCTTTATATTCCATTACTTGGCAATCTATTAAAACCTGCGGAGTCTGACTGATTTTATAAATTAAGTTTCCTTTATGATTTGTACTCTCTTTTCGTGAAACCATGCTTAGTGTACTTGTAAACACATATGGAATAATTACTTCTTTTTTCTTTAATCTTGTCATCTCTCTTAACACTTCTATGCCACTATACGACATATGTTCCATGTCATTCCATAACTGTTTTTGTATAAACTGTACTCTCTGTATAAATGACAAATTATAATCTTGACATATCTCCAAAATATTTATTTTTGTGAAATCCCCTATGATGCTATAAATATCTGGATGCACTTGCTCACGATTAGCCATAGTAACGTTAATGCTGAATCGTTTCGAATTTGACCAGTATGCTAATACTTCTGCATAGCATGCTAAAATCAGTCCAGATAAAGTGATATTATTATCATCTGCCAGTTTCTGTAACTCCAAATAGCGTTCTTTTTCAATATAAGTATTTAATTGACGAATAGAGGTATCTTTTAAATCTTCTTTAACCGGTAAATCTGGAGCTTCCGGCATTGTTGAAATTCTCTCTTCCCAATACTGTTTATCTTTTTTCATGGTTTCCGAATACTGTGGATGCTTTTGTCTATTATGCTCATAAACAATTACATCTCTAAAAGACAGTTCTTTCGTAAAAGTCTTCTTTTTATCACCAAAATAATTATCCTCCAATTCGTCAACAATAATATTTATACTCAAGAAATCCGCAATTAACATATCTAGCGAAATGTGTAAAATTGTAACGTCCTCTAATTCAGATATTTCCAAATCAAATAACGGCCACTCTCCAACTTTATATTGTTTCATTACCAATCTATCTCGGATTTCATTTAATTTGTTTTTTCTTTCATCTGGTGAAATATCCTCAATTTTCCATTTTTCTATAGCCGGTACTTCGTAATCCTGTAATATTTGTTGTTCTTTATTATTCTTAATCACTGCATGAAGCATATCGTTATTTTTCACAACATTTTCCCATGCTCTTTCCAATTTTTCTAAATCAAGTTTAGGAAATTCGTATTCTGCATAAATTTTACATCCAATTCCACCATATTGATAAGTTCTGTTTCGTCCTATTACATATGCTACTTGTATATCTGTCATTTCAAACGGCAAAAATCTTTGGGTTTTATCGCATACAACTTGACCCTTGTGTGATTTTAAATAGGTAATAATATCATCTTTGTAAGCCTGTAGTTCTTTTCGCGCATCATCATCAATGATACCTTTCGGGCCACTAAATTGAAGCTTATCTTCATTCAAAAATAATTTCACACCTTTTTCTTGGTATTTTAAAATAATTTTTTCTGCTGTCATTTCTTCTCCTTCTTTCTAAAAAAATCCTTCTTCTATATTACTTTCACTTTTCTTACTATTATCTTTTACTTTTTTCTGTACAAACTCTGATAATTGTTCTACTATTGGAAACTCCAAAACATCTCTTATCGTGATTTCTATTATATATTTCTCTTTTATTCTATTTGCCAAAGTAATTGCTTTAAGAGAATTTCCTCCACTCGAAAAGAAATCGTCCTTCAAACTTACATCTTGGCATTTCAATACTTCCTTCCATATTTCACTAAATTCTTTCTCCTCCTTTGTCATTGCTCGATTATTAGATTCAAAAGTCTTTTGAAACTCTATTGCCTTTCTTTTAAGTTCCTTTTTATCAATTTTCCCATTTTTCGTTGTGGGCATTTCTAATAGAGCGATGAAGTTTTGTGGAATCATATATTTGGGTAAATAGTCACGCAAATAATTTTGAAAATAGGTCTCGTTTATTTCATAATCCGAAACGTAAAATCCAACAAGTTTATTATCTTTAATATTTACGACCTGACTTATTTTTACACCATGAATCCAATTCATAAAAGTTTCAATTTCGCCCAGTTCTACCCTATACCCATTGATTTTCACCTGATTATCCAGTCTTCCAAGAAATTCAATATTACCGTCATTCCAATACCGTCCCATATCTCCGGTACAATACAGCCGTTCTCCAGTTCTATCTAAGACAACAAATTTTTCCTTTGTTTTTTCTTTATCGTTTAAATATCCCTGTGCAATGCCATCTCCGGCAATATAAAGTGTTCCCGGTACCCAGTCAGGGCAATCTTCCATATTCTGATCCAGAACATAATACTTCTGGTTTGCAAGCGGTTTCCCATACGGAATACTCTTCCAATCTTCCGGCACAACCTCTGGAATCTCGAAATGATTAGACCAGATACTGCCTTCTGTTGCTCCTCCAAGAGCAACAATCTCAACATTCTGGAACAGATTACGGATTCTCCCTGGAAGTGAAACAGGAACCAGTCACCACTCATCATTACTAACCGCAGCGATTGTGAAGTTACCTGCCTTTGATATTCCTCATATTCTGCCAGCATTTCTACAAAAGCTGGCACGCTGTTCCATACGGTAATATTCTCATGATTCAACCAGTGAATCCAATGCGCTGGATCTTTTCCATATTCCGGATCCGGAAGAACCAATTTCCCACCTGCGCCTAAAATGCCAAAAACATCATAAACAGACAGGTCAAAATGAAGATTGGAGATTCCAAACGCCGTATCCTGTTCTGTAATCTGATAGCGTGCATTGATATCCAGTATCGTATTCACTGCATTATGGTGAGTAATCATTACTCCTTTCGGCATCCCGGTTGTTCCCGACGTATAGATTACATACGCAAGGTCTCCCGCCTTATTCTCCTGTGCTTTGTATTCAGAATCGGTTTTTAATTCAGACACAGAAATACAATCCCACTCGTGCAGCCATTCGGTATCCTGATCATACGCCTGATTCTGCACAAGAATGATTCTTGTTCCACTATCACGGAGAATCTTTTCAACTCGTTCTCTCGGATTATGGATATCTATCGGAAGATATGCGGCTCCGGCAAACATGATTCCATAAACAGCAACTACCTGCTCCCACCCTTTTTCCATAAATACAGCTACCGTCTCTTCTTTTTTTATTCCCATGCTCTGCAACTGCCCGGAAATGTAAAACGCTTCTTCTTTTATCTCCCGATATGTCATCCGCCTGCTGCACGTTACCAGCGCCTCCTTATCCGGAAATTTGTCTGCCGACTCCAAGAATAATCCATCCAACGTTTTCTCTTCAAATTCAGCCGCCGTTTCATTCGCCTGACGCCGTTTTTCTGAAATTTCCGCTGTTACCAGACTTGCCGTTTTTTCCTGCATGATCTCCGGATGAACTGCTAGCGTATGAAGCAGGCCGGTATATGCCCGGAACATCTCATCTAGCATTCCTGGATAAAATAATTCGTCCACGGAATCCCAAAACAGGCATAAACAGCCATCCATTTCAACCACCTGATGATCCAGCCACACCTGCGGCGTCTGTGAAATGTTATAGTTCAGTTTTCCAAGCCACTTTCCTTCATTCCACTGCTCCACGCCAAGACCACTGGTAAACACTACCGGCATAATAGCGCCCCGCATATTTCCAGTCTTTTTCTTTAATTCGCGCTCCAGTTCAACCGCGCCATAAGCTGTATGCTCCAGATCTTCTGTAAGCTGCTTCTGAATTGCCTTTGTCCTTTCCGCAAAATTATTCCCTGCATTCTTTATCTCCAGCAATGTCAGTGTTGTAAAATCTCCAACCAGATTGTTCACTTCCGGATGCAATTGTTTCCGGTCAAACTGCGTCAGATTAAGTGTAAAATCCTTATTACTGCTCCACAAACGGAGAGTCTCCGCATAAGCACTCATCAAAAGAACAGAAGGCGTTACCTCCAGTCTTCCCGCCGCGTCTTTTACAGACTGCCATTCTTTCTGTGACAGTTTTGCGCTCCGGCGACAGAAACGCTGCTCTGTAATCTGGCTTTCGTTCTTTGCAAGCGGCAGATCCGGTGCGTCCGCAAAAGTCTCCACCCGGTCTTCCCAATATTTTTTATCTTTCTCATAAGCAGAGGTAGACTTTATCTGCTCCAGTCCCAGCACGTAATCCCGGAAAGACAAAGTAATCGACATTTCCGCTTTTCCATTTCGATATACTTCTGCCCACTCATCTAAGAGATGGAACATACTCCAGCCATCAAAGATAATATTGTCAAAACTGATATGGATTCTATGCTTCTGGTCCTCTATTTTAGTGATTCGCACATCAAACAGAGGCCATTCATCTGTCTGAATTACCTGATGAGACATCTCTGCCCGTTTTTCATCCAATGCCTTTTCTTTTTCTGTCACTTCCAATTGTCGGATATCCGTCACGTCAATATGATACTGGGGAGTATTCTCCAGTATGCGCTGCATACCATCCGGCTGGATAATAACACGCATCATCCCGTGCCTCTGTATCAACAGATTCCATGCCGTCTCTGCGCACTCAGTATCAAGGCCGTCTGCATCCAGTTCAAAATAACAGTGTGTTGCAACATTTCCCAATTCATACAATCCGCTTCTGCCAAGCCAGTAAGCATACTGCACATCGGTTAATGGGAACGAATGATATGCTTCCTCCAGATTCGGTTTGATCTGCAGTGTATCTTCTTCTTTCTGTTCGGACTGTTCAATAGCTTTTGCCAGAGATTTTACGGTCAGATTTTCAAAAATCGTACTGATCGTTATTTTGCAGCCGAAGGTTGTCTGTACTTCCGAGATCAACCTTGTGGCAATCAGCGAGTCTCCCCCAAGGCTAAAATAATTATCTTCAATTCCGATATTTTCATATCCAAATAATTGTTTCCAGATATCTAAAAGCTTTTCTTCTGTTTCTGTCGTTGCCTTTGAAAATCGGATAACCGCAGTTTCTTCTTTAAAATCTTCCCGCAATTGCTTCCTGTTAATCTTCCCATTGGACAATGTTGGGAGCTGCTCCATGAAATGATAGTTCTGTGGAACCATATACTCCGGCAGTTTTTCTGACAGATATTCCTTAGTGCTCCATTATGATAGGACAGGACAGACGCCTGCTGTCTGCTGCAGCATATACATCTTCCATATCTCTCTGTCACAGCACAGTCTTCGCCCAATCCTGCCTCTGATAAACATTCTCTCCACAGCAGGCAGTCCGGGGTAACCAGCCCTGCTTCTTTTCTCTTGTCCCGAATATCCGCAAAACCATTTTCCAAAAAAGCCGCTGTAAGTTCCTGAAGGTATGTCCTTACCACAAGGTCAGTCATCAGCAATATTCCGTTTGGCTTCAGTAATTCCGCTACTTTCTTTACCGCATCCGCAGCATCAATATTTCTATGTAAAGCATTTACCGATATCACAACGTCATAACTATGCAAGGACATCTGCTGCTTATCCATGCCTTCTTCCAGATTCAGCATCTCAAACTCGACTCTCTCATATCCCGCAAGTTCTTTCTCTGCTTCCTGCAGAAAATATTTTGAAGAATCCGCATATGTATAAGCCACGCTTACATCTTCCAGTGCATTCAAAAACTGTCTTGTAATTGCAGTGTCCCTTGTACCAATTTCTATAATCTGGAGTGGCTCTTTTCTGCGTTCTTCTGCCAGAAGCCTTAATCCCTGCACCAGTCTTTCCACTGTTTCCTCGCAGCCCGGAATCCTCCGAAGCAGCATATTCGGAGCCAAAGCCGGCTCTTTCTGGTAGAATACGTCCAGCGGAACTTCATTCCCAGTAACCATATGCTTCAGATACGGCTTCAGTTTCTTAAAATACGTTTCCGCATCTCCAGCTTTTTCCGGTACAGCCACTTCCTTCCCGGTACGCGATAGTCTGCCGTCCTCTTCTCTCAGGATTCCTTCCTTCTTTAAAATTTCCAACCATCTTGCCACAGTATTCTTCTGTGTTTCCGTAATGCTCCCTTTTTCAAAAATTTCCTTTTGCGAAAGAACTTCCTTCTCTGATACAAAAATGCCTAACTCTATGAGTGTCTCCAGCATAAGCTGTACACATCTCTGGTCTGCATAGGCAAGGAAATTTTTTGTATGCTGTCTTCCGTTCCTGCTGCATCTGCCAATTGCTGACATCATCCTTCAGTTCTTTCCAGCCTCCGCCAAAGATATCTGTGCCGTACAAATACGTTGTAACTTTAGAATCTTCCTGTATCGGCGCTCCGATATAAGCAGCCAGCGTTTTATTGCCATGACCATCACTAACTGTATCAACAACTGCATGAGCCACACCCGGAAACTCCTGAATCGCATGTTCAATTTCTCCCAATTCAATCCTGTGTCCACGGATCTTTACCTGATGATCTTTTCTTCCCAAAAATTCAATTATCTCATCATCCCAGATTCTTCCGAGATCACCGGTCCGATACCATCTTCCATACTGATCTGTGATAAATTTCTGCCCCGTAAGCGCAGAATCTCCCCTATATCCTTTTGCTACACCAAAACCGCCAATCCAGAGTTCGCCTTCTGCCCAGTAAGGGCAATCCCTTCCATACTCATCCACAACACGATATGCCTGATATCTGAGTGGCTTTCCATAGGGAATAGATTTCCAGTTTTTCGGCATCGGCAGGGTAACATTCTGATAATTGGACCAGATACTTGCCTCTGTAGCTCCTCCCATAGCGACAAACTGGCAATCCTCTGTCCATGCCGCAACCCTCTGCGGGAGATCCATCCCAATCCAATCTCCGGAAAGCATAACCGCCCTGATCGGCAGTTTCTGTTTCATGGATTCCGCCCGTATCAAAAGCATATCCAGAAGCACCGGCACTGAATTCCAAACGGTAATCTGATATTTCAACACTTGTTCCAGCCAGTAATCCGCATTCCTTCTCTCCTGCTCTGGAAGCAATACCAATGTTCCTCCTGCGCCTAAAATTCCAAAAACATCATATACCGACAGGTCAAAATCCATAGCTGATACAGCCAGCGCCCGATCTGCACTTGTCACATGGTACTTTTCATTAATATCCTGAACCGTATTCCATGCGCTTTCATGCGCAATCTCTACACCCTTCGGAACACCTGTAGAGCCTGACGTCATGATGATATAGGCGCTGTCCTTCGGCGACACCTCTGGCATTCTCACATTTTCCTGTCCCTCTTCCATACCTTCCATCACAAGGATTTCCGTACCTTCCGGCCAGTCCAGTTTTTCGGATAATTCCCGATTCGTGACCACATAGCGGACTCCCGTCTTCTCATGGATTAACGCTCTCCGATCTTTAGGCTGGCTTAAGCTGACCGGAAGGTATGAATTTCCGGAAAGCAAAATTCCTAATGCCGACTCGATCTGTTCTATCCCGCGCGCAGGTAAGTGCAACCGGGACGCCCTTAATATCCTTTTCTGAAATTCCTGCCGCCACTGCTGTTGCCCGTGCTTTTAATTCCCCATAGGATACCGATCTTCCGCTTCCCGCATCAATAAGCGCAATATCTTCCGGGCAAACTTCCGCATGGTTCATAACAGCCCAATGCAGGCATTCCACACGCTCCGGCACTCCTGTACGCGCTGTATCTTCAATTTCTCTTTTTCTTTTTTCAGGAAGCACATCAAATCTCTGATTCCAGTCCTTCTTTCCCAATTCATGCAGAAGAATCTCAAAACTCTCCAACATATCCGGGATCATATTCTCCGGGAATAACTCATCCACGCTGTCCCATGTAAGCTGTACGCCATTTTCATCTTCATAACTCTGAAAATCATTCCACACCTGCGGCGTCTGGGAAATCATATAGGAAAACTGCCCCAGTTCATTCCGGAACGTATCATTTACCAACGGCGTTCCCAGATTGCAGGCAAAAACAACCGGCGCCACTGCCGATGCGTCCCCACACATCTGCGCAATGTCTCTCTGTACTTGCACGCCGGAATATGCCGTATACTTCATATCCTCATGAAGCTGCTTCTGAATCCTGTCCAACAATTCCGCAAAAGTCGGATTTTCTTCGCAGTTAATCTCCAGCAATAACAGAGTAGTAAAATCTGCTATTACTTCCTCTAACCCCTGCTGCTCTGTTTTCCGGTTAAAAAACGGAATGTTAATAAGGAAACAATGATTCCTGCTCCATCGTTCCAGAACCACCGCATATGCAGTAAGAAGAACCATTGCCGGAGTTGTCTGGTATTTTTTTGCCCGCATTTGCAAATGATCCCATTCTTCCTTTTCGATTTTCACAATCCTGCGGTTGAACACCGTTTTTTCCACTTCTTGCGGACGTTTTGCCAATGGAAGGTCAGGGCCTTTTGGCAAATGCTCTAAACGATTCTTCCAGTATTTTTCTGCGTTTTTCCGTTCCTCCCCTTCTTCCTGTTTCTGCCGTTCTAGATAGGAAGCAAAATTCCACCCTTTTGATTCTTTCGGCAGGTTTTCCCCTCGGTAAGCAGATGCCAAATCCCTCAATAATATCTGCAGACTCTGTACATCAGCAACCAAAAGTGCCATGTCCACATGAAGGCGTGCCTTATTTTCAGGAAAAAGCGTAAGCTCTATTCCTGCTACTTCGCCTTCCTCAATCTTTAACTTCCGATGGGATAAACGTTCTCTGACAGATACTGCCATTGCCTCTGCTTCCTCAGATGACATCCGGGAAAAATCATGAACCTTTATTTTTTCACAATACGGCTTATCCAGGATTTTCTGTGTTCCATCATCCAAAAAGCAGGCGCGCAGCATAGGATGATGATACTGCAGTACATTCCATGCTTTTTCCAGACGCTCCGGATCTATATTTCCCCCATCAAACTCTAAATACGCATGACAGTCTATTCCTCCAAGAGCCTGTTCTTCATCCCTGCCAACCCAATATGCATACTGTACGTCTGTTAAAGGAAACGGCTGTTTCATATCCTTTTCCGGCGTTATCTTAGATTCTTGCGCCCGTTTTTTGCCCGCTTTTTTCTTCATGCTGCGCTGGATCAGCGCCCACCAGCCTTCAAGGGTAGGATTTTCCATCAATGAACCGAATGAAACCTTAACCCCCTGTTTTCTCCACTGGTTTACCAGACGCATGATTGTCAGGGATGAAAGCCCAAGCTCCAGCAGATTTTCGGAATCCCCCAAATCTCTGGCTACCGGCAGCTTTTGTTTGATCTGTTCCTTTATCTCTATATATTCCATGATTCTGTCTCCTTCTATTTTTCCTGCGCCATACGTTCTAATGCTTTCTTATCTATTTTTCCTACGCTGGTCAGCGGCCATGTCTCTACCCGTTCTATCTGATCCGGCATTTTATACGCCGCAACGCCTATTTCCCGCAGGAACCTGTGTATTTCCTGCAAATCGATCCCGGCTTCATCATCGGTCACAAGGAATGCACATATCCGGTTTCCAAGGGTTTCATCCGTAACGCCGACAACGGCTGCCTCTTTGATTTTCGAATGCCTGCAAAGATAAGCTTCAATCTCTGAAGGCATGATCTTTTCTCCGGCGCGGTTAATCTGCTCTTTGATCCTCCCGCCCAAACGTAACCTTCCGTCTTTCGTCCACATAGCTTTATCGCCCGTCCGGTAAAATCCGTCCGACGTAAAGCTCTTTTTATTCGCTTCCTCCGCCATATAATAACCATCAATCGTATACGGGCCTCTGGATAATAATTCCCCAAAAACTCCTTCCGGTACGGCCTTATCTTCTTCATCCACAATCTTCACTTCATCCGCAGGAGACACCGGAGTTCCCTGGCATCTTGCGATCAGGGAACCTTCATCCTCCGGCTAGTAAAGGACAGTAGCCCCTCCGCCGTACCAAATACCTGCATCAGTTTACACGGCCATTCTTCAATGATCTTATCCGCAAGGGAATCTTCCAGCATTGCGCCGCCCACCTGCAAAATCCGCAGGCTGGATATATCATAATCTTCATCCCATTCCAGCATTTCCATGCACACAGTAACCATAGCAGGAACCAATGCCGTTATCGTGACACCTTCCTCTGTAATTGCGTCAAGGATATCATCCGGGCTGGTCGCAGACGCAAGCACAACTTTTCCTCCCACGTCCAGCGTGCCTAAAAGCCCCGGGCAGCATAACGAGAAATTATGAGCTACCGGAAGAGACGCCAGATAAACGTCACTGCTATCCAGACGGCATCTCTTCGCGGACATGCGGGCATTATACATATAATCCGTATGGGTGCGCGGAATCAGTTTCGGAACCCCTGTCGTCCCGCCGGACAGCAAAAGCACCGCCGTTTCATACCCATCCACAGCCGGAAATGCTCCATTTTCTCCATACGTTTCCGCAATCATTCCACTGATATCCCCGGATTCGCTATCTACAAATATATGCCGGATACATGAATATTTCTCTTTCATCGCATTTGCCATCGGCACATATGAAAATCCCAGATATTTCTCCACCACAATATAAGCGGCCGGCTTTGCCAGTTCAATAATTCCTTCCAGTTCCGCCTCCCTGTGGGCCGGCAGCATCATGATTGGCACCGCCCAATCTTGGAAAGCGCAAAAAACACGATCACAAAAGAAATCCTGTTCGGAAGCTGCACAAGCACTTTGTCTCCCTTTAAAATCCCTTTACGCAGAAAAGCTGCCGCAAGACAATCTGCTTTTTGCTTTAATTCCATATAACTGATCTCGTCTTCACTGTCCGTGACCGCAATTCTTTCTCCATATTTTTCCGCCCACCTATCAAGCTGTTCTCCAAATCCACATCTCTCCCAGCCTTCCAGATTCTCATATTTGCTCATATCTTTCTTATAACCCATTTTATCTGTCTCCTTTCTCATGCGCCGCCACATACGCAGCATATCCTTTGATCCTGACCGGATACAGAAACCAGTCCTGATCTTTCTTATCTTTTTCTGCAATTTTCTCGTTTCTGACAGAGAAGAAATCCATTCCTCTTCCTAATCCAATTCCAAGCGCCTTTACATATGCCTCTTTCGCCGCCCAGTACTGGAAAAACAGATCCGGTCCTTCATTTTTACATCTTCCGCTTCTTCTGCAGTATAAAAATTTTCCGCTATCTCCCTATAGTCCGGGCACTCTGCCATCTCCTGCACATCTACTCCGATATCCATTCCGACAGCGAATACCGCCAGTATGAATTCACCCGAGTGCGAAATGTTAAAATCCACTGTCCGCTTTCCCGCAATCTTTTTATGATAAGGCTTACCCAGTTCATTGACAGAAAAATCAATCGTTTCCATATCTAAGTATCTTTTTAAGAGGATCCGCACGACAACCTTCCCGGCTATATAACGCATCCTGTCTTCAGGAAAACGGAATCTTCCGGCTTGCTCCAATTCCTGCCCACTCAGGATATATTCATGGTTCTTCCAGAAATCTGTCATTTCAGGCCAGCGGATACACCATATATGTATCTCATTTTCACGGATATAAAGTTTGTCTGCTGACAGAAATTCCTTTTCTCCGTATCGTTTAATCTCCATTTTTCATTCTCTAAAGCAGTCTCATGACCTCACTTATTACTTCGTCTTCACAATCCCTCAGATAAAAATGTCCTCCCGGAAATATCCGGTAGTTAAAATCATTGTCCGTATACTTTCCCCATTCCAAGATCGCACTCTCATCCGCTTCGTCGTCCTTTTCTCCGCCAAATGCAGAGATAGGTGTATGCAGCACTACTCCCGCTTTATCATAATACGTTTCATCCATGGTAAAATCCGCCCGCAGCATAGGCAGAAAGAAATCCAACAATTCCTGATTCTCTAGTATCTCTTTTGGCGTCCCTTCAAATCTTCCCAGTTCCCTCTTAAACGCTTCATCCGGAAGATGATAGATTGGATTTGGCTCCGGAATACTAGGAACCCGGCTGCCGGAAATAAACAGACATTTTGCAGTATATCCCGCTGCTCCAACCGTTTTTCCAGCTCATAAGAGATCTTCCCACCCATACTGTGTCCCCATAAGGCATACGGTCCGTACACAACCTTTCTTACAGCCTCTTCCAGGTCATCTAACATAACCGACATATCTATATACGGTTTCTCCATGATCTGTTCTTCCCTTCCCGGAAGCTGAACTGGACATACCGTTACTTTCCCCTGCATCTTTTTCGCCCACTGGTTATAAGCAGAAGCACCGCCTCCCGCAAATGGCAGACAAAACAAGGTTATTTTCTCTTTACTAATATTTTCCGTATTTTTTATCAATTTCATATTCACTTTTATATTCCTCTGGCATAATGTTCTTTTTCTCTCTGTTTACCATCATTTTGTAATATGTTTTTCTCAATCACTTCTTATTTCTACCTGTAATTAGTTACATCTAACTCTTTGTCAAAAAAATTTTTGATCCATCCCAATATCAAACCGGACGCCAAAACAATATGCGCTACCATAATCCCGTTTACGATCAGGGAATATCCAATCACAGAAAAAACACCTGCTATCGCGCATTCAATAACTAAAATTACCCTCGCGCGCATCCCATAAACTTTTTTCTCTTTCGCATCCAACTTCTTGCTGCTGGCATCTACCGGCGCCATGATAAATATAACGCCAACCGCGACAAACCATATGATCCGCATTTGCCATATTACAGCCGGAGCAGACGCCAGATACAGACTGCATAGAAGGACAAGGATACCGGAAACAGCCATGCAGCCCCCTGCCTTTTCCAAATGAATCCCTCCGGCATACTGCCTTAAAACAGTAAAGGGCAATAAAAAGACTATCATCTCCATCCAATTCCCCGTTATGATGCCAAGTATGACGATGATAAGGTATATTACCACCCTGCCCAGCAGTACGCCGTAAGCATATTCATACAGCCTGCGGTCTTTCTCTTCAAGAATCCCATTCCTGCTTTGTAGTTCAAAAAGCCGACCAGCCATTTTTTTCCACACTAGAATTTCCTCATTTTCTTAACTTCTTCCGGCTCATCTTCCTGATAGTACAGCCAGTTGCACGCCAGATTTGCCGTATACGCCGTCAAGCAGAGTGCAAGACAGTTTACAGCTCCAAGCAGTTTGATTCCCAGGTTTTTTCTGATTATTTTTTTCATAGTTACAAAGCCTCCTTTTTTCCGAAAGTTTACACAAAAATCGCCCTCTTTTCAATTACCGTGGCAAAAACGGTAACTTTTTGGGCGATTTTTGCACGTCCTTATTTGATTGTAAAGATCAGCTTAACAGAGAACTCCCGTTCTCCTGCCTCCACTCGCATAATTCCCGCATACTTTTTAACCAGTTTTCCAACCGTGTGCAGTCCGATCCCGTGACTGTCCGCGTCTCTTTTGGTGCTTATGTACCTGTCCTTGTCCTTTAACAGAGGGACGACATACCCATTGCAAAATTCCATGACAAGGAAATGCCCCGCATTTCCCATATACATCCTGCATTCCACATATCTGCCATCTTCTGTCTTTTCTGCCGCTTCCAGTGCATTATCCAAAAGATTCCCTACGATCGAGATTAAATCCAACTCTTCCAGAAAATCCAGTCTGAGATCATTACCCAGAGTAATCCTATAGGATATATCCTTAGATTCTGCAAGAAATTTTCTTTCACATAGGATGCTGTTCAAGATCGGATGCTCACAATATACACTTTTTTGAAGATTCTGAATCCGGACGCCTAAATGTTCCATGATGTCCTTAACCTCTTGATTCTCTCCTTCTTCTATCAAGCCGGCTACTGTACAGATAAATTTATTTATATCGTGTAAGAATGCTCTGTTATCCTCATTAACCTTATTCATATACTGCAGATTGCAATCTCCGCCCTGCTTTTCTGGTATAGCCGGTCCATCTTCTTCACTTCTTCTGATTTTTCTACAAACCTGTCAAATACTGTGAAAATGAAGATATTCGTCATTAACAGAAGCGAAGCTCCTACCGGAACCATAACCCTGTTCATTCCTTCAAAAGAAATATTTGAATAAAACACACATCCTAATATAATGATCGTAGCGGTTGGCAGCATGAGCAGCACAGTAAAAGTTTTATTCTCAATCGTCAGATAATCCCTTTTCCTTGTTACCTGATTAATGCATTTAATAAACAGAAATGTCATGGTACTCATCAGCAGGAGTGCTAATGTCTTTTCTGTTTCAGTCCTGAAGCCCTCGGACGCACCAGTCACGCCATATGCATTCGTAAGTGCCGCAAAGAGAAATTCGGGAATAATTGCCAGCACATAATAGCAGCATACCGTAACCAGCTTCTTCCATATATTTCCCCGGAACACAACCATAGACGCAATCATATAGATTACCGGAATCATTACCATATTAAGTATTGAGGATTCCAGGCGGTTGGTTCCGAACATTGCCAGTGCTGCGATACAATATACGAGAAATTTTTCCCAGAATCTTTCTCTTCTGTATGGGAGTATGTTCTTTTCCAAGTCCTCCAACAGATACATCTGAAGAAGACAAATCAAATAATCTCTTATTATCATACCATGCCGTTCCTTTCCCCAAGAAATGTTATCAGTGCGTCGGCAAACTGTCCTTTTCTCGACCTCGAAACATTCAACTGGATTCCAAACGGCAGCAACGCAACGTTCTTTTCCAATCCTTCCACTTTTGCCAAATTCACAATATAGCTGTTGTGTGCATACTCAAATCCCCTTCCGGCCAGACACTCATACAGATCACTTAAAGATTCCTTGCAATGCATCTCTTCTATCTTTCCCTGTCTGGCAATGTATATCGTACAGCCCCTTTTCGCCAGACAGATATATAAAATGTCTTCCGTATGGATGCGCATTATCCTTCCCGCCGATGTAACTGTCACGGAAGAATCTCCACAGCACAATTTCACTTTTAATAAAATCATAGGTATTTCCTTTTTCAGACTTCTGTCATGCAGATCCTTCATGATGTACCGGAACGGTTGTCCAACATTAATGCTGTCAGGAGTCGGTTCAAAACAGCCGGAGCAGAACACCAATATCGCTGCTTCATTATATTCCCTCAGCTTCAGTACTGTTTTATTTCCATCCAATCCAGGCATACGCATATCCATAAAAATCAGATCATGCAAAATATCCGCATCTTCCAATAATTCTTTTCCTGATTCATATTCATAAAACCGTATCTCATTCGAAGACAGAATCCCTTCCGTTTCTATGACCGTCTTTATTTTCTCCCTGTATTCTTTATCATCGTCGCAAATTGCTATTTTACACATATTCATCCTCCAGTGTTAGTTTCTTCTAACCCTTTCCCATAAAAAACCATCTTGCAGAATCTGAATCCTAAGATTATTTGCCTGTTCCTATAACTCCGGTTCCAAATCTGCAAAGATGGGATCTTCAAAAAATTCCTGTATTGTAATATCCAATCCATCGCATATCTTTTTAATTGTAACTACGCCAGCATTCCTGCTTTGTCCATACAAAATATTTTTCAGTGTTGAAGGCGGGACGCCTGAGCGCACCGCCGCTTCATTCACTGTGATATCTTTCTGCTTAATCAGATCGTTTAACCGATATATGACCGCTGTTTTTATATCCACGGTATCGACCACCTTTTTTTCTTCTATTTTATATAAATCGGCTTTAAAAGGTCGCCTATATATAGTCTTTTTGATCTATGCACGATATTTTTTTAACAGTTTTTCTTATTCTAGCAGAAATCCGCTAAATTTCTATATTTTATTAGATACATGAAACCCTGTGAGAACATTTCTGATCCTACGCAGGGTTTTCCACTTTGTTATAAAATTTTTATATTTTGCAGTATGCTGGATCGGAGTTATCATTCAACTTTCCTTCTGCTGCTGATTGTAAAAACATATTTTTACGAATAAATATTCAGCAGTTCTTCCGGAGAAAGCAGTGTAATCCAAAAGGAAAGAAAATCCTTTTTATTCCTTGTCACAATCGCATCACACTGATTCTCCTTCGTACAAGTTGCAAGTAGCAGTCTTCAAAATCAGATACTCTCTGCAAATAAGCAGGCAGCACATCTTCGTTCGTCACTGTCAGCACTTTTGCTATGTCCAAAACGGAGCCAAGTGCCTTTCTATAAATTTATACCGTTCTTACATCCCGATCAGCTCCTCTCTCCAGCTCATCTTTTCCCTGCTTTTCTTGGATTTTTCTCTTATTGATTTCCAGTCGTTCATGAATAGATGGCTTCTTTGCTTCGTAGTTGCTTTATTCTTTTCTGTTTGCATACTCGAAACTACCTTTTTCACAGCTTTGTCATTATCCCCTTTTGTCACATTCGCTGCTCTTGACGCTTCTACTCTGCTGTCCTGCTTTTCTGCAACCTGCCGTTCCTGCTTTTCCTGCACACTTTTTTCTTCCAGACTGCAAAAGCTCTGCAAATATGGCAGCACATGGTTCTGCATATCGGTCAGATCTTCCATACACTTCTGAAACTCTTCATTTCCCTTGTTTTTCAGATAACCAATCCAGCTTTCATCCGTAAGTTTCAGTTCATTTTGGAGTTTCAGCTGACTTAAAATACCGCCATTTCCTGTTCCAATATCTATTTTCCCTTTGAAATGTTGCATCATTTTATCGCCTTTTTCCGCATAATATATAGTAAAAAACATCTGGGCTGTTACCATCGGCTCATCCGTCCTCGGATTACGGTCTGCGTACCATTCCTTATCCTTCTGTGCAGTACGGGAATCCAGATCTGAGAGCTTCTGACAGCGTGGTTCCATCAGCTCTCGCTTTTCACAGTAATTCACATACACCATCGGCTCTGTTTCTTTGGATATATCTGGTTCGTAGGATTTCAGCCGTTCCAGCAAAACACCTGCCCACACGGACTGCTCACAGTCTTCTTCAATCACATCCTTCAGAAAGGAAATATAAGAACCAACATTTCCACTTTGCAGATCCAGCATGACTTCCTGTATGGTATCCTGCCCTGGCTCTACATGGTCCCGATAGTCATACGGATCGAAGTCTTCCGCAATCTCATCCAATGCTGCTGCCAGTTCTTCTGTTGTCATTTTTTTCGGATACATTGCCTCACGCACATCCTGAATCGGGATATATTTATAATCAGGCAATGCTTTATGAATCTTCTCCAAACCTTCACGCACCACCGGCTGATCTTTTAAAAACCGCACATTATCCAAGAAGTCGCCGTGTATCGTTGTTCCCATTACAATTAACAGTTCTGTTTCATCAAACAAGCTATCCTCCGGATCACGATAAATAATCCCCATTCCACTGCCTTTATAAGCGTTTTCCGGATCTTCTCTGTACTTCTCATAGATTGCTGCGATTTCTTTCACATCTGTGCTTTTCTCATAAGCTCCCATATCATGAATTTCATCACATTCTGCAGCATAATATTCCAGATAAGCTTCTTTCTTAGGCGGCATATTATTGAGTACATTATCAATCATGTTATAATTGGCCTCTTCCAGTTCCTCCACCTTTGCCAATGGCTTATATTCGCCCTGGCTTTTCTGAATCTCTGCCATTACAACTTCATCCATTTCTTCTACTTCTCCATCAACCGATCATAATCTCCACGGATGCGTTCTCCAGTCCAGCCTTCGTCTTCCAAAAGTTCCTCCGCCGCTTCTTCAATAGAAATTTCATCATTCTCATAAACGCCACCATCCATCAAGCGGAAATCTTCATCGTAAAAGGAATAATCATATCCTTCTTCTGTTCTCTGAATAGCAAAGTAACGTTCTCCTACCTCATATGCCAGTTCACTAAGGACCTGTTCTTCCAGATTCAGGAAAGAATCTAGCTGTTCAAAACTGATACTGTCTACAAAATGAGCAGTTACTTTTTCCCCGTCATTCAGAACTACGATATCACTGACAGACAGGGAATGCCCACGGAAATCTTCCGGTCTATCAATGTTGAACCTTTCAAAAATATCATCCAGTGACATATTTCCTGATAATTCACCAACATAGACCAGCTTGTAATCTTCTTTTTTTATCTTCATACCATGACTTTCAATAAAACTCATATTCATAAAAGCATAGTTTTCGCCCGGTGAATCATCCCGGATCTGATAAATACCAAATACCCTTCTTGTTCCTAACAACAGGTTTGCTTCTTTCAATGACTGAATCTGTGGATATTTCTGCATTTCCCATTCCAGGTTACGGAAACGCTCCAGTTCTGTCATAGACATCTGATAATGCTCTGGTCCTCGTTCAATTTCCATACGTTCTGTGACATACATCGGTGATGAAAAATTAGTGATCAGATAGATATCTGCTCCTGCATCGTATAATTTCAGTGCTTCTTCCTGCTCAATGACACTCATAGGCTCCTGAAATGCTCCTAAATTTTCTTCTGCATAATCTAGGTTGTTATCCTTTATCCGTTCCCACATCTGCAATTCCATTCCAAACAAACCGTCGTGTGCCTGTATCATTTCTTTACTCGCATATTCACCTTTACTGCCATCACTTCCAAGGCAATAAATCTTAGAACCCATTCTGTGATAATCCAAGGCTGCTTCTTTTCTAAGTGGCACCATATCTTCTGCTGTATATCCATAGTCACGTAATTCCAGCTTACCTATGGTTGGATCCAGCAGTTCTTGAATATCCATTCTTGCGTCATCCAGCAAATCCTCTACACCTTCTTGATCTGCCTGACTCACTGCATCTGCCAGATTTCTTACCAAATTCCTAACTTTCTCTTCCTCGCCGATCAGATTCGCATATTCAAAAATCTGTTCTTTTACATCTGTTGAAAATTCTATATCTCTACGCTCTGCCTGAGCAATCCGTTCCTGCGTATATTCCTGCATTTTCTGCGTTTCTTTTCCTGTTATCATACTTCTCGCCATTCAAATTCCTCCTGTGTTCTAAAAAATGGCATAACAGTAGAACCTTCTTCTACCAAATTATGCCATCTTTCCTGTTTATTTATTCCAGACCGAAGTCCCGTTTTCTGTTTTCCTTGCCAGTTTCACTTTCCCGCTGACTCTTTTCTTTTATAAATCTGCAGTTTCTCATGGATAGAACCTCGTGCCGGTTCTTTCTTCTTTCTCATCTGATTCAGACACCTCTGTTTCTGCATCTTCCCGTTCATCCATATTGAGAAGTGCATTTAACTCTGACAGCCGCTCCAGTTTTTGGTTCAGTTCCTCTTCTTTTGGAAATGGCTTCCCGACTTCCTCTTTGGCATTTGCCAGCTGCTCCTGTACCGTTTCCAGCCGTTGTTCTGCTTCTGCCAGTTTCTCCGGATAGCTTTCCAGAAGATTATTGATACGTGTGATATTTCCCAGGGCATCTGCTCCCAGATGGACTTTCGATACCGATTCATGCTTCACAGACAGGATAAACTCCTTACTCCAGCTGTCGAACTGGATTCTCATGTTGAATCCTGATAGTTTCCGATATCCATTGCTGCATCGACTGCTTTCATGTCCTTGCAGACTGCCAGTAGTGCCGCTCCTGCTTCTTTCTTTTCTGTAAATACTTTGCCGCTGATCTCCATGGAAAACTGTTCCGGATCTGTGATTTTATGCTCCTGATAATGAGCAAGATCCACTTTGTAGCTGTCAATAATCTCGGTCAGTTTTGCAATCTGCTGTGGGAAGTTCCTTGCAATGTCATCTTCCAGACGGTATTGGTTATTCATATGATTGGCTTTTAAAAGTTTCAGCTTTGCTACGTCCACATCCAGTGCCATCTTTTCTTTTACTGCAGGATTTCCGGTTGCCAGTGCCTTGACCTCTGCATAGGACAGTGCCGCTTCGTCCACATCTTCACAGCTTCTGACCGGTGCTTTACTGGTCATAATCTGCGAAATAAACTTCTGCTTATTCTCGATCAGCTGGTCGAGTAGGTCAGCGATATTACTACCGCTTTCCCCTCTAAGAACCGTGCGTGAGAGTTTCCCCTCACACGGCTCAAGCACTTATAAGCCCTGCGTTAGCAGAACCAGTTCATCAACATTTTTCGAGTAATGAAGTTCTCTGTGGCAATCAGCATGTAATAAAACATTCTTTTCTTTAAAATCTGCTCCCACTTCCGTATGGATTCGGAATCCCCGTTCCACTGTGATAGGTTCACCACAATGCGGACAAATGCCTTTCTGCATTTTGTACAGTGCATTTAATTTCTTTCTTCCATTGATTTCACGAAGCATTCTCTTTGTGTCTCTGTCCTCAAAATATTCTGTGAAACGCTCGTCAAATGGTGTCGCTTCTGATTTTGTTTTCAGCCACCTTACTATTTTAGTATCAGTAGCATATATCAGATGTAATTCAAATGAGTCTGCCATATTTACACTGAATGTCCAGTTCCTTGTGCCGACTCTCCTGAAGTATTTCTTTGCTATCCATTTGTGGCTTTTCTTCGGATGCCTGCGTTTGCACCATCTCCACAGACATCTCCATACATCGAAATCAAATCTGTCAAACGCCTGCGAGGAGACATTATACTTTTGGAAATTTACCCAACCTCTGATGACCGGATTTAACTTTCTTATCAAGTCTTCCTGTTTCATAGATGGATTTTGCTTTATAATCTCCCGTATCTTATTCACAATGGCTTTATAGTTCTTTTTGGATGGTTTTGTAAGAAGCTTGTCTTTATACCACCGTATATTGCATCCGAGAAAATCAAAACCATCTTCGATATGGGTAATCACTGTCTTTTCTTCTGACAGTTCCAACCCTCTCTCTGATAAAAATTCCCGGATAATCGGGAGAACACCTGCTTCCAAAAGCTGTTTCATTGAAATAACGCTCATGATTTGTTCTCCTTTTTGGTTAAATTCTTCCGTACAGATCATTTTCTA
>ENA-OQCP01000090-OQCP01000090.1-human-gut-metagenome-genome-assembly--contig:-NODE-90-length-33564-cov-2.505159_pt1 | contig 33564 bp, 44 predicted proteins | sample MGYA00242760_ERZ504583 | MGnify/ENA primary metagenome ERZ504583 (study PRJEB26092, sample SAMD00036308) | human gut metagenome | host: Homo sapiens | study: EMG produced TPA metagenomics assembly of...
TAAATTATTAAAGATAGTATTGCTTTTAAAAGGATAGTATGCTATAATAAATACAAATTATTACTGAGGGTGATATGTTGTGTTTTGTAGTAATTGCGGCGAGAAAATTGAGGACGGTTCTTCTTTTTGTAAAAACTGCGGTGCAAAGATTACAAATAATGACAAAACCGAGCGAGTTCAGCTGAAATGCAAGGAATGCGGCGGTGTGATGACAGCGACAGCAGTAACAAAACCCTTCATTGCCCATATTGCGGTTCAGACGAAGTTATAGTGTACGGTGATGCAGTTGAGGTGGAACGAATAAAAAACGATACCTATAAGGAAATGGAATACAAAAAATGGGAGAGAGCAGACGAAAAGGAGCGGAAAAAAGAAAAGGAAAAAGCTGATGAAGCGTACAGAAAAAGCGGATTTGGCATTGTTGCAATAATCGGTGCGATTGTTTCTGCGCTCTTTTTAATCGGTTCATACAGTATTAACAGATGGGGCAATGTTGTTGTAACGGCAATTCAGCTATTACTGTTTGTTGCCTCAGTTCTTATCAGAAAAGATATAATAAAATGCTCAAACAGAGGAATACCTGCCTTATTGACAACTATAGGTTTATTGTTGATAATTCCCTTTTTAATTTTAGGCAAATAAACAGAATCGTTCTGTTATTATAGAGGAGAGTAAAACTATGAAAAAGAAAAAATTATTTGCCGTTGTGGCAATGTCGCTTGCAATACTTATGACTGCATCATTGTCAGGCTGCGGAAAAGACAGCAGTTCAGAAGATGATGCGAAGGAATCAACATCCGTAGTGTCGGAAATTTCAGATGAATCAAGTGATGTTGAGTCTGAACCCGAAACCGAAAAGCCTAAAAAGGAAGAAAGTTCAAAGAAAGAGCAAAGCTCCAAAAAAGAGAGTTCAAAGGAAGAAAGCTCCGAAAGTGAAGAAGTTTCTTTATCCTTCAAAGAAACAATGGACGAGTACGAAGAGTTTATGGACAAGTATGTTGACTTTATGAAAAGCTATGATGCAAATGATGTAACAATGCTTTCCGAATATACCGAACTTTTGAGTCAGTACAACACATATATGGACAAGGTTTCAAAAATTGACGAGGACGAACTTTCATCGGCTGACCTTGCATATTATCTTGATGTTACAAACAGAGTGAACAAAAAACTTCTTGAGGTTCAATAATTTAATTAAAAATAAATCAAGCCGACAGATACAGCGATTGTATTCTGTCGGCTTTGTTGTTTTTAATAATGTAAAATTAAATTTCTTCTTCCGTGTCATCATCGGGTTCATCGTAATCGTCACGGTCATTTCTGTGGCGTTTAAAGCTTGCGACTGCCGTACCGCCTGCGATAAGCAGAAGAATTATCGCAAAATCCGTAGGCATTGAACCGCCGTCCGATTCATCGGATGTGGAGTTGTCTTGTGTGTCTGTTTTGTCAGTTGCAAAAGCAATGGTACTGCTCCCGAAAATCATCATAAGAGCAAGCAAAAACGATACAAATTTTTCACGACAACACCTCCGCAATATCTACACGAATTATACCATTATAATTCCAAATTAGCAATATTAAATTTGGAATATTAAATCAGCAATATATGTCAATGTTCACAGCAACTGTCCCTGTAGATTTTGTAGGGAAAGGGTTATACAATGAAGGAATTTTAATAAATAACAAAACAAGACAGCCGTAACTGTCTTGTTTATATGTAATACTATTCGACTGCGTTGTTAATTGCCCTTATTCTGAGCAGTGAAACAATGCACAGAGTAACTTTTATCAACATTATGAAGATGAAAATTATGCTGTAAATATTGAATGTTTCAGCACCGCGAATTATGTCAAGAAGGGTATAAACTCCGTAAGCAACCATAATCATAAAAGTAACAGCAGATGATATAATAATCAATCCGTTTGCCATCGTGCTTTTACTGCGTATGGATTTGTAAACGAGATATACGGGCAATACCAACGATGCAATATCCATAATTTCAAAAATAACATATAAAACATAATTTCTAACAAGCTTGAGAAAGATGCAAAGGTTGTAAAAAGAGTGTTGAAAATGAATAGGAACGGGTAGTCGCCGTGGATTGCCCAAAAAGAAGAATAATCAAAATTGAGTGAATGGTCGTATGTATAAAAATTCATACAGCTCATTACCTCAATGCAAATCGCAAACAACAGCAATATGCCGATGAGAACACTCTGCATAATTCCCGTAACTTTAAGGATTTTATTTGTTTTCATAAAATCACCGCTTCGTTATTTACTGTAACTGATTTGATTTTTTAATCTGTTTTATCCGCAGTATTGAAACGGCAATCAATTCTATTTTTATCAGTATCACAATTATTAAAACTACTTGAACCAAAGTAAATTCGCCAAATCCACGGGCAAGTTCAAATAGGGTAGAGAAAAGACTCCGACATGCGGATAACAAAGTCAATGCCGATCCTGCAATAATCAATCCGTTTGCAACTATGTTTTTGCGGAATATTGACAGATAGCCTAAAATAACAGGCAAGGTTAACGCTGCAGCGGCAATAATCTGAAAAATTATTTTAAGAACATAAAGACGCATCAAACCTAAAAAATAAGCTATGGCTTCCGCAATGGAATTTATGAGGAAAAACGCTGAAGAATTATTCCGTAAATCCCAATAACCAATACCCATATTTCTAAGAAAATCAAAAGAATAATCTTCACAATAGTATGTGTTATACAAAAATGTCACTTGAATCCAAATGGCAAGCAGTAACAGAGTTGCAATGAGTACACCTTGTATAATTCCTGTGTATTTGAGAGTTTTATTGTTTTTCATAATCTTACCACCTTTTGATTAATTACAATTTTCGTGTGTTTCTATTGTATTAATATTATAGCACAATGTAATTCAAAGTGCAATTGCAAAATAATCTGCCATGCAATTTCGTGCGATTTTTACAAAACGATAATCCCAAGAAAGTTCAGATTGACGGTGAAATTAGTTGCAATGAATAAAATTGCAGTAAAATTTTTGTGCAAAATAAAACCCGACAGCCACACATTGTACCGTGTGACTGTCGGGGAGAGAAGGATTTGTATTAACTTTAAATCAGAATCCCGTTGCAATGGTCAATTTCATGTTGAATAATCTGTGCGGTAAAGTCTGAAAACTGCGTTTTATCTGCTTGAAATTTTCGTTGAAATATTTTACTTTTATCGTTTTGTAACGAACCGTTTTGCGTTCGCCGTCAAGCGAAAGACAGCCTTCCTCGGTTTCAAATTCACCGAATTTGCTAATGATTTCGGGATTGAACATAACAAGATATTTTCCGTTGTCATTAATTGCGATTATCCTCTTTGTAACGCCTATCATGTTAGCCGCCATGCCCACACAACGGTCAAAATTTGCCCTGAGTGTGTCAAGCAAATCCTGTGCCGTCTGCAAATCTGCCTGTGTTGCGTCCTCCGACTTTCTCTGTAAAAACATAGGATCATGTACAATTTCTCTTACCATAACTCTGCCTCTTTCAGTTTCTAACCTGAGTATAACACATCGCAAAAGCGATTACAAGTTAAATTACATAATGTATCCTCATATAAATTACCGAGGTGGTTAGGTGAAATATCCGGAGTTATCGTGCGATGTTTATGCTGAGGTTGACGGTGAGAATGTTTTGCTGATTGAAATTGACAGAGAGGGCAGAGCAAAGGTTTATCATGAAAATTTAAGAATTGACGGGGTGCAGAAAATTTTTGAAGAAATCAACTGCAACATTGAAAGCTACATAAAATATTTCGGAACAAAATAAAATAGCACAAAATAAAACGCCCTCCGTTTGGAGAGCGTAATTCTGTGAATTTACAAATTATCAAAATTAATCTTCGTCATCGCTGTGGGCATGGTCATACAGCTTTTGAATATCATCGGGAAGATTGTTCGGAAGCATTTCGTTGATTCTGTCCTCGTTGCCGTCAGCAATGGCAGTATCGTAGTACCAGCACTTAAAGCGGAGCATATCAAGCGCCTTTTGAAGACGCTCAATTTCCTTTTCTACGGTTTTTTTCTGATTTTCAAAAAGTTCTCGCCTTTGCGGATAGGACGAACTGCCATCGGCGCACCATTGCATAAATTTTCTTATTTCCCTGATTTCAAGTCCCGATTTTTTGAGGCAGTCAATTATGCGGAGTGTTTCAAGCTCTCTGTCGGAAAATCTGCGGATACCCGAAACCCTCTCCATATGCGGAAAAAGTCCCTCTTTATCGTAGTAACGCAGGGTTGAAACAGGGATACCGCACATCTGAGATACCTGACCGATTGTGTACATAAAATCACTCCGAAACATTCTAAAAGGTCTTGACCTAAAGCCAAGTTTATCTGTCAATACAATCATACTGCATAATGATTTGATTGTCAATTGAATTGTTTTTTGAATAAAAATTAACGGAGCAGATTTTAATTTCTGCTCCGTGTTTGTCAGAAAAATATTTTTGTTATATCTATATCATTTGTGGTCATGTTAAGTATTATTATTGCTACGGTAATTACAACGATAAAAAACGAAAAGTATTTAAAGAACAATTCTGCTTTTGAAAACATTTCAGCACCTTCAGTGTAAACAAAGGGTGATTTTACCATTTTTTCAGCCATTGCTGATTTTGAAATATAAAAGAAAAATCTTGATGCCATAATACCTAAGAATGCAATCATTATATTGTTCCACACATTTCCCGACTTCCCGAAAAAGCCCATAAACGGCATACAATAAAAGATGTATAACGCAATGATCAATAATAATGGTCTTAAAAAAGTTATGTTTGAAACGGTACAGTCAAAACCGAATACATTAGCTGTGCTAAGTAATATCAGAATAAACAAAAGCACTGTTATGACAATTCCGATTACACTTCCATTGGTAATGTTTATACCGCAATTTTGAAGTATGGCGACAAAAGTCAAAAAAATTGCTCCGATTCCAAAACACACAAAGTCAAAAATCATTAGTTGCTTTTTCATATAAATCTCCGTGTTTTAAAATATATGCTGAATATACCATATTTTTTGACATTATACAATACTATTGTTATTTAATTGGAATAAGTCACATATTGAACACTTTTTACTTGTTGAAATTGCATATAAAAAGAAAGCAAGGCACGAAATTGCACCTTGCTTTTTGGGAAGATATATTAATGTAACTTGTTGTTTTGATTATTTCTTTTCGAGAACATTGAGGAAATCTTCAATTTCGGCAAGCCTTTCTTTTGCAAGATTTTTGCCGGCGTTATACGCCTCGTCAAGCACATCCGTGTTCATCTCAAATGATTTTACATACTTGTGTGACGGGCGGAGTACCATAAGTCTGCCGTCCTCCTCAAGCTGTTTCATTCTTTTGCATTGCTCATTATAGCGGTCAAATCTCGTCATAAGAGCGTTAATGAGGTTCGGATAGTCCTTGTATTTTTTGTTGATTAAAAATTCAAACTTGCGATAGTCCGTGCAAGGCTCATTTTCGGGCTTTGTCAAAAGCACAAGCACACGGGAACAGCCCTGTTCAAACGCACGGTCAAAGGGAACAGCGTCGGCAATACTGCCGTCAACATACTTTCCGCCCTCAAATTCGCTTATCTGATAGAGAATAGGAACTGTGCAGGACGCTCTTACGGAGTCAAGCAATCGCTGTTCGCTTTTGTTCTCGGAAAAATATTTTGCCTTGCCTGTTACGCAGTCGGTTGCCACAAATTCGCAGTTTGTATCTGACGCAAAAAATGTATCAAAATCGAACGGATAGTCCTGATAAGGAAATCTGTAAATCATATTGTCAAGATCCATTGAAAGAAAACCGAGAACCGAAAAATCACCTGTTCTGTGGGGCATAATAACCCTGCGGGAACGACCTTCCTGTTTTGCGGTAAAATCAAGGGCGACCTCAGCTCCCGCCGAAACTCCTGCAACATAGTCAAAGTGTACTTTGTTTTCAAGCAGACAGTCGGTTATACCGGCGGTAAAAATTCCTCGCCTTGCTCCGCCTTCAATTATCAGACCTGTCATAAGGACCTCCGTTGACTCAAAAAAATTTTGGTGCTATAATCAAACTGTTTTATGGGGTGATAGTATGGACGCTAATGTTACTGACCTTCGCATTGTAAAAACAAGAACCAATATAAAAAATTCGCTGATTGATTTGCTTGCCGAAAAAAATGTTTCCAAAATCACGGTGACTGAGCTTGCAGAAAAGGCGATGATTAACCGCAAAACCTTTTACCGCCATTATCACACGGTTCAGGATGTTGTCGATGATATCAATTACGATATAATCAATGATGTTATCAGCCATGCGAAAAAATCCGACCGTGACGGCAACAACCTTGTGAATCAGCTGAATTTTATCGGTCTTTCCATTGTTGAAAATAAAGAACAGATTAATAAAATTCTGAAAAATTCTCCCGAGGTGTTCGGCTCGGGACGCTCTGTTGAGCTTTTGAAAAGATTTATCGAGGTTTCAATAAGACCTGTGCTTAATTTTAAAAATGAAACAAAACTCAAATACCTTGTTGAGTTTGTCGTTTCGGGATTCATCTCGGTTTATGTCCGTTGGTTCAATGACGGCTGTGCAGAAAGCTCCGAAAAGCTTGCAGACGCTGTCAACGAGTTCGTTCTCGGAGCATTGTCCGAATATGTTCGCCCGAAAAGCTGATTAACTCATTTTCCAATGAGCCTTAGTAATAGCCTCGAATCCTTTGGGGGAGAGAATAGGCTTTGAAATTTTTTTCATTGTTTCATCGCAAAGACAGCGGTTTTCGCAGAATTCCCTGCCTGCCTCCGTGATTGAATCAAGATATGCCTTTCTCTGCCTTTCAGCTTTTTCTGCAATAAAAAGCTCGCCCTCGGGGCATTTTATCATCGTGTAATTGCCGTTACCGCAAATCAAATCAAGCTGTTTTGTAAGTGCGGGATACATCGGTTCAGCACTCACATAGCCGCAAGTCGTAATAACCAAAAGCCTCTTTTCGTGCATTGCTTCATCACGCAGTTCATGGAAAGAGGCTTCTTTGTCCTCGACAACATTTCCCGAATAGGGGAGCATATACGGCAGACATCTGTCGGTTAATGCTTTCATCTGTGACGGCATACCGAAAAAGTAGAGCGGAAAGCTCTCAATGATAATATCGGCAGAATTAATCTTTTCGTAGATTTTCTGCATATCGTCCTTTATAACACATTTGCCGGGTGTTCTGCTCCAACACGAAAAGCAACCCATACACGGCTTGATTGTTTCCTTTTTAACCGTGATATATTCAACTTCCGTATCGGCTGAAAAGCCGTCAAGAAATGCTTTTGTAATGTTAAGAGTATTGCTTTTTTCGCCCTTTGGACTACCGTTTAATACAAGAACTTTCATAATCACTCCTGTGACGGCTTGTAAACCGCATTTTTATCCATTGTGGTAAACAAAAGATTTCCCTTTGCCCTCACTTCACCGTCAACCTTGATGACACACGCAAATTCAAATGCCGACTTTGTTGACATTGTAACATTTACGCTGATAATAAGCGTATCACCCGGAATAACGGTGCGGAGCATTTTGAAATCCTTGACTTTTAGAAGAACATATAACTTGTCCTCCTCAACGCTTTCGGGAGCAAATACAAGACTGCAAAGCTGTGCCGCAGATTCAATGAGCAATACTCCCGGCATAATCGGTGTGTCGGGAAAATGGCCTGCAAAATACGGCTCGTTCACCGACACATTTTTTATACCTGTTGCCGAAACATTCGGCTCAAGCTCGGTCACCCTCTCAATCATCTGAAAGGGTGGTCTTTGTTTTATTCTTTGATTGATTTCAAGCAGATTCATCATAAGCTGAGTCCTCCGTCAAGCACAAGCACCTGACCTGTCATATATGAAAAATCGTCACTGCAAAGCTGTCCGACTACATTTGCGACATCCTGAACTGTGCCGAATCTCTTTTCGGGAATAGCCTCAAGATACTTTTTTTGCAATTCTTCGGGAATGCCGTTCATCATTTCGGTTTCGATAAAACCGGGTGCAACTGCGTTTACTCTGATTCCGTACTTTGCAAGTTCCTTTGCAAGCGTGTGAGTCATAGCGTTTACCGCACCCTTTGTTGCACTGTAAACCGACTGACCTTCAACTGCAAGAACAGAGCTTACGGAAGAAATGTTGATGATGATTCCGCTCTTTTTGCGGAGCATTTTAAGCGATGCCTGTCTTGCACAATTGAAATATCCTTTGATATTAATGTCAAGACTTCTTTCAAGTGACTCGTCCTTAATCATCAAAAGGTAAGCGTCGTCAACCACACCTGCGTTGTTGATAAGCACATCAATTCCACCGAAATCCTGCTGAATACTGCGGAACATATCCTTTACTTCGTCAATATCTGCCGTGTTCGCCTTGTAGGCAACGGCTTTTCTGCCGAGTGATGTAATTTCGTCAACAGCCTTTTGAGCCATTTCTAAATTTGAATTGCAGTTCACGGCAATGTCATATCCAAGCTCTGCAAGCTTTAAAGCGCAAGCCTTGCCAATGCCCCTTGATGAACCTGTTACAAGAGCGGTTTTGCTCATATTTACCTCCGATTTTTACGCTTTCTTCAGGATTACGGCAGAGTATGTTCCGCCCGCACCCATTGAAAGAGCAAGTCCGTATTCGTAATTTTTTTTCGCTGTCAGAAAGAAGTTCAGCCGCATATGCCGCTGTCATTGCACTTGCTGCGGCTCTTGCATTGCCGATTTCCTGCGATACATCATAGCAGGGCATAAGCGTCTTGATAATCTTCCTGTCGTCACAGCATACAAAGTCGATATTGTCTGCCTCAATGCCGGCATTCACACAAGCCTTTTCGATAACCTCAACAACAGCCTTGCTGTCAACCTCTGAGTTGTCATAAGATACAGGGCGGTGAGCCTGTGCATAACCCTTAATTTCTGCATACTTGCGTGCATTTCTGCCGTTTGCACTTTCCTCTGTTTCAAGAACGAGAGTTACAGAGCCCTCACCGAGCGGTTTTTCAAGCAATTCGGCCTTTGTATAGAGTTCAAGGTTTGTCTTTGTATTTTCATCGGTACCTGCGGCAAGCATAACGCTTTCATTGCCGTCTGCAAGAATATCAGCGGCATAGCAAATACTCTGCAGTCCTGCCTGATTGCCGTTTGCAACAGTTGCGTTGTAGCCCTTGATACCTGAGAAAATGCTCAGATAACCGCCTGCGGCATTGTAAACCGTATTCGGGAATGAAAAAGCACTGCCCTTTTCGGTACCTCTTGTGATTGCCTTTTTCTGGAAATCAACAATTTCGGTCATAGGGCCGTCAGCCGTGCCGATTACAATACCTGTTTTATATTCGTTGTCTTTGTCAATTTTAATGTCAGCGTCTGCAAGTGCGTCCATACCGCTCAAAAGCTGGAGCTGGCTGAAACGGTCAAGCTTTCTGTAAAATGCAACCTTGATTCCGTGTTTGTCATAATCCTCGGAGGTAAGATTGCAGTTAAGGCTGTGTTCGTCAGTCCTTGTGCCTGTAAGCTTTGAAATGCCCGTAATGTAAATTTTTTCTTTTTTACTGTTGTCGGGAATATCATGCTCGTTGTCCGAGAAAATGATGCTTGCGTTGTTGCCGCCGAATGCAAATGAGTTTGACATTGCATAGTGAACATATTTTGTGTGGCTCTTGTTCGGAATAAAGTCAATGTTGCCCGCCTTTTCGGAAAGCACCTTCAAATCCTCATCGGAGTAGCCGATTGTAGGGGGAACGAGGTTTTCTTTTATTGCTTTTACGGAAAATACAGCCTCAATTGAACCTGCCGCACCGAGGCAATGACCTGTCATAGATTTTGTTGAGCTGACAGAAAGGTGGTCGTTGCCGTCAAAAGTGTGTGAAGTGAAAGAAATTCAGCCTCGTCATTTTTGGCAGTACCCGTTCCGTGTGCGTTTATGTAGTCGATATCGTCAAAACTAAGAGCAGAGCTTTCAACAGCCCTTCTGATTGCACTCATCTGACCTTCACCGTCGGGACGGGGAGCGGTAATGTGGTAAGCGTCACTGCTTACACCCGAACCGAGAATTTCACAGTAAATCTTTGCGCCTCGTTCAACAGCGTGTTCGTAGCTTTCGATTACAAGAATACCCGAACCTTCGCCGAGCGTGATACCTGTGCTGTGATTGAACGGGGAACAGGCGTTTTCGTCAAGCGCATGGAGAGCGTGGAAACCGCTGAATGCAAGTGAAGAAAAGCTGTCCGAACCGCCTGCGATGAACACATCACCCTTGCCCTCACGGATAAGGTCACAGGCATAGCCGATGCTCATTGTGCCTGCCGCACAAGCGTTGACGATGTTTGCGGTAATGCCCTCAAGTCCGAAATGAGCGGAAACATTGTTGGCAATTGCCGAAGCACCCATTTTGAAAATATCTTCTTTTTTACCGCCGTCACCCTTGATTTCGTCTGTGTAATATTTGTCAATGCTTGCCGCACCGCCTACACAACTGCCAAGAATAACACCGATGTTCTTTTCGGATGCGTCAATGTTTGCATCTTCAAAAGCCTCGTTTGCGGCATGAATACAGAGAAGGAAGAACGGTCATAGTTTTCGGGAGAAAGCTCTGACGATGCCTTGTCAACCTCTGCACCCTTGTGTGCATAACAGTTTGAGGTGTCAACCGACTTAACCTCATCAATGCCGGAGTGACCGAGTGTTACGGCATCCCAGCAATCCTTTACATTGTCACCGACGCCGCAGATAAGTCCGAGTCCTGTGACAACACATCTCTTTTTGTCAGCCATATTAACCCTGCTTGCTTTCTACATATTCTGTAAGTGCTTTGATTGATTGGAAGTGCTCACGGTCTGCACCTGTCATATCAATACCGAAAAGTGTGTCGATGCCTGCAACGATTTCGATTGAGTCGATTGAGTCAAGACCGATTTCGTCACCGAAAAGTTCTGAATCGTATGTAAGAATGTTTTCGGGAATTCTAAGGTTTTCTACGAGCATTTCCTTAATCTGATCTGCAATAGCATTGTTCATTTTAATTACCTCACTTAAAATTTTGATTTTTTTGATTTTATTATAAATTTTCCGAAGAAAAATCTTCTTTGTAATAAACCTTGCCTTTGCCATATTTTCCTTCAAGCTCAAGATAAAGCTTTTTGACCTGCTTTTCGGCTTCGGCACTAATTTCTTTTGCATATTTTGAGCAGCGAACATTTTCGGGACATTCGGATTTTATCGGATTGCCGATTAAAATTTTCTGCCTCTTTCCAAAAAGAATTTTATACTCACCCAAAGATGCAATCGGGATTATGTCAAGACCTTTTTTTGCCGCAAGCAATGCGCACCGGGCTTGAACGGGAGCATTTTGCCCTCTCTTGCAATTCCGCCTCGGGAAGATAAGCATTGAATATCCGTTTTCAACCGCACCTCACTTTGTGCATACCAGTTTGTGTCCATGGTGTCAAAGTCAACGGGAATACTGCGGCAAATTCGGATAAACGAGCCTGTTCCGCTCTTGTCGTACCAGCTTTTTTTAACAAGCATATACGGCTTGTATTTGCTGAGTACAGAGCTTATCACACTCCGTCAAAGTGGTGAGTGTGGTTGCATACAAACACAACAGGCTTGCCATTGAGGCTCTTTTTAAGGCTCTTGTCCTTCCATTCAACCTTAGGGCGAATAAGAAGATGCACAAGACCTTTTACAAATTTTATGAATGCAAGCTGTCCTGCATTTTTATGATAATTGTACTCCATACTCTTTGCCCTCGTTTTTTTTAAAATATTATATTTTTATTTAAAAAAAATTCAACGGTCAAATGAATTTTGCGTGTGTCTTATGCAACATTCTGTCGAATTTTGTGGCATAAAATATATGGGAATTATTATGGAATATTTTTCTTTTTAGCTTTTTTACAAATGTTGACGGCTGTTGTTTATGGTGATATAATCATAAAAAAGAATTTTGCCTTTGAATCAAGGTAAACAAAGGAGAAACCTATGAAAAAAGTAATTTTAACAGGTGACCGTCCTACGGGCAGACTTCATGTCGGTCACTATGCAGGTTCGCTCAAGGAGAGAGTAAAGCTCCAGAATTCGGGCGAATATGATGATATATACCTTATGATTGCAGACGCTCAGGCTCTTACCGACAATGCCGAGCATCCCGAAAAGGTAAGACAGAATATTTTGCAGGTTGCGCTCGACTACCTTGCCTGCGGAATAGATCCGAACAAGTCAACAATTTTTGTTCAGTCAATGATTCCCGAGCTTACGGAGCTTACTTTCTATTATATGAACCTCGTAACCGTGTCCCGTGTTCAGCGTAACCCCACCGTTAAGGCAGAAATTCAGATGCGTAATTTTGAGGCAAGCATTCCTGTGGGATTTTTCTGTTATCCAATCAGTCAGGCGGCTGATATCACGGCATTCCGTGCAACTGCCGTTCCTGTCGGCGAGGATCAGCTTCCTATGCTTGAACAATGCAAGGAGATTGTTCACAAGTTCAATTCCGTTTACGGCGAAACTCTTACGGAACCGCAGATTATTCTTCCGAGCAACAAGGCTTGTCTGCGACTGCCCGGTATTGACGGCAAGGCAAAGATGAGCAAATCCCTCGGCAACTGCATCTATCTTGCAGAAGAACCAGAGGATATCAAGAAAAAGGTTATGTCAATGTTTACCGACCCGAATCATCTTCGTGTTGAGGATCCGGGCAAGGTTGAGGGCAACCCCGTGTTTATCTATCTTGACGCATTCTGCCGTGATGAGCATTTTGCGGAATTTTGGAATGATTACAGCTGTCTTGACGAACTCAAGGCTCATTATCAGCGTGGCGGACTCGGTGATGTCAAGGTTAAGAAATTTCTTAACAATGTTATGCAGGAGGAGCTTCGTCCTATTCGTGAACGCAGAAAAGAATGGGAAAATCATCTTCCCGATGTTCTCGATATTCTCAAAGAGGGCAGTAAGGTTGCAAAGGAAACTGCCGCAAAAACACTTGAGGATGTCCGTCATTCTATGAGAATCGATTATTTTACAGACAATAATCTTCTTAAATAATTTAAAATTCAATATGTAAAATGAAGGTCGGAAGGACAGAAATCAAAAATTCTGTCTTTCCGATTTTTCTTATGAAAAAATTATTGCGAATTGACTCAAAATTGTTGAAAAAATAATAGTATTATGCTATTATTGCGTTGAAAACACCCCGTTTTAAGGAGGATACATTATGATTGACGCAAGAAAGCATACGCTTGATTCTGTTAAAAAGCTGACCGATTACAGCGATTTTAACCTTTATAAAATGGATATATGCTACGATTACAGCATTGATAAAATCATTGACAGAGGGATTTTTGATGATGAGTCGGCTCTCGGTGCAATTGTGCAGGAGGTTCTGCCCGATTATCCCGTCAATCTTAAAATGCCGAATTTTGGGTGCAGTGCCTTTACAATGAAAAATCCCGACAGCGTAATGATGGGGCGAAACTATGATTTCAAGAACGACACCTCGTCAATGCTTGTATATTGTTCGCCAAAGGACGGCTACAGGTCGGTTGCGTTTGCGGCACTTGATAATGTAGGTGCAAACAACCCCGAGTTGAGTGATGAAACAAGGCTTGCAACCTTGCTCTCACCGTTTATCAGCCTTGACGGAATCAATGAAAAGGGTGTGTCAATCGCAGTTCTCACACTTGACAGCAAGCCGGTCCGTCAGCAAAGCGGAAAGCCTGTTATCGCCACAACGCTTGCAATCCGTCTTATACTTGACAGAGCTGCGTCAACCGAAGAGGCGGTTACACTTTTTGAAAAATACGATATGTTCGCCTCAAGCGGAAGAGATTATCACTTTATGTTACCGATTCAAACGGTGACGGTCGTGTTATTGAGTACGATTGCAACAGCGATGACCGAAAGCTTGTTGTTACAAAATCGCCTGCCGTTACAAACTTTTTTTGTGATGTACAAAAAATTTTTGTAAAGCCTTATCAGAAAAACGGTGTTTACGGTCACGGCAGAGAGCGGTATGATAAGATAATCAATGTTCTTGAAAAGAATAATAGTTACACAAAAGAAACAGCATGGGAGGCTCTTGTTTCGGCATCACAAGCACCGAATCCGAACGATATAACAAGCAATACTCAATGGTCGATTGTTTATGACAACACAAACCTTACCGCTGATATTTCAATCCGCCGAGATTGGAACACGGTGACAAAATATTCGCTAAAAGAAAATAAAATTACGGAATAAAAAAACAGGGAAGAAACCGAAAAAAGTTTCTTCCCTTTTATAATGTCCGATTCAGTTTTTGCCGTGCAGCATAACATCTGCCGTAAAAATTCCGTTTTCGTGAGAAAATCTGCAATAACCGCCGTCTTTTTCGGCGATTCTGCGTACCGACTGTGTACCGATACCGTTACCGTTTCGCTTTGACGAACCAAAAAAACCGTCCTTTTCGGTAATCTCTCCGTTGAAAGCATTCTCTACGGAAATAAGCAATATCTTTTCGGAATGCGGACGGGCATACATTTTAATCTGCCGTTTATCTCTGTCAAGCTTCATGCTCGCCTCAAATGCATTTTCAAGCAAATTTGCGATTACAAGACAGATATCGGATTCCGAAACTGTCAACTTTTCGGGGATGTCAATTTTTAGTTTAAACGGAATACCATTGCTCTTGTATTTTGAATAATAATGTCCGATAATCGCATTAACAGCGTGGTTTTTACAGAGTACAAGCTCTGTGTCGGGAATATTCTGCGATGCTGACGAAAGGTATTTTTCAAGTTCTTCCCAGTTCTTTTGCTCGGCAAGAGCATTAAGTACGGCAAAGTGATGTCGCATATCATGCCGTGCCTGACGGGTTTCTTCAATAGCGACTTTTAATGCGTCATACTGTGCCCTCTGCATATTCAAAAATTGATTTTTCTGAGCAAGTTTGTTATTGCGGTTCAGACTTTTTGCAATAAAATACAGCAAAGCGTAGAAAATGAGCAACAGCACAAGAAGTGATACGCTGATAACAATGTAACCCTGCATAATTCTTCCTGTATGGAGAATGTTAGGATTCCATGGAATTATAAAAAAGTTGAGCAAGATGAATATTATCGGTAAAATCCAGAATACATACCATGTCTGGGCAATGTTTTCATCATCGAGCAGTTCACTCACACCGTGTGTTGCAGGGTACCATGCAAGAATTACAAACATCCAGCATAGAATATTGAACAGCACAGCCGATTTAATTTCAAACCACGGCGTTGTGTTTTGCGGAAATGTTATCGAATCAACCGCCCGTGTAATGCTCGCAATGCAGGCAAACACTCCGCATACCGCAAGTAACACACTCACCGATTTCCACATGGATGTTTTGAGTGAACAACAGTATGCTGCCGAAAGAGCAAGCACTATCGGTATTGCAAGCACAAACGATTTCAGATTGTATCTGTAACAAACAAAACCGCACAATGTACAAAGGCACACAAGTGATAAAATCATCACAGGAAACAGCTGAGCTTGATAGTTTGAGATGTTTTTTTATCGGAAGATATGCAAGTACAACACCGGGGATGATTGCACCGAGTTCAATCATCGGGCAGAAAACATTTGTCAATGCAAATCCCTCCTGCCGAAAATATATTCGCCAAAGGTGCTTTTTGCGCTTTTTACAAGACTTCGACTTATGGAGATTTTTTCACCGTTGTCAAGAACAAATTCATTGCCGTTCATATCCCTGATGTGTTCAAGATTTACTATGATTCCTCGGTTGCACACAAAGAAATTATCCCCGTCATCAAACAGCATTACAAATTCGGCAAATGTACTGCGCACAGACTTTTCGGCTTTGTCAGTACAATGAATATGTATGCAGTGCTTAAAATGCTCGGCATACAAAATGTCGCAAAGCTTTACACGCAACGAGTCACTTGCAGAGGGTATTTCAATGTATTTTTCTTCAACGGAAATTTTCTGCGAAATCTCATCAAGCAGCATAACAAGCTCGTCATCGCTGTACGGCTTCACAAGATAGTGCAATGCCCGAACCCTAAAACCTTCAAGTGCGTGGTCGTTGATGTGGTTGTGAAAACAAGCAGACAATCTTTGTCAAACTTCCTCAGCTTTTGTGCCGCATCAATTCCGTTTTCCTTTTCCATATATATATCCATAAAAACAAGGTCAAATCTGTTCTGCATTGCCTCATTCAGAAAATTCGTTCCGTTACCGTATCCGCAAATTTCAATATCATAAGACCTTGAAAATGAGCTTTGAGAAAGTCTTTTGCAAAGTTCATTCCGCTCATTTTCGCAATCATCAACTATTGCAATCCTCATACCGTACCTCCTGCATAATTATCACTCTTATTGTATCACATAATATCGCAAATAGTGACTTTAATTTGCATTTCGTGCCAAAATTTTTCACTTTGTGCCAAATGTATGGACTAAATGACAATTATTTATTATAATTCAGCTTAAACAAAAAATCATGTACGGATAAAAACACGGAGGAAATATTCTATGATTAACAAAAAGAAAACGGGGCTTTGCCTTGCTTTGGCGGCAACATTGATTGCCTCGTCTGCACTTTGCGGATGTCAGCAGAGCGACAGCAGTACATCCGCAAAATTCAACAGCGATGTAAAGGATGCGTCAAAATATACGGCTGACGAAAATGCACAGGTGTATAAGACCCTTGACTTTTCCGATGAACAGGAAAAGGAATTTGCAAAAAAAAGGCTTTATAACAGCACCCGACAAACTCGAAATCAAAACCGAGAACGGAACTGTTGCATGGAGCCAGTCGGCATATGATTTTATCAGAAACTCGTCAACTCCCGACAGTGCAAACCCAAGCCTTTGGAGAAACACGGAGCTTAACTCGCTTTATGGACTTTTTGAAGTTGTTGACGGTGTTTATCAGGTCAGAGGCTACGATGTTGCGAATGTAACCTTTGTAAAGAGCGACAACGGCTGGATTGTTTTTGACTGTACAACAAGCTCCGAAACTGCAAAGGCGGCGCTTGAACTTCTTGAATCAAAGTTCGGCAAGGCGCATATTGCCGCTGTTGTTGTAAGCCACGCCCACATTGACCACTACGGCGGTATCGGCGGACTTATTGACGAAAAGGATGTTGCCGATTCGTCACTTCCGCTTGACGAGCAGATTAAGTCCGGCAAAACGCTCATTATCGTTCCCGAAGGCTACGAAAAGGCTGTTATGGAAGAAAATGTTTTTGCAGGAAACGCAATGAAACGCAGAACCAACTTCAGTACGGATCATTGCTTGATAAGGGCGGTAAGGGCAGCTTGTCGGTAGGTATCGGTCTTACCCCTTCAAGCGGCACAACAACATACATTCACCGTCTTATGAGGTGAAGAAAGCTACCGAACTATCAAGTTGACGGTGTTGAAATGGTGTTCCAGCTTACTCCCGACACAGAATCGCCTGCCGAGATGAACACCTACCTTCCAAAATACAAGGCTTTGTGGATGGCTGAAAACTGTTCCGGCACAATGCACAATCTCTATACGCTCCGTGGCGCAGAGGTTCGTGACGGCAATGCGTGGGCGCAGTACATTATGGAGGCAAAGGAGCTTTTCGGAGACAAAGCCGAAGTAGTTTTTCAGGCTCACAACTGGCCTCATTGGGGCAACGATGTAATCAATGATTACATGGCAAACACAGCTTCTGTCTATAAGTACATATTCTCACAGACACTTATGTACATCAATCAGGGCTATACATCAACCGTGATTGCAAATATGATTGAACTTCCCGATGAACTCAACAAGGTTTGGTACACTCGTCAGTATTACGGAACTCTCAAGCATAATGTAAAGGCGGTTTATCAGAAGTATATGGGTTGGTATGACGAAAACCCGATACATCTTGATGAGCTTGAACCGACTGAATATCTAAGAAACTTGTTGAGTATCTCGGCGACACAGACAAGGTTCTTGAAATGGCTAAAAAAGACTTTGACAAGGGAGAGTATCAGTGGGTTGCACAGATTACAAACACACTTGTATATGCAGATCCCGAAAATAAAGACGCCCGCTATCTTTGCGCAGACGCACTCGAACAGCTCGGCTATCAGGCTGAAAGCGGTGCATGGAGAAACGCTTATCTTACAGGTGCTTATGAGCTTCGTAACGGTACAAAAAATTATCCGAATTCCGAAGGTTCAGGTGCCACAGCTCTCGGTATGAGTACCGAAACAATGTTGGATTATCTCGGAATCTGTCTTGACGAAAAGAAGCTTGAAGATCAGAACCTTGTAATCAATCTTGAAGTGACCGATAAAAACGCAAAATATCTTCTTTGCATAAATCACGGTGTGCTTATCTATTCACAGGAAAAGTGGAGCGATAAGGCTGACGCAACAATCAAAACCAAGAGTTCGGGTATTCTCGGCATTGCACAAAACAATCAGAAACTTATGGACGCCAGCATTGAAAAGGTTGAGGGCAACAGTGACATCATCAAAACCCTTACATCAAGCGTTGCCGAATTCCCGCTGTATTTCAATATTATTGAACCCTAATTAAAGTATGAGGTGACTATGAAAGTATTTAATTGTATTTTCGGCATATTGTCGATAATCGGTGCGATTTATTGTATGTTCTATCCGGGACTTACCTTCCTTAATACCGGTTGGATAGTGACAATCCTCCTCGGAGTATGGGGAATATGCTCCGTGATTGACTACTTGCAAAACGCAAAAAGGCAAAGGCTGAACAGAGTGAAGCGATAATGGGAACACTCGGTCTTGTTGTCGGCATTGCAGCGGCAGTAATTTCAATTCTTGCTATGTTTATGCCGGGCATAAGACTTATGTTTGATGTTATCATTCTCTGCATTTTCTCAGGCTGGCTTGTAGTGGACGGTATCTCGTCCGTTGCAATGTCATTCAAGGTCAAAAAAGCATCTTCCTCAGGTGCATGGCTTATTCCGCTTTTCTGCGGAATACTCGTCATAATCGGCGGTATCTACGGATTTTCCACCTTATATTTGCCGCACAGACAATCGGATTTATGATTGGTGTCCTTTTGTCAATCTACGGTGTAAAGCTTATTCTTTCGGCATTTGAAAAGCCGAGCGTGTAAGATACTTATCTTGTTTTCTTCTCTTTTTAAGAAAAGTATGATAACCCCAAAATCCCGAACCTTCAGAGTATTGCATCTTTGAGGGTTCGGGGCTTTATGAGGAATCAAAAACAGAGGTGTCATTTTTCTGTTTGATGCATAAAATATCAGTGTATAAATTTTCCGTTAAATTTTGTTGTTAAAATGCAAATTCAGTATTGACAAATGAATTTTATTATGATAGAATAATGCCTGTTGAGTGACATTGCTCAGTATTCGGCGACATAGCCAAGTGGTAAGGCACGAGTCTGCAAAACTCTGACGCCCCGGTTCAAATCCGGTGTCGCCTCCAAAACGTAAAGCACTTCTTAACGGGAGTGCTTTACGATTATAAAAATGTGGGAGCATAGCTCAGCTGGGAGAGCATCTGCCTTACAAGCAGAGGGTCACAGGTTCGAGCCTGTTGTTCCCACCATTATATGCGGATGTAGCTCATCTGGTAGAGCGCCACCTTGCAAAGGTGGAGGTAGCGGGTTCGAGCCCCGTCATCCGCTCCATTGAATCAGTACAGTTGATGTACTGATTTTTTATTTTACAGATTTTTTTGCCAAACAAGGGGCTGTTTTTTAACAGCCCCTTTGATTGTTGTGTAGTTAATTATAGTGTTCCGAATAATGATGTGCCTTGTCAAGAAGCATATCCTTAACCTTCATCAGCCTTGTACGACTGCTGCGGTCATTTTCTTCAAGTTTCATCGAAATATACTTGATTGTTTCCTGATATCTCGGATCATAACATGCTCAAGCGAATTAACACGGCGGCGTGTCTTTTCAATTTCTGCCGACATAAGCTCACAGCTTTTTTCAATTTCAGCAAGCCTTATCAGGTCGGGCAAAAGCTCGTTGAGCGACATAACCGCATCATCAAGTTCAAACGAAGTAAACGCAAAACCGTAGGGAAAAATATCGCTCTCGTTGCTTGTTCGTGTGCTTGATGAAAACTGCGGAATATCAACGCTCATAACATTTTTGGAAGAAAGCTCAAGGTCAATTCTCTGCTTCGGTGACATCAATGAGGCGTCCAGAGCCTCTTTTGACATAACCGCACTTGCGTTCACAAAGTGGTTGTTGCACTCTGCAAGCTCTCTTTCAATCTTCTCACGAAGCTCCTTGTTTTCTCTTACAAGGTCAAGAAATCGGCGCATCAGTTCGTCACGCTTGTCTTTTAACATTTTATGACCACGGGTAGCTGTTGCAAGCTGTTTTCTCAGCTTTGTCAACTGCATACGGGTGGGATTAACATTCATAACTGCCATTAGCAAACACCTTCAATGCGATTATTCTTTACCGTAAAACTCGTCAAGCATATCGTCCTTAATTCGTTTAAGTTCACTTCGGGGAAGAATATGCAAAAGCTTCCAGCCGATGTCAAGTGTTTCTTCAATTGAACGGTTTGCGTCATAACCCTGTGAAACATACTCACGCTCAAATGCCTCGGCAAATTCAGCGTACTTTTTATCCATATCGGTAAGAGCTGCCTCACCGAGAATTATCATAAGTTCTCTTGCGTCTTTACCTCTTGCATAAGCGGCAAAAAGCTGGTTCATGGTTGCGGCGTGGTCTTTACGGGTTCTGTCGGGACCGATACCCTTGTCTTTAAGTCTTGAAAGTGACGGAAGAACATCAATCGGCGGAGTAATTCCCTTTCTGTAAAGCTCACGGGATAGGATAATCTGACCTTCTGTAATATAGCCTGTAAGGTCAGGAATCGGGTGAGTCTTGTCATCTTCGGGCATTGTAAGAATCGGAATAAGAGTGATTGAACCCTCTTTGCCTTTAAGTCTGCCGGCTCTTTCATACAATGTTGCAAGGTCTGTGTACATATAACCCGGATAGCCTCGTCTGCCCGGAACTTCTTTTCTTGCGGCAGAAACCTCACGGAGCGCATCGGCATAGTTTGTGATGTCGGTCATAATAACGAGAACGTGCATTCCTCTGTCAAATGCAAGATATTCAGCCGCCGTGAGTGCCATTTTAGGAGTTGCAATACGCTCAATGGCAGGATCGTTTGCAAGGTTTACAAACATTACGGTTCTGTCAATAGCGCCTGTTTCTTTAAACGACTGAACAAAGTAGTCGGATTCTTCAAATGTAATACCCATTGCGGCAAATACAACGGCAAACTGCTCGTCCTTGCCTCTTACAGCCGCCTGTCTTGCAATCTGAGCGGCAAGCTGGGCATGGGGCAGACCAGATGCCGAGAAGATAGGCAGCTTCTGTCCTCTTACAAGTGTGTTAAGTCCGTCAATTGCTGAAATACCTGTCTGAATAAATTCCTGCGGATAGTTTCTTGCGGCAGGGTTCATAGGTGTTCCGTTGATGTCAAGTCTTTTTTCGGGAATAAGAGCAGGACCGCCGTCAATCGGATTTCCAAGACCGTCAAATACTCGTGAAAGCATATCGGGAGATACGGGAAGTTCCATTGAACGACCTAAAAATCTTACCTTTGAATTTGCAAGGTTAATGCCTGCGGCTGATTCAAAAAGCTGAACAAGTGCGTTTGAGCCGTCAACCTCAAGAACCTTGCAGCGGCGTGTTTCACCGTTCGGAAGTTCAATTTCGCCGAGTTCGTCATATGTTACGCCCTCAACATCACTTACCATCATAAGAGGACCTGCAACCTCTCGTATTGTGCGGTATTCCTTCGGCATCAGTCCTCACTCCTTTCAAGTACATCCTTAATTTCAGAATCAAGCAGAGCCTTGATTGACTCGAACTCGTCCCGAACCTTATCCTCGGGTACATATTTATATCTTCCTATGCGTTCACGAACAGGAAGGTTGACAAGCATTTCAATGTCTGCACCGTTTGCAAGAGCCTCTTTTGCTTTGTCATAGTAAGCAAGAATTGCACGCATCATAAGCACCTGCTTGCCGAGAGATGTGTATGTGTCTGTCGGGTCAAATGCGTTTTGGTGCAGATAATCCTCACGGATTGAACGGGAGGTTTCAAGCTTAAGTCTGTCGGGTGCGGAAAGTGCGTCCATACCGACAAGGTTTACAATTTCCTGAAGCTCGCTTTCTTCCTGTAATAATGTCATAAGTTTGCCACGAAGCTCCATAAAGTCGGGAGCGGCATTCTTTGAGAACCAATCTGCAAGTCGGTCTGTATAAAGCGAATAACTTGTCAGCCAGTTAATTGCAGGGAAGTGTCGTTTGTAAGCAAGGTTTGCGTCAAGTCCCCAGAATACCTTAACGATTCTGAGTGTTGCCTGTGATACAGGCTCTGAAATATCACCGCCCGGAGGTGATACAGCACCGATAACCGAGAGTGCACCTTCCGTGTCCTCACTGCCGTTTACGATAACACGGCCTGCTCTTTCATAGAACTGTGCAAGTCGGCTGCCGAGGTATGCGGGATAACCCTCTTCACCCGGCATTTCTTCAAGACGGCCGGACATTTCACGGAGAGCCTCTGCCAGCGGGATGTTGAGTCAGCCATAAGTGCAACCGTGTAACCCATATCACGGAAATACTCGGCAATAGTAATGCCTGTGTAGATAGATGCCTCACGGGCGGCAACAGGCATATCGGATGTGTTTGCAATAAGCACGGTTCTCTCCATAAGAGAGTTGCCTGTGCGTGGGTCTTTAAGTTCGGGGAACTCGTTAAGAACATCGGTCATCTCGTTGCCACGCTCACCGCAACCGATATATACGATAATATCGGCAGCCGCCCACTTTGCAAGCTGATGCTGAACAACAGTTTTGCCCGAACCGAACGGTCCCGGAACTGCGGCTACACCGCCCTTTGCAAGCGGAAAGAGTGTGTCGATAGGTCTTTGACCTGTGGTAAGAAGAATGTCGGGGGAGAGCTTTCTTTTGTACGGCCTGCCCACACGAACAGGCCATTTTGTACACATATTAATCTCAACATTGTCCTTGTCTGTTTTGAGAACGGCAACTGTTTCGTCAATTGTAAAATCGCCCTCGCTGATGCTCTCAACAACACCGCCTGTTTTGTTCGGAACAAGAATCCTGTGAAGAACAGCGTGTGTTTCCTGAACAGTACCGAGTGTGTCGCCTGCCGCAACTGTGTCGCCCTTTTTAACAAGGGGAGTAAAGTGCCACTTCTTTTTGTGATTAAGTGACGGAACATCCACGCCTCTTTTGAGGTTTGTGCCGGCAACCTTCATAATCTCGTTAAGCGGTCGCTGAATACCGTCATAAATTGAACCGATAAGTCCCGGACCGAGTTCAACGGAAAGCGGAGCGCCTGTGGATTCAACAATCTCACCAGGTCCGAGTCCCGAAGTTTCTTCATATACCTGAATTGATGCCCTGTCACCGTGCATCTCGATTATTTCACCGATAAGTCGCTGACTGCTTACACGCACAACATCGAACATATCGGCATCACGCATACCCTCGGCAATTACCAGAGGGCCTGCTACCTTAGTTATAATTCCAGATTTCAAATTCTTACACCTCAATCATTGAAGATAATGTCCGAACCGACTGCCTTTTCAACAAATGACGACAGTCTTTTTATGCCGATTCCCGTATTGCCTTTTACACCGGGGATAGGAATAACGGCAGGAATGAGCCTTTCTTCATATCTTTTTCGCTCTTTTTCAACAAGTCCGAACATTTCCTCGGTAATAAAAATTACCGCATAGTTGTCACCGTCAGCAATCTTTCTGAAAAGATGCGGTGCGTTTTCGTTGTCATCACACGGATAAATGTCCATGCCGATTGCCGCAAAGCCCTTTATGCTTTCGCTGTCGCCGATAACGGCAATATTTTTAGCCATAAACTTCACGCAACCTTTCTTTTACGGTTTCATAATTTGTCTTGGTGCGGATTCCGCTTGCAATAATGTGAATAACTTTTTTCTCTGTTTCACTTGCAATCAGATAGCCCGTAATCGGGTCTGCTCCGTCACCGCTCCTTTTGCATTTTTCTTTTGCAAGGCTCATAAGCCTGTTGTCAACAAATTTTTCAAATGCCGACGGAGAAGCCTTGTACTCTTCAACAGCCTTGTTACAGCCGTATGCCGAGATTTTTGACAGCACATCAAGCGTTGGCTCAAGCCCCTTTACGCTTGCCTCAATAACCCTTGAACGGGGGAAGTCCTGCACATCACAGATTGCAATTTCAAGAAAATCCCTGTCGCAATCGGCTTTTGCTCCTCTTATGGCTGTCTTTACATTATTATAAAATACTGTAGCTTTAAAATATTCGGACATAAATTCGCTGTCGGATTTTTCTGATGTTTTCAGAACAAGCTCCATAAAAGCTCTGTCAAGAACCGCATCGCTGAGTCTTGCGTCACCTGTGTGTGCAAGAATTTCATATGCCTTGTCACAAGGTGCGGAAAGTTCTTCGCCCAAAAGTGAAAACTTCTGTTCTCAACCGCCTGTTTAAGCGTTTCTTCAGGGAAAGTACACGGCTTTACCAAAAGCTGTGAATACGGTCTGTTTGAAAGCGTTCCCTTTAAAACAGCTTTAAGGTTGTGAAGGTCGTTAAGATAGAAGAACGGTTTGAATACTGCAAAATCGGGTGCGGTTCTTTTGAGATATTCCCACACATTTTCACTGTGTGATTTCAAAATATCTTCAATGTCATCACCCTCGCCGTAACCCTTGTCCGAGAGGTATCTGCAAAGCTCGTTCACATTTTCACAACCGAGCATATGCTCAATGTCGCTGTTTGTAAACAGATTTTTTTTCTTTAGCACGGACGGAGCCGATGGAAAATTCATAAGATAATGCCATCATATTCCTCCTATGCCTTAAAAAGTTCCTGATTTATAAAATCCTCGATAGCGTCACGCTTTTCGGACAAGATTGCCGAGAAGTCCATGTTTTCTTCAATGTCACCGCATTTAAGAATAAATCCGCTTTCAATGTCACACGTCGTTTTTGAAAGCTCTGCTTTTACACCGCATTTTTCAAGCCTTGCAAGAAAATCCTTCGGAAGTCGGTTCATATCCTTTTCATTCAAAAGCACAACACCGCTCATTCCGTTTAACTTTTTTGCAAATGTGTAAATCAGTTCAAAGTAATCTTCATCGGGAAGATTCTTCATTTTATTAAGAATTTCACTGTATGTCTTGTCAATTTCTTCACGCCTTCTCTTTAGGAAAGCGTTGCGTGTTTCAAGGTCGCAACGGCTCTTTGAAGCCGCCTGCATCTGCTTGACCTTTGACTGTGCCTGTCGGCAATTTCGGCAGAAATCTTGTCGGCATCAAGCTTTGCCTGTGCCATAATCTGTGCGCATTTTTCATCGGTTTCAGCACCTATTTGGCTGATTCTTTCGTCACAGTCAAGACTTATGCGATTTAAAATTTTATCACCGCTGCTCAAAGTGATTCCACCTTTCTTTCGTAATTTTCGTTAGTCGGTTATCAGATGTTAAGGTTTGGAACTGTGATAACAACGAGAAGTGAAACGATGAATGAAAGGAGAGCGTAAATCTCAACGAGAGTTACGGAAACCATAGCCTTTGAGAAGTTTGAATCGTCCTTTGCACTGAGTGCAATACCCGAAACGGCTGCCTTGCCCTGTGCAAAACCTGAAATCATACCGCCGATACCGATAGCAAGTGATGCTGCAAAGTATGCAAGTCCCTGTCCGATTGTCGGAGCTGTGCCGCCGAGAACGCCGCCGCTTACGAGAATAAGGAAGCCTACGATAAATCCGTAAAGTCCCTGAGTACCCGGGAGAAGTGTGAGAACGAGCATTTTACCGAATTTTGATGAGTCCTCGGAAAGAACTCCCATAGCTGCCTGTGCGGCAGAGCCTACACCTCGAGCAGAACCTACGCCTGCAAGTGCTGTTGCTATTGATGCGCCTAAAAGTGCGAAAAATATTCCATTCATTTTGATTTGTCCTCCTGAATTTTAATATATTTACTGTTGAGCTTGAACGGCTTAAACTGTTTGCCGCCGCCCTCATAGAATTTTCCGAACATTTCAACATACTGAAGTCGCATTGTGTGAACATATGAACCGAGTGCGTTGAGTCCGATGTTGATTGCGTGTCCGATGATGAACACAATAATGAGTAAGATAATTCCAAACCAGCTCTTTCCGAACATGGTTGAAAGCATATTGAACACCTGAGCCATAACTCCGGTTGTAAGTCCGAGAGCAAGAAGTCTTGAGTAGCTCAGAAGGTCACTGATGTAACCTGTGATGTCATAGAGAGAGGCAAGTCCGCCGATGACTTTGCCGAATCCCTTTTTGTTTCTGCCCTGTGTGAGAACAAGACCGATTGCGCAGAAAATCGCAATGCCTGCTCCTACATAGACAAGCGTCTGACCGAATGCCATACCTGCCGCCAAAACGGCAAATCCGATAAGCATAAGCATCCAAAGTCCCGTGTCAAAGAACGCTCCGCCGTAATCCTTCTGCCTGAGGCAAACATAGAATTTGCAGCCCATACCGACAAGAATGTGTACAAGACCGAATGCTATTGAAATAATCATCAGCATAAGTGCATCCTTTTGCGGGTCAATTGTCGGCCACGGGAAGATTTGCTTCATCGTAATGTCTGCACCCGTAAAGTAGTTGTAAAGGGTTGCGGGGGCATCTCCGAAGAAGCTTGCAAAAACAAGTCCCCAGAAAAATGTTGAAACACCGCAATATTGGAACAGCTTCAAGGTGTTTCGCATTTCCTTGTCAGGCTTGAACAGCTTTATTGCAAGTCCTGTTCCTATTACCATTAACAGTCCGTAGCCTGCGTCCGAGAACATCATTCCAAAGAAAAAGTAGAAGAAGAACGCAAGCAACGGCGTTGGATCAATATCGCTATGCGACGGGGGAGAGTACATATTTACAATGCTCTCTGCCGGTGCTGCAAAGCGACTGTTCTTTAGTTTTACAGGAGCTTTTTCCTCGTCAACATCGCCGAATTCAACATAGCATACAGAAACTCGTTCACAAAGCCTTTCGAGCTTTTCACAGTCCTCCTCGGGAATGTAACCCGAAATAACAAAAACATTCCGTGAATGCTGAAGTTCACCGATTACGCTGTATTTATCGGCTCTGATTCTGAAATAATCCTGTGTATCTTTAATATCTTTTCGTCTGTCTGCAAAGGAAATGATTTCCTTTTTTGCGTTTTCAGTATCATCTTCAAGCTTGTGACTTCTTTCAACAAGCTTTTTTGATTCCGCCAAAGGGGTAAGGCTTGAGTTTGTAACAGGCTTTGCAAAACCGATATCACGCAGAGCATTTTCTGCAAGCTCCTTTTGAGCAATCGGTGCAAAAAGTACAATGCAGGTGAGCACCTCGTTTGCAAACTGAATTTCAAAATCAAATTCAAGCTTCGGAGAAGCCTCGGCAAGTGCCTTTGAAAGCGATATCTCGTTGTACTCCTTTTGAATTGAGCCTATGAAAACAGCCGTTGTTTTTGTGTCCTTTGCATTCAGCGGAATGTCAAGATTCTTCCACGGCTCAAGCTGTGCAAGAGCGGTTTTTATGCGAATCCGTTCCGCCTCATTATCGGCAATCTGTTTGTTAAGCTCACAAATTCTGTTGCACACATCAATAACTTCGCCTGCATTTGATGCGATAACTCCGATTTCATCGGGATCAATCTCCCGCCGTCCGCAAAATGCGGAAAGCATACTTTTCTTTTCGGGAGAGTTGCTGTCGAGAATTTCAGAGCGTTTTCACTGAGAGTAACATTCCGCTCGAAAATCTGAATTTGTGAGGTCATATCAATCTTGCCGAAACCTTTTCTGCAGGTTTCGGTCTTTTCAATCTGAACCAAACCCGAATCCTGCAAATGTTCAAGAAGTCGCTTTCTGTCCTGTCTTAGGGCAATAATCCGAACCGACTTCATTTTAAGTTTTGCCAATTTCTATCACCACGCTTCTTTCATTGCAACCGTTTTAAAGAGAGAGCCTTTGTATAGCCCCGTCAATAACACGCTTGCGGTTTTTGTCTGCAGTTCGAGAGAGAATGTCGCACTCAAGATTTGCCTTTTCAGAGGCTTTCTCAAGCTCTTTTTTGCCCTCTTTCGCAGTCTTTTCAAAAAGCATATCGGCATCCTTCTGTGCCTTTTCCTTTGCCGAAAGCACAACCTGTTTGGCATCTGCCTTTGTCTGTTCAACTTTCTGCTGATTCTGCTCGTGCATTTGCCTCACGCTGTCTGCAATCCTCTTCGGCATTGTAAATGGCATCCAGCATATCTTTCGCCATTGTTATCCTCCTTTGCTAAAAAAAATTGCATAAAAATATTTTTGAAGAATACACTATTTTGTTTATTCTATTCCTAGATTGTAGCACATTTATTTCAAAAAAGCAATCAACATACATTAAAGTTTGCCCAGTTTTTTATTATTTTCTTCCATGTGACCGCATTTGCGAGTGGTTTTACAGCATTAATTTGCGATAAAAGAAAAAACACCGCATAATACGGTGTTTAAAAAATTAACCTGCTTATTATCTTACTTACTATCTTGCTTACTGACTTGCTTATTATCTTGCGTGTTGTGGACAAAACAGCGATTTTTAGTCTGTAAAGCAGAAGAAAGCCGTCCCGAAAAAATTCGGAGCGGCTTTCAAAGCTACGGTTATTCGGCAGGCGTCCCATTCTCCTGCATCTCTCAAGGATTCCCGTTGTCAAGCTATCGGCGTGTGGACGGGGACGAAATCTTCCACCTCGAATAACTTCTAAATTTATTCTAACATTATTTTAATAAAATTAAATTGCAAATAAATCAAGGTTGAAATCCGATGCGAAAAGTTGTATTATGTGATGGTAATAACAAGATGGTAATATGCATGGAGGATTGTGTATTTATGAAAGAAATCAAGACAAATGTAATGAGAATTTTAGACAAAGAAAAGGTTGAATATACTCACCACGAATATCCTCACGGCAAGGATGCCGTTGACGGAGTAACGGTGGCAACACTTATGAATCAAAATCCCGATTATGTTTTCAAAACTCTTGTAACAAAGGGCATGGGCAGAGATTATTATGTTTTCGTAGTTCCTGTTGACCATGAGCTTGACCTTAAAAAATGTGCCAAGAGCGTAGGTGAAAAGTCGGTTGAAATGATTCCCGTAAAGGACATTACAAAGGTCACGGGTTATGTGCGTGGAGGCTGTTCACCTCTCGGAATGAAAAAGCAGTTCAAGACAACCTTCCACATTACAGCAGAGTCAATTCCTAAAATCATTGTCAGCGCAGGAAAAATCGGATATCAAATTGACCTGAAGCCCGAGGATTTAATCCGCCTTACAAACGGTCAATGTGCCGATATTATAAAGGACTGATCTGATATTTAAAAAACAACACCCCCGACTGTGCCAAACGGTTTAGTCGGGGGTGTGTTTTATTAGTATGTTTTATTCGTCAATAAATTCAAGGTCTTCGTCACTTACTTTTTTGAGTTCCTTTTTATTGAACAAATCGTAAATAACGGGGACAATGTAGAGCGTCATAAATGTTGCGTAGAGCAGACCGCCGATGCAGACAATTGCGATAGGCTGCATCATTTCTGCACCTGTGCCTATGCCGAGAGCCATAACAACAAGACCGAGAACTGTCGTGAGTGCCGTTATGAGGATAGGACGCATACGGGTTTTGCCTGCCTCAACAATTGACTCAATTCTTTCCTTGCCGTCAATACGAAGTTTGTTGATGTAGTCAACAAGAACGATACCGTTGTTTACAATGATACCGCAGAGCATTACAAAACCGACAAGCGATACAACGCTGATGTCAAATCCTGTGATTAAAAGTGCGAGGAAGCCGCCCGTGAATGCAAGCGGAATTGTAAACATAATAATGAACGGTGATTTAAGGCTTTGGAACTGTGCAACCATAATGAGGTAGATGAGAATAATGCCGAGCAGAAGCATAAGCATAAGCTGTGAAACTGCCTCCATTGTCATTTCGTCTGTACCTGCATAGTCGATTGAACAGCTGTTCGGGAGCTTGAAATCGTTCATTGCGGATTTTACATTGTTTGAAACAGATGTAAGTGTGTAGCCGTCCTTGACTTCGGCGCTGATTGTAAGATAACGCTTTTGATTTTCACGGCTGATTTTATCCATAGTTTCCGACTTTGAAATATCCGAAACAGAGGAGAGTTTAACTGTCTTTTCGTTACCGCTTGAATCCTTGTAGGTAATGTCAATGTCACGGAGATTTTTCGGAGTAACGGTTTCGCTGTCGTCCTTTACAACCACAACATTCATATCATTGCCGTCATCATTCGTAAGAGTGGCAGCGTTTTTTTCTGTTGAAATTGCAGCGGCAACCTGCTGATAAACCTGTGCAACGGTAAGTCCTTTTCAGCGGCTTTTGACTTGTCAACAGTAACCTTGATTTCGGGAGAAACAGCACCGATGCCGTTGTCAACCGATGCAACGCCTTTAACCTTTTCAAGTGTCTTGCCGATATCCTCGGCAGTGCTTTTGAGTGTGTCAAGGTCATCACCGTAGAGCGTAATCTGAACGGAACCGTCACCCATAAGGCTTGACATTGAACTTGAAGTGCCGCCGCTTACGGCAGCCTCACCGTCAAGGCTTTCAAGATCCTTTTCAATCTTCTTTGAAATCTCACCGCTCTGTTTTGTAAAATCATCCTTGAGAACGGCATATGCCATAAGTGAGCCGGCATCATTTGACGATGAACGCCTGTAAGTCCCATAAGGCTTGACGAGTTGCCCGCCATAACGCCTACGGTTTCAAACTGGTCATATTTTGAAAGCAAATCGTTGAGCTTTTCGCCCTCTTTAACTGTTTCTTCAAAGGTTGCGTTATCGTCAAGCTTCAATGATACCTGAATCTGTGTACTGCTCATATCGGGCATAAAGCTGAAACCTCTCATCAGACAAAGACCTGCACTTGTAAACAGAAGTGCAACTGCAACGAGAATTGCAGGAACTTTGTGCTTTAATACGAAACGAAGTGAGCGTTCATATGCCTTCTTGATTTTTCCGTCCTTTGGAGCGGAATCAGGTTTCATCTTGCGGAGCATTCTCTGTCCCATGGCCGGAACAAGCGTCAGCGCAACAATAAGGCTTGCAAGAAGTGAATATGTAACCGTGAGTGCAAGGTCAACAAACAGCTGACGGGTGATGCCTTCAACAAATACAATCGGCAGGAACACGCAATACTGTGGTGAGAGTTCGACGCCGTAATTGCACCGGCAACCTGTCTTGCACCGTTAAGTGCCGCCTTTATCGGCGAAACGCCCATACTTCTCAGTCGGTAGATATTTTCGATAACAACAACCGAGTTGTCAACAAGCATACCGACTCCTATCGCAAGTCCTGACAGCGAAATCATATTGAGTGTAACACCGCTGAAATACATGAGGACAATTGCAAACACAACGCTTATCGGAATTGAGCAGGCAACAATGAGTGTTGGTTTGATATCTCTGAGAAATAGGAAAAGTATGATAATTGCGAGAACCGCACCCATAAGGAGTTTGCAAAACGCTGTTGATTACAAGGTTAATGTAGTCACCTTCATTATAAAGGTTTGTAAAGTGAAGTCCCTCAACCTCTTTTGAAAGCGAATCAAGCTTTGTGTTAATGTTTTCGCAAACGGTAGAAGACGCTGTGTTGCTTGACTTTGAAAAGCTCAATACAATACCGGGGTTGCCGTTGATTCTTGCAAAGGTTTCGTCGGAATTATCGGCAACAAAAACATCTGCAACATCTTCAAGATGAATAACTCCTATTCCGTCAATTCCTGTGTCAAAAAGCACAAGCGACTTCATCTCTTTTTCATCATTCACCTTGTCGCCGACACGAACCATGAATTTATTGTTATCGTCATCGGTAACATAGCCTGCCGGCATTGAAAAGTTTTGTGCCGTTAGAATTGAAGAAATGGTATCAAGTGTGACCGTGTTGCTCACATCAGCCTTGCTTTTTGCCTCTTTCTTTTTATCTGCAAGTTCTTTTTCGGATGTTTCAATCTGTTTTTCTGCACTTGAAAGCTGTGTGAGTGCGCTGTTGAGTTCACTCTGTTTTGAAGTGAGGGTTGACATGGCAGAGGACATTTTGAAGTCCGCACTTGACTGTTGTTGTGAAATGAGGGCAAGAGCGGAATCAACCGAAACCGATTTATCGTCAAGTCCCGAAATTGCGTTATCAAGCTGTGCAATACCCGAGTTGATTTGTGAGATTTTCTCCGACATTTCACTTAATGCAGAATTGATTGCATCTCCCGAAGTTCCGAGCTTTTTAAGTGAAATTTCAACATTTTGAATTGCCTCTGCACTTTTGTTAATGGAATTCTGAACTGTCTGCATTGTTTTAGCGATATCGGGAGCTTTAATTCCGTAAGGCTCAAGAGACTTGTTAAGCTCGTCAATCTGCTGTTGAAGCGCCTTGTATTCCTCGCTGTCGGGTAGTGCGTCATTCATTTTCCGAACAATTTCCTGATACTGTTCGTTGAATTTTGAAAGCTGTTCAAGCTTTTGTGTAAGCTGTGACTGTTCGGAAGTCAGCTTATCATAGGTAGTTTTCAGTTCAAGCAAACCCTGATAAGCGGTTTCAAGCAAAGTCTTTGTTGAAGTGAGGCTTGCCTTTCGGTCAAGCAACTGCATCTTTGCCGACAAAAGCTGTGTTTTACCGCTTTCAGCCTTGTTCTGTGCATCGGCAAACTGTTTTGAAACAGCCTCCTGCTGTGAATTAATTTGCTCGATTGAAGATGAAATTGTACCTGACCGTCCTTGCTTTGCCGATATTATCCTGCAATTCCTTTTTAGCCTTGGCAATTTTGTCCTCCGCATCACCGAATTGATTATCAAGTGCAGCGGAAATTTTCTTATTAAGCTTGTCAAGCTTATCCTGTGAAAGTACAACATTTTCCTGTTCCGTAACAATGCCCTTGTCAGAAACAGAGGCAACACCGTCAATACCTTCAAGCTCATTCAAAAGTTCGTTTGTGACATAATCCGAAAGCTCTGTCTGCGACTTGCCTTCAAAGTCAACCGCCGTCATTGCAACGGGGAGAATATTCGGGTTGATTTTGATGAGGTACGGCGTTCCGACTCCGTCAGGCCAATTGCCCTTGATTGTGTCAAGGCTTGAACGCATATCAACAGTTGCACTGTCCATATTTGTGCCGTCCTCAAATTCAATCATCAAAAGTGAATAGTTGTCCGATGAGGTAGAGGTGATTTCCTTAACACCGTCAATTGCCGACATCGACTGTTCAAGAGGCTTTGAAACCGTTGTTTCAACCGCCTCGGGCGTCTGACCTGCGTAGGTGGTCATGATAACGGCATAGGGAAAGTCCATATTAGGTAAAAGGTCGGGCGTCATCTTGAAAAATGACACTATACCGAGAACCAGAACAAGTACAACCGCAACCAATACCGTCATCGGCTTTTTTACGCTGATTTTAGATAACATTGATTACTCCTTTGTTTGTGCTTTTTATCTATGAGTATATTTCATATTAAATGCAATTTCTACCAACT